>Ga0255055_10002590_pt1 | contig 12667 bp, 25 predicted proteins | sample JV7_2_27_MG_FD_188633 | JGI IMG/M metagenome (GOLD analysis project Ga0255055, IMG submission 188633) | Seawater microbial communities from Jervis Inlet, British Columbia, Canada - JV7_2_27 | ecosystem: Environmental > Aquatic > Marine > Inlet | place: Canada: British Columbia | collected...
TTAAACAACAGAAGTGGTGGGTTTACAATACCGATCTTAGGATACGCGAACTCAAGGGGATCAAGAAGCGCATGGAGCGTTACAAGCGCATGAAAGAGGCGGGGGTGATAGGGGGCGTAATTGAGGAACTTGAAACGGAGCGGGACTACTACAAGAACCTAAAGGTGGGCAAGTAATGGCAACTAAACTGAACGGAAGTCTCAAATGGATTGGAGTGACGGCGTTACTGGTGGGGAACGCCCTCACGGTGGGGATTAGTTATGAGCGGGTGCGGTTAGCGACGGAGCATAACACAAAGGCAATAGAGGAGTTAAAGAAGTCCGTCAAGGAGCATAACAATGCGTGGAAAGATGATCTCAGGGAAGTCCAAGGGCTTATCATCGACTACATCAAAGAAGATTCCGACTAAGGGGGGAAGATTGTCCTTGACGCCGCAAGACTTGGACCCGTATAGTATACGGAGAGATGACCTTGCTGGCAGAAAACCGGCGCGGGACGAGGATGATCTTGGCTTAGACGATGAGGACGAATGAGAATAGTTCGGAGAACATTGGAGTACCGGGTGGCGGACCCGCTCCAATTTCAGCTTATCTCCGATTGCCATATCGGCGGCGCGCATACTGACCACAAATTCTTAAAGCGCGAGTTGAAACAGGCTGCATCCGATGGCTGCCGCATCAGTGTGAATGGGGATGTGTTTGACTGCATCCTCACCCGCGACCTCAAACGCTACCGGCCCGAAGCCCTCCACCCCAGGCTCCAAGGCCGCTCCAATATTTTAAACGAAACAGTGAAGATGGGCGTGGAAATCTTCGGGCCGTTCGCTCCCTATATAGACATGATCGGTTGCGGCAATCACGAGGCGGCGGTCGAGAAGCACCACAATAAAGATATGATACAAGATCTTGTGGAAGAACTAAATACGGACTTCGGGGGGAATATAGACTACGGTGGTTACAGCGGGTTTATCCAGTATCGGTGCAAGAGAATGCCGGGCGGTAAGGGCGACCCATCTACTATCTTCACGATATACTACCACCACGGCGCGGGCGGGAACGCCCCCGTAACTAAAAGCATGATCGACTTTGCTAGGAAAAGCGTTTGGATAGATTCGGATTTGGTGTGGGTGGCGCACAAGCACCACAGCGTAGGCGACACTACCCCGCTACAGATGCGGTGCCCAAGGCAGGGCGATCAGCCTGTGTTTGATCAGCAGGTATTTGTAATGACGGGTGGATACCTTGACACGCTAAAGGGCCAGTCACAGCAAGAGATTATGACGCAGGGCCGCAACGCTTCGTATGCCGAAGACATGGGACTGCCGCCGCAGGCCAAGGGCGGCGCGAGAGTGCTAGTGAAATTCCACCGTAGAAGCGGGATCGAAAATATAAAGTTGGTGATTTAGATGACTCCAGAAAAGTTTAAAGAAGAAGTGGCTGTATTGACGAGATGGGGCAGTACCCCATCCGGCACGTTCGGGGAACTGCGCCACCGGGATTTCAGGTGCTACACCGTGGAGAGGCCGTGGGAGAACAACCGGCAGTTTATAAGTTGCATCCCCGCCGACGTTTACAAGATGCGCCTCTCTATGTATTACGGGGGAGATGGGCCGGGGGGCAAGAGCGACTACCCGGCATACAGGCTACTCGCAGTCCCAAACCGGACCTACATAAAGATTCACAAGGCTAACTTAGCCGCTGACTTACTCGGCTGCATTGCGCTAGGCACGAAGCTTGGCTACTTAGAAAATACGTGGGCTGTGCTCAATTCCCGTGAAGCCTATGGTAAGTTTATGGAATCTATGGGCGGCGAGCAGGAAGCCTTTCTTGAGATCGTATGGGACACCCCGGAAAGAGGTAGGGCAAAATGAGTTGGTTTACTGATATATTTAGTGGTGGCGTTAAGGGCGTCGTGGATGGCTTGGGCGGGATTGTGGATAAGTTCAAGCTCGCTCCCGGTGATAAGGAGCAGTTCAAGCTAGAGGCCGAAGCCCTTTTGCAGAAACGAGATAGCGAGATTGAACAAACCATGCGCAAGGAGCTTGAGGCCAAAGAGCGCGTGCTGATAGCTGAACTCCAGCAGGGCGACAACTTCACCAAACGAGCACGGCCTATGGTGGTATACGTGGGGCTTGCAGCCGTGGTGTTTAACTACTGCATCATCCCCACGATCCTCACGTTCACGGGCCATGCGGCAGAGCCATTTATTCTCCCCACGGCCTTTTGGGCGGGCTGGTCGGGCATAGTGGCCACGTGGCAGATAGGCCGCTCGGTGGAGAAGCGCGGCGCGGGCAACAAGATAACGCGGGCGATCACGGGAAGCTCAAAACTTCTCGATTAACTAAATTTCCCCCTTGACAGAATTCAGAATGAATGCTATTCTTCTCTTAACAGAGGAATGGCATTCGTTGTTCTTCTACGCATCGCTGATCAGGGGGTGGCGAGCGGGGGCAGGTGGGATTTTGAAGTATGAGATCACCGATTTCGCTCCTGCCACGACCCACCCCCTGTGAATTAACCTGGAGGGGAATGAATGAGCTATAACGTAAAGACCGTCCATGCTTATGCCGACTTGCCGCCAGATTTAAGGCAGGACGGCGACGTGGACGTAACGCCTATGTCCTATATCTATATAGAGATAGACGGCAAGCCTGCGCGAGCCTACCACGATGGCGGCGTGGCGGATTTCTTTGGGGATTTCTGGTGGGTGGAGGAACAGATGCGGGTGGCCTATGCGCTTGGTGTGGAGGATGGTAAGAAGAACGCGCTGGAGAAGGCTGATAAGTTGGCCTCTACGAAGGAGAAGGAGCGATGAAGATAGATTTCAGATTTCCGATGGCGGTATTGATTTGGGTGGTGGGGATGTTCACGGGCGGCTTTCTCGCCCAACTGAATTTGGGCGGTGCTCTGGTGGTAATCGGCATATCGGCCACGCTCTGTTTCCTGATCGGGCATAAAGCGGGGCTGTGGGAGAAATGAGCACAAAGGCGCGGCTTAATTGTCCATACTGCAATCTTGGGCTTACGCAGATGTGGGTGGTATTTGAGCGGGTGGGCGAGTCGTGCGATATGAAGTGCTCTTTGTGCGGCCACGCTTACCCGCTTGATGAACTGATGTGGGAGAGCGGGTACGATGAAGATGTGGTGAACGCGGCAAGAGAACATAGACTTTATTGGGAGGGAACAAATGAAATGGACTAACGAATATGGCCTGCATCCCTTACTCGCCCATGCGATAGAGCAGGACGACTACGACCATGATTCGGACCCTAACCACTATGCGGCGCATGAGCTTATCAACCCGGCGCGCATGACGGTATTGATGAGGCGTCACCGGCACGAGATCGTGAAAGATGTGGGGAAGGCGATCAAGCTCTGGATGGGCACCGCTTTACACGCGGCGATTGAGGCGGCCATTGAAGTTCAAAACGTTCGGAGTATGACTGCTATGTCCGCTCTTCTCGAATACAACATAGAAGAACGGCTTGAAAAACAAATTGGCCGGTTTCGTGTAAGCGGCAAGATTGATGCATTTCACCGTATTACCGGCAGCCTTGTTGATTGGAAATCTACTAGTGTGTGGGCTGTGATGAAGCAGGACAAGAAGGAATGGGAGAACCAACTTAACATCTATGCCTACTTAGAGCGTGAGAATGGGCGTGAAGTGAATGATGCTTCCGTGCATGCCATCCTCACTGACTGGCGACCCGGAGAGAGCAAGCAATATGGTTCTGAGTACCCCCCCATCAACTACATGGTCAAGCCCATGCCGCTATGGTCACAGCAGCAGGCATTCCATTTTATCACGGCCCGGCTCGGCGTGTTGGATATGGAAGGCGCGAAACCTGACGATAGGCTGCCCATCTGTACGCAGGACGAGCGATGGACTAGGGACGCGGCCTATGCCGTTATGAAAGAAGGAAGGAAGAGAGCCGTTAAATTATTCAGAGAGGGCGACGGGCTTGGCGAGGCTGATGCTTGGGCCTACATCAAGGAATTTGTGGAGCCTAACAAACAAAACACCCACGACGTTGAGCACAGGCCGGGGCGGGACGTGAGATGCGAGGAATATTGCGATGCCTGCGAGTTCTGCTCGCACTACCAGCAAGAAGTGAAACCCATGATGGAGGCACGGGCATGATTAAATACCCAAAGATTGATAGCATATTTAAGAGAACTGCTAGGGGCGACTTCACTAACCAATACGCTCAGAGTGAGTTTGGTTATCTCCGAGACTGTGTGTGGGAGTGGACCGAGAAGATAGACGGTACTAACATAAGAATCGGGTGGGACGGGAAAGAGCGGCTCATCGGCGGGCGCACCGCCTCCGCGCAAATCCCCACGTTTCTATTCTCGATGCTTGATAAGACGTTCACCCCGGATAAGTTAGCCGAGTGCTTTGGGGAAGCCGAAACCGATGCCGTGATATTCGGGGAAGGTTATGGCGCTAAGATTCAGAAGCGCGGCGATAACTATATCCCTGATGGCGTGAGCATGATCCTGTTCGACGTGAAGGTGGGGCCATGGTGGCTCACCAAAGACGCCGTGAACGAAATCGCCAGCGTGTTTGAGCTAGGGCGTGTGCCGGTTGTAGGAATGGGGAATCTGGATCAGGCTGTAGAGTTCGCCAAGGCCGGGTTCCCTTCGCACATGGGGCCGAAAGACTTCAGGGGGGAGGGCATCGTCCTCCGCACACCGCCGGGGCTGTTGGGTAGAAACGGCAATCCCATAATGACCAAACTTAAGTACAAGGACTGGAGGCACGAACGTAATGAAACAAAGTGAAGCTACAGGCGAAGTTATGAAGGCCATCGCCAAGGTTCAGGACGACTTGGGGCCATTGAGAAAGGACGCCGTGAATACGTTCCATAAGAACCGGTATGCCACGCTCAACGCCACCATGGGGGCCTTATTTGATAATTTATTGTCTCAAAACGGCCTAACAGTAATACAGGTACTAAGTTACCACGGCTCGGGCACAGTGGAGAACATCACGCCGGTCTTGGTGACGACCGTGTATCATCTGGAGAGTGGGCAGTGGATTTCTTCTTTGCTGCCGCTGTCGGCCACCAAACTGCACACAAACAAGAGTGGTGAGCTTCTGCACGTGGAACGTCTTAATCCACAAGCACTTGGGAGTTCGATCACGTATGCCCGGCGATACTCGCTACAATCTCTGTTTATGATGGTGGCGGAAGATGATGACGGGGAAGGGGCCATGAACCGTCCTGCTTCGACGGAGAGGCCAATCCAGACCCCGCGGCAGACCATCGTACCACCCACTGTGCAGCCCACGCCTGAGATCATCACCTCTGCCTACGAGATGGCGAAGGACGAGGCGGCCATCAAGGGGGTTGATGAGAGATACGGGAAAGCGGCCTCCACGCTTCACCCGAATATTAAGGAGCAGATTTTGGAGGTGAGGGCAGAAAAGCTGGCAAGTTTCCAGCATAATGCCTCCCCCACCCATAATACCGAAGGAGAGGACCAATGAACACCACAACATTTGATGGCTTTTTGGGCCAAGACCCTGAGTTGAAATGGACTCAGAACAAGACGGCCATCTGCAAGCTTAATGTATATGTAACTGACGAGTGGGAAAAGGACGGCCAGAAGAAAGAGAGCGGGAACTGGGTGAGCGTCACGTTGTGGGGCAAGAAAGGGGAAGAATTTACAGGGCTTAAGGGTGACAAGGTTCTAGTGACGGGACGACTCAAAGAGGAAACCTGGAAAACGAAGGATGGTTCCAACAGGTCCAAGCTAACCGTAACGGCGCTATACGCCGCTGTGGTGTGGACGAAGCAGCAGATTCCGCTGCCGATGAATGAGCCGGGGCCGCATGCGCCTGCCCCCGCTAACGATCCGTTTCCTCCAGAAGCGGGCGACGTTCCCTTTTAAGGAGGACCAATGAGAGATAAGGCCGATAAACCGGCGACTGACAAGCAGCGCGCAGAGACGGCAGAGATGCTGCTAGATTCATCTCAGGGCGCGTTGCGCGATGTGCTTCGGGAGCACACAGAGCTACGAGACCAGTACAACACTTTGCGGGCGGCGGTGGAGAAAGAAGCCGACAAGTTGTACGCGAAAGGCCATTACTCGTCGGCAATCAACCTACGCAAACTACTCAACGACGTGGAGGACGGTGAGCAAAAATGAGAGTGAGTAACGAGCGGGTGGGAACGCTCATAAAAATCAACGAGGGGCTAGACCCGTGGTGTGTGAGGAGGCTTGCCGAAGACCTCCGCGACTTGCGGGCGGCGGTTAAGAAAGCTGATGAAGTTAGTCCTCGGGGCATCGGTGCAACGGGGCCAGCGGTTGTGGTGCCATTAGAAAATTGGGCGAAGATAATCAAAGCGATAACGGAGGACAGTGAGCAAGAGCGAGCTTGAAGAAGAATTTTATAGGTGGGTGATAAGAGAGGGATGGAGGCCGAAACGAGAGTATCGGTTCCATCCCTTTCGCAGATGGAGGTTCGACTTCGCGTGGCCTAGAAAGAAGATCGGCGTGGAGATTGAGGGTGGTGTATGGACCGGGGGGCGGCACGTGAGGCCCGCCGGGTTTGAGAAGGATTGCGAGAAGTACAACGAAGCGGCGGCGTGTGGCTGGAAAGTGCTGAGAGTTACGGGCAAGATGCTCGCTGACAAGGACCAGATTAAGGAATGGCTAGAAAAACTAATAGGGCGCAGGAGCAAGAAGTCGAGCTAAAACTTCTCCGAGATCGGGTGAAGTTGCTAGAGGCTTACGAGGATTCGTATGTGACGGCCAACCGTAAGGCCAAGGACTCCTTTGATAAGTCTATGCGCCGTTGGGGGGAGCTTAAGTTGATCCGCTGCGCCGCCGAATGGTGGCAAAAAGGGGAGCGTAATCCCGACACACTAGTCGAAGAAAAAGAGCGTAGATTGAATCACTTACTAAAACTGATTGGAGTACGAGAAAATGACTGATAACTTAGATTCTGCTTCTTTAACGGCGGCAAAGAAGATCGTGGAGGGCAGGCGCTTAGAGGCTTTGCGCCTCCGCGACCGCTTCCTTAAGGCCCGGCGCACGGAAGTATTCCCGTCGATCTACGGGGGCGACGGGTTTATGGATTCCGAACACCTCCACGACATCTATCACATGGTGGAGATGGAGTTGAAGCGGACGGTCTCTGCCATCAGTAAGTTAGGCGCGGAGGCTATTGACACGACCAGCGTGTTGGGGGAGATCGACAGCCTTGCCCTGTACCTGGAGGACAAGTTCCCGGAAGTTTGGGTGGGGGCGAAGGACAAGCTCTCGCCTATTGAGATGGCCGTGCAGATCATTGAGAACTTGAAGGGCAAAAAGATAAAGATGAGGACGGAGAAGGGCAAAGGGGATAAGTGAGGACAATCAACTGCGTGGATTGCGGCGATCCTGTCATTGTCTTAATCAAGGGGGCTTCCCAAAAGAGATGCGTGGAATGCGGGGATGCCCGGAAGAAGCGGAAAGTGAAGGAATGGAAGCACGCCAACAAGGACCGCGTTAAAGAATACGCAAAGACTTGGCGGGCTAAAAACCGCGATAAGATCAGGGAATATAACCGCCACTACCAACGCAGGCGGAGAGGCAAAAAGAAGCTCGAAGATGCTATGGAGGATTAACAATTCCAGTTTCTTGCGCCCTGTATATCGAAGTGCTTTACCATAATCTCACGCATCAGGTTTGATATGTGGGCATCGCTAACCCGCGCTGGTAGCGGCGATTGGTAGTGTCCTAATTAAAACTGCCATCTTGACAGACAGAATGGCAGTAGTTAGTTTGGTATAGATTCTGCTGGGGATGAATACGATGAGAATGCCGAGAATGTATAAGTGGGGTAATATGCGGTGGTCCTTTGGGTGGATGACGGGGCCCAACGGTGATTTGGTGTGTGTTCGTCCGTCGTTGTCGAGCCCCGTCCTCGCGGAAGTTAGTCTCAGCCCCGTTTGCTCCAACCCAATTCTAGCTGCCTACGCTTTCTTTCTTAAGCGTTTGCTGGTAAAATCAGATAAGAACTTGAGGGGCTTGGACGCCTAGAGTGTCTTACTGTGACAATCCCAACAAAGAATCTCACAGTTTGACAGTCCATCACCGCCGCCAACCGTTGCGGCTGTGCGGTGGTGAGCCTCCCAAGCTCCAGGACCATTTCTTCCACGATTAGCCCAAATATTATATATATATTACCCCTTGACTTTTTGCGTGCTTGCTGGTATCTTATATGCGAAGGTCAAATAGAGTGGAGGTGCCCGGGTTCGAACCGGGAGGGCGTACTTTCTAATAGCGGCCCCTCACCAAGACACCCCCTTCTCTATTTAGTTCCACAAAGCGCCGCTGTCCGTGCCTGCAAGCTAGTCAGCGGCGCTTTCCTTTTCCGATAATCGTGCTACATAACGCTTGAGTTGCCCATAGGCGTAGCCGGTAAACGAGTGGTATATCTGCTTTGAAACGAACAGGTCGCGGGACTCGATAAGCTTCCGGCCCGCGCTAGTGCGGTGGATATAGTGTTGCTCGTCAAGCCACAAGAGCGAGAGTACGTTGGGGTTAGACTTGCAAAGCAGCCGCAGGTACTTGGTAAACTCATACGTTACGATGTCGTATTCGCCCTCAGCCCACTCAACTTGCTGGAAGCGGTCAAGCCCCAAGTAGTAGGAGAGCGGCGCTATCGTCACCCCCATAATGTCCTTGTCATCTATGGAATTAGGGTCTGTGTTTGCGAGATACATCCCGTGCGCAATTGAACCCCGATACCCAACAATGATTGGCGAGAACGGAAACGCCGCCCGCGTTTCAGCCATCGACATTCCCCGCACGCTTAGTTGTTTCACGCCCCCTCCTATGGATCAATGTTAAGGGCGCGGGCGAGTGCCGCCGGGTATCCGGCCATGTCTACTAGATCATCGCGGCTTACTTGGTGCATGGTGCGGGCCATTTTCCCAAGCGTGTATATATTTGCCACATCCACCCTATCAAGTATGTACGGTAGCCCACCAGTAAACGCGGCGGCCCTTGCTTGGAAATACCCCGTCCATAAATTAGCTATAACGCTAAACGCTTCCCGTGGATGTCCGTACTGCCGGTCCCTGCCCCCGTACACGTAGCGCTGCGCCGTTTCGAGGATCGTTTCAAGCAGGGGTTGTGGGTTGGCGTAAGATTCAGCCTCGAATATTGGCATGTTGATGCGGCGGGCCAGGCTCATCTCATCATGCACGAATGACTCAGGATAGTCTTTCCATTCCGGCAGCACGGCCATGTACTTACACGTCACTAACTCGGCCAGCGATTTACGCCTGCACTCGGCCTGCGATGGGTCGTCGCCTTCTTTGTAGAACTTACCTGGGTTAACGATAGTCATCCCCGTCGCTGCGGCCCAATCAGCTTCAAACTTAGCTAACCGGGGTCGGTTGCGTCTAGGGATGCCCGTCATGGGGCTTCCTAGGTAGAGAGAGTCCCGTTCTTTATCCATTTGGTTATCCTATCGTGTATTGATTGGCTGGTTGTTGTGACGCCATCATTCATCCGGAGCCGGTGGAGGATACTGGCGAACGTGCCTTTGTGAATACCCGCTTGCCCGCAGAACTCGCGCCAGAACGGGATTGTATCTGCTCCTTGCACGCGGGTTATCCCGCGCCTTCTCATCTCTTGCTCGATATTGTTCACGAATTCCCACGTGATTTTTGCGTTTTTAAGCACGGCGAACGTAGCAGACAGTTTATTCACGCAAGCCCTGGAGCAGAAGCGCCGCGTCTCCCACTTAACCCATGACTCCCAATACGGCTTCTCGAATTTCTTCCCACACCCTTCGCATTTTTTCTTGTTCTTCCCGTATGGGTACGTGCGCTTTGCTGTGTTGGAACACTTCCAAGAACAGAATTCCCTTTTGTCCCACCGGTCCCATGTGTCCTTTGTGCGCTTTTGGTAGATGCCGCCGCAATGCGAGCATTTCTTTTCACGATCTGCTGCGGGCCTTATATTGGAATGCTCTGTGAGGACTGGCGGCTCGTCTCTACACTCTCGCTTCTTTAGCATGGCCTTGAACTTGGCCTCCGCGATAATATCATCCACCGCGTCTTTGATTCTATCGGTCATCATTCCCCTCCACCTTGCTCCCCTTGCGGTCCCAGGAGATGCGCAGGTTATCGGACCTGAACTTGTTGTACTCAAAGCCCATGCGTTCGGCTAGGTTGTAGAGCGCGGTGGTGAAGGCGTCCTGTATACCGTCCATGGTTACGCCGTCGCCTATTTCTTCGAAAACCTCGCGCTCCTCGTTGGGACAGCTCACGATAAACCCATTCCCCACCCGCTCGATTGTGGCGTATAGCTCCGCTGGCGTGTAATCTTCTATGTCTGTCATCACATCTCCTTTGTAGTCATTCGACATCATTTTGTAGTGCGGGATATTTCCGTCTATGCCGCAGTACCGCCTTAGCGACCCGCACGTAGTTGGGTTTATGCCACCAGCAATGAACGATAATTTTCTCTGGTGTTGTCTTGGCTATCTCCATGTTGTGGGCACCGCAGTTGGCGCAGAAATATTCATCGTCTGGTTCCTCTAGTGACCACCCACTCCCCCAAAACGCGCCACAATCTACGGGCACACAGAACTTCCCACATTCACAACACTTTGTAGTCATTTGACTTACTTTTGTAGTCGGTTGAGCGCGGGCCGGATCGTCACACTATGCGGCTCCAGTTGCCTCTCGACTGACTCGCCTTGCCACGGCTCACGGGCGCATTCCTGCGCCTTCTGCACGCCGCGCTCAACCTAGCGGCTTATCCACCTTACCTGCATTCGCAGTTGGAGTTGAACCCGCCGCCTTCATCTACCCCCACGTTCTGTGTTTCTCCGCTATATGCTCTGAGCCGTCGTACTCACTTATTTCCCACTCAACATCATCGGGGACTTTCACAATATTTAGCCTTGCGTGATCGCCCCACGATTCCCTTTCTAGTTCTCGAACAACCTGGACCAGTAGGGGATCGTCCCGCGGGATGTTATAACAGAAGTGGCCGAGCCTACCCCCATACCAACTCTCTCTCGGGCCAGACCCATCATCCCAACACTCTCCGTAATCCGGTTCTTTCTTAGCATTTTCTTGTCCCAACTCACGGAGCCGCAGAAATGCTTTTCGACTCAACGAGAATCCCCCAAAGCAACTATTTAGTACAATCTCCCTCATCGCTTCTCCTTTCCTAAAACACCACCAGCACCGCCGCGAGTGTGGCGACGAAGATGTCCGAAACAGTGTTGTTTTGCCACATACGAGTAGAGCCGTAGGACTCGATGGGCGCCCACCGCAGCTCGACGATTTCCCATACGCACGCGAGGAAACACACCCACGCGACGACCAGCCACGGCTCCAGCCACATCAAGCCCACCCGCGCTGCAATCGCCGGTATGATCGTGTGCCAGAACGTCCAGTTGTCCAAATACTTGTTACGCACCAAGTAGTTGTGCGCGGTATGATAGCGTTCGCGGATGGTGGTCATTTGGCGCCCGTGCCTTCACTGGTGGGCGTACTGGCAGGCCCATCATAAATCAGCCGTTCGGTTCGCCCGCTATAGCAACCGGGGCATGGTATAATTGGCCCGCCTATTATGGCGCTTTGTCCAGTCCCATTACACTTTTTGCATTTCACAGATTCAAAGTAGTAAAGGCCGTCGGGAACGTGCTGGCTCTTGTTTTTTGTTTGGTGTTTCTTATACGCCCGCAAGACGGCAGCATATTCTGGTTGATCCTCGCTGAATGAAATAGGCAACCACGCCTCAAAATATAATTCACCCTCACTCACTAATACTTTGCTTGAATCACTGTCCATCATTCCCCCTTCCGTGGCGCATCCTGCGCCTTCTGAATCTTCACGCATTTCCGCACGCTGGAGTCTACGGGATGAGATACGTTACCGCCGCACGACGGGCATGGATATTCGTCATCGGCGTCCCTAAATGGGCCGAGAGTCCCAACGCCACCACATTCCTCGCATGGTTGCTCCTTTACATTCTCGTCCAGCCAAACACTTGCAAGGGCATTGGGGATAAATCCGTCGCAGTAAACAGCATCTTCCAGTCTAGTGAGCATTTTTGCTTTGGATTCATTGAGTGTATCCCACGGCTTGTCCAAGCCCAACGCGGGCACGAGGTCATCGTAGGTTGCCGCCAAGACACTCCCGTCAAACATATACGCCGTTGGTTTAATCGGGTTCGCGTACTCCGTAAGCCCACCCTCGCCAATGCTGAGATAGGCCCATGTTGCTTCTTCGCCCTCCCAAAACCCCGCTTCTTGCAGGGCGCGGCTCACCTCAAGCGACGTTGTTTGCATGGCCGTGGAGCCTCCTTTACGCGCTCCCAAATCTAAATGACTGAAACACTAAATCATCATCCCCAAACTCATCACTTACAAAAAACCCCAACCCATCTAGCTTTTCCTTGTCCTCCCTAGATACAACACCTGCGTCTATTCCACATATTGTTAAAACATCATGCTCGCAGTGTGTGGGATATTCTGGATCTCCATACTTAAGTAAAATCTGTAGCGCCTTTATAAGATCCTTCATTACTCGCCCCTTTCATTCCGTCCACGCGCCCATACCGGGCATGCCGAAGTTGATAGTATTATAGATAGTTCCATAGTCCTGCTGTGGCGGCCTCGTATGCGTAGAGTCACGCTGTTCGCCC
>Ga0255055_10002591_pt1 | contig 12664 bp, 6 predicted proteins | sample JV7_2_27_MG_FD_188633 | JGI IMG/M metagenome (GOLD analysis project Ga0255055, IMG submission 188633) | Seawater microbial communities from Jervis Inlet, British Columbia, Canada - JV7_2_27 | ecosystem: Environmental > Aquatic > Marine > Inlet | place: Canada: British Columbia | collected...
TGACAACTCTGTTACCCCCGGGGTAATTTTTCTATCACCTCAACAAGCCACACGAGCAATGTTAAGGATCGCTAGACCAGGCGTTAGCCTCAGGATTCCTTGGTAGTCAGAATCCAGTCAGGCCAGCTTTTGCTCTTAAACTCTTCAGCGGATTCCTGACCCGCCTGAGCTGACCTTTGGTTTCTCTAGATATCTTTTCTAGAGAGAGCCGCCCCAGCCAAACTGCCCACCTGCGGATGTCCGACGCGCGAACGCCGTTAGTGATCTCAAGAAGGAAAGCCGGTATTCCAAGATTGCTCCCCGCCTACCGAAATAGGCGGATCGACGCTCCCGACTACACTCTGTATCCAGCTCAAAACCACAACAACAGGCTGCAGTAAAACTCCACGGGGTCTTCTCGTCCCACCAGGTATCTCCGGACCGTTCGCCGGAGTGTAATTTCAATCGTCAGAAGGCTGGGACAATGGGGAGAACGTTGGACCATTCATGCACGTCTGAACTTACCAGACAAGGCATTTGGCTACCTTAAGAGAGTTATAGTTACTCCCGGCGTTTAGCAGGACTTACTCGGGTTGTAACCCGGATTGATCAAACTGCCACTGGCCAGGTTTCAGCCACTGTAAACAAGCTTTCGCTCTATCAGTGACCTATGTTTTTATTAAACAGTCGTCCCCCCCTAGTTACTGCGACTTGGTGACCCCCGCACACTGCCGAAGCTGCGTGAGGAAGTTTCCAAGCAAGCCTTATCCCAAAGTTACGGCTCTAATTTGTCGATTTCCCTAGCCTCCTTTACACGAATACGCCTTAGGTTACTCACCTAGGGGCACCTGTGTCGGTTCTGGGTACGATCACGGCGTTTCTTACTGTTGCCTTTTTATTAAATCCTGGGCTCAGCGGAACCTTCCACAATTGGATGGCTATTCATGCTTTGAGCTGGGTCTAAGTTTTACACTATTTACCAGCTTTATTACATTTAAATAGGGAGATGTTCGACGGCCCTATTCCACTTACCCGGAATTGTTAGCATACAGTCGTGCGTTACCGCTATTTGTAGCGCCGTGGTACAGGAATATAAACCTGTTTCCCTTTCGCGTAAACCAGTTAAGGGTACGCTTAGGATCGACTAACTCTTCGCTGACGACGCATTGCGAAGAAACCCTTGCCCTTTCGGCGGATGGGGTTCTAACCCATCTATGCTTTTACTATTACCAGGATCTGCGCTCCAGGTCGCTCCACAGGAACTCACGCACCTGCTTCTGTGCAACCTGGACGCTCCCCTACCAGATCACGGGATTCTTCCACCCGTGCTCTTGGGTCTCGGTAGCAGATTTAAGCCCCGTCCATTTTCGGGGCTATATTTCTCGGCAAATGAGTTGTTACACACTCGTTAGGGAGTGGTTACTTCTATACCTATCCTTTTGCTGTTTTAGAAATATAACGCCCTTTCTTTTAACACTTAACCTGCATTTAGGGACCTTAACCCAAGTCTAGGTTGTTCCCTTCTCGGCAATGGACTTTACGCCCACTAACCCGTCTCCCAGGGTCTACAGTGCTAGCAACTTCGGAGTTTAAGAGCGAAGTGAAGAATTTCTTCTCCGTGCTCCGCAATTAGTGCTCTACGCCACTAGCGACCTCGCCTGAGGATTGGCTGACACCAACTTCGGGGAGAACCAGCTATCACCGATCTAGATTAGCCTTTTGCTCCTATTCCCAGTTCATCCAAGCGAATTGCACGTCAGCACTGGTGCAGACCTCCATCACCCTTTCGAGCGACTTCATCTTGACCAGGAATAGATCGACCGGCTTCGGGTATTACAGCAGTGACTTTAGGCCCTTTGAGACCATTCTTCTAGTCTAATTCCTTAGAAGGAATTGGAACGTCCCTTGGGAATAGCAGAACTACTCCTAGGTACGAGAGTCATCCTAATGTGATAATTAGATTGCAAGAATATTGGTTTCCCTATGCCTACGTGCCGCGAGACACTTAAGCTCGCCACTACTATAAACTCCCTGGCCAATGATTCCAGACTGATGATGCAACCCTAGTCCTCTGTGCTCTGATATTCTGTCACCAGAACTCATTCGCGCAGAATCTATCCTTTCAGGCTGCATCCTTACTAAACTATTTGGTTTCAAGCGCTTTTCACGGCCCTTCCGGGTTTCTTTTCATCTTTTGCTCACGCTACTACTTCACTATCGGTCTTGGGACATATTTAGATTTGCCAGCGTGTATCTGGCACATTCGTACGAGAAAACCATCCCGTACTAATCGGGATACCTCGCAGCAGCCTTCCAAATTACAGTTACGCGGCTATCACGCTCTATGGCTCGACATTTCAGGGGTATTCACTTTTTTTAGTTAGGCCGTACGGGGTCCACACTCCACATTTCCCTTGGGTTATCCCCAAGGGATTCGGTTTGATCTGTTCCGCTTTCGCTCGCCGTTACTAACGGAATCACGATTGTTTTCTTTTCCTCCTGGTACTAAAATGTTTTACTTCCCAGGGTTCCCTTTCCCTAATGGGAATCTTGCGGATTATTGAGCCGCAAGCGGATGTCCGATTCGAGAATCTCGGGGTCAGCGTCTACATGCGACTAACCCGAGCTTATCGCAGCTTGTCACGCTCTTCATCGGTGCCCAAGCCAAGATATCCACCAAATAGCGTTGGCGTATTGGCGTCTACTTGAGGAAAGATTCAGATTGCTTGTGAAAAGGCTTGTGTATTCGGAGACGATACTAATACTAATATCGAAATTGAGACTATATTAAAATTGAAATTATATATTGAGACGAAAATATTGTGTATAAATATATTTTCATACTTATGGGGAGTTGTGTTCCTTTGAGCACGGATCAATTCTGCGGATTTTGCATTTTTTGCAGATTTTTTCACATTTTTTGCTCGTGCTTGGTCCGGAATCCTGAAACAACCGAGGAATTGGTCGTTTTAGGCACTCATTTCCTGTAGTATCAGGCATTTTGACCGTCTTGACCAGAGGTCACTTCTGATAAACTTCCATGGCGCCGGTATCCGCTATTGGCGGTATGTCATCGAGGATCGATGAGATATTTTTCACATCCAATAGGTTGTCGATGTTAATAGGGAGAATTACGGATCACAAATTAAAAATCCATCGACGAAATATTAGAGTAATCTCTCAATTAAAAATTTTATGGTGAGAATTGATAAACTTTAAAAGAGGATTGTAGGAGGTTTACTTAGAATTTACTTTGCGGGGATAAATTTGGACAAAAATCTAAACAATTATAAATCCGCACATCACATTATTAATTATTCTTGAAATTAATTATAAGAAAGCCAAGAAAGGGAATTATTCAATAACCAGAGTTAAAAATAATAAATGATTGAAAAAGACGCGGAAGCGATATTATTAGAAAGCGCACAGAATCAAGAAAAAGAATTTAATTTTTATGAATCGGCAAAATTGTATGAGAAAGCCGCTAAATCTTTTTTAGATCGTAATTTAGTCGAAGAGGCTGCCAAATATTTCCAGAAAGCAGGTCTAATCTGTATAGATGCAATAGAGACCGTAAAAAGTTCTAAAGAATTAATTGAAAATACTGAGAAGGGTATTGAGGTTTATGAAGTTGCGCAGAGGCTTTTTTCACAAATCAAAATGCGGACTGTGGCTCTCGAATGTGAAGCAGAAGCTGGTTATCTTAAGGCGTGCCTGAATAATTCTGTTACGGAAATAAAAAAAACTTTAAACACCTCTTTCGATCTTTTGATTGAAGTAAGCAGGCTTTATCGTCAAGAGGGTAAGAAGAAGGGCATTATAAGAACATTAGTTCAAATATTAAAGATTTTAACAACATATTTATATTATTGTGGTACACACATAGAAATTAGGGAAGTTATTAAAAAAGGGTTGTCAATTGGAGAAGATTTATGGAAATATTCAAAAGAATTTACAGATTTTAGATATCTAGGTATTGGTTTATTCTATGAAAGTAATCTTAATTCATACAATTTACTTACCTCGAATTTTATAAAGGACACTTTTTTTTATGAAAATTTAAAGAAGCAGCTTCAAAAATTTGATGACACATTAGAATATGTTGAAGGATGGAACGATTCGAGAAATTTAGGATATTTTTTTATGATGGGTGGTGGTATATATTGTGCATACGCTAATCATTTTATTGAGGATGAAATTGAACAAAGAAAAACCTTTGATAAAGGATTTGGTTTTTATGAAAAAGCTATAATTTTTGCTGGAAAAGCTAAAAATAATTATATAAGAATAAATTCCATTTTTTTTTTAAATTGGTGGGCTTTTTTTGGGAGGAGGTTTAAATACGTTCAAAAACGAATTGTCAAAGATGTTGATGAACTCGTAGCAATTGGAAATGTATACATAACATTTCCTAAGTTTTTACACTTTTTGGCTAATTTGTTACCTGCGTTCTATTATGCTAATATCTCTCAAATGAGTATGTTTTCTCCGGTTCAAAGAAAGGTTTATGCTAAGAAAGGAATAGAACATGGTGAGGAAGCATTAAAAGGTTTTTCTGATGTACCCATTTCTATAATGTCACAACTGATGGTAGTTTACTCCCTTTCTCAATTAGTGGCATTGTCTACTTCTAGGGAAGAACAGAAGGAATATTGTGATAAAATGCTTCATTATATCCAAGTTTCCAAAAAAAATAGTATGAAATTGGAGGGTGGATTGTCAAAAGCTTTCTATTTTAGTTCTGTTTACAGAACTTACAAAACTCTTGCAGATCTAGCGGAGGTTAAAGGAAATAAAATTAAATGGTTATCAACTGCTGCGGAGGCTTCCCATAATTACTTAAAATTTTCTATGGAGTCTACAACGGGTAACCTTACAAATCAAATGCGGTTAGGACTTCTTTACGAAGAAATTAGCATCTTAACTGGAAAAAAAGAAACTTTAACGCAAGCAAAAGAGTTATTCGTTAGCATCGTTAAAGAGAGTGATGAAAGAGGTTTTTATTATTTTGCTGCAACGTCTAGTGAATATCTTGCGCGCATAGAAGATCGATTAGGAAATTATTCTGCTTCTGCTGGGCATTACAAGCGTGCCTTAATAGCTCACAAGGAATCTTTACAGACGGTTAAATATAAACCCAGAATAAATAGAATAAAAGAAAAAATTGAATACGTACGAGCATGGAGTTTAATTGAAGAAGCTAGGAGTAATCATGAGAGAGAAAACCACCTAAGAGCTAAAGAAATTTTTCAAGAGGCGTGCGAGATTCTCCAGAAATTAAAGAGTTATAATTATGAATCGATATATTACTCGGCATGGGTTTTGTTGGAGGAAGCAGAACACCTCAGTAAGCAAGAAAAGCATGGAGAATCCATTGAAGCGTACAAGACAACTATAGAGACTTTTGATAATGCATCAGAAACTCTGAAAGAAGTTTACAAGCAATCTAGAGATAGATTAGAAAAAACAAAAATAGGTAAACTTGAAAAACTAATTAAAATAAGGATAGAGCACTGTTCTGCAAGAGTAAACGTTGAAGAAGCAAGAATATTAGGGAAGCAAGGTGAACATCTTGCTGCAGCAGAAAAGTTCGCCTTGGCGGCTTCAGGGTTTAAAGAAGTGTGTAATCAATTCAAAATTGAAAAAGAAAGAGAAGAGTTGGAAGGTGGATATTATCTCTGTAGGGCTTGGGAGAGTATGGAATTTGCCGAAACTTATGGAGACTCTAATAGGTTTACAGAAGCGGCAGAATTATTTACGAGAGCTAGTACATTATTCTCATCTAGTAAAATGAAATTATTATCATCAGGTAATTCTGCGTTTTGCCAAGCCCTAGAATACGGTTGTAAATTTGATGAGACGACGGATACAAATTTTAAAGCAGAATTGTATCCGAAAGTTAAGACAATACTTAGAAAGGCCGCTTCCTCATACCGTAAGGGTGGATTTAAAAATGGAGCAGATTGGGCATTAGCAACCTCAACTTACTTTGATGCTGCATGGCATTTAATTAGAGCGGACGAGGAATTAAATCTTGATGAGAAAAGACGACTCTTAGAACTTGGATCTAAGATCCTTGATTCTGCTTCAGAATTATTCGCTAAATCGGGGTATAAAGAAAAGGAGAGAGAAATCTTAGACCAACTAGAGATGGTTAAAAAAGAAGAAAAAATCATAATTTCAGCTTTAAACACCATAAAGGAGCCAAATATCTCTAGGAGCACATCAGGTATAGTTGCTCCATCCTGTCCGGTTGAAACAAGTTCTTCTCCAAAACTTAGTGAAATTCGTCAGTTCATGGAAGACGAAATGGAGACGAGAGGAGAAGTAGCTCAAAAGTATTTGGAAAGAAAAGAGCTACAAAAACCGATTAAAGTATTTATTAGCTATGCTACTGAAGACTCTAAAAAGTTTGAAGTTTCTATAATTGCTAATAATTTAATTAAGTATCCTCTAATCGAGAAGGTTTTATATTGGGAAGAAGATCTCCATGATGACATTTATGATTATATGGATGCAAATCTCGGAAAATGCGATATTTTTCTTTTATTTTGTTCCCCTAATGCTCTCAAGTCTGACGCTGTGAAAATGGAATGGCAGGCAGCTCTAAAAATTAAGAAGAAAATTATTCCCGTCTTTGTAAGAGAAGAGGATATTCCGACATTACTTTCCACCAAATTGGGAGTTCAATTTAACGAGAGTGATACAGATGATACAATTAAAAGCATTTACGATTTGATATTAAAAAAGTTAGAAATTTAATAATCGATTGGATTTATTATACTTTGACTCACTTTCATTTTAAAAATCTTACCAAATTATCTTTAATATTCATTTTATCTTAATTCAAGACGAGTTTTAGGTCGCGAAACATGAACAAAAAGATATTGATTGGCACCTCTGGTTGGGGGTATGACGAGTGGCTAGGGCCCTTTTATCCAAAGAGTTTAAGAAAAGAGGATTACCTATCGTATTATTCAGAGATTTTTTACACAAACGAGATAAACACTACTTTCTATAACATTCCCTCGAAGTGGGTTGTTAAAAGTTGGGCGGATAAAACTCCGTCTGATTTTTTATTTACAGCGAAGGTTAATAAATCGATCACTCACGAGCATAAATTAGACGTCGATTTATGTTTAGATGATTTGCAGTTATTTTTAGAAGCGATGGAGCCTTTAGTTGAATCAAAAAAACTATTGGGTTTCTTACTTCAATTACCTCCATCTTTTAAAAAGGCAGATCATTTTGGGAGGTTAAAAGAATTTATTAAGTGTTGGCCAAATAATCCAAAACAAGAAGGATATCATTTGATTATAGAATTCCGGCATTTATCTTGGATGGACGACGATGTTTTTAAGTATTTAAAAAAGAAGGGCCTTACCTATTGTGCGGTAATAGAGCCTTTATTACCTCCTAGAATGGACATTACCGATCCGCAGCTTGCGTATATAAGATTTCACGGTTATGGGAAATCTATATGGTTTGACTACTATTTTAAGGAAGAAGAAATTAGGAAATGGGCGATTTCAATTAAAGAAGTGATTAATAAAACCGATCGGGTTGGGATTTATTTTAATAATCATTTTTCGGGTTATGCTGCTAAAAATTCTCTAATGATGATGCGAGAGTTAGATATAAATCCCAGAAACGAGCCTAAAAAAGTAAGTTTATTAGATATCAAGAAAAAATCTGGTACGTATTCGTCAGGTCAAACAGGGTTAGATAAATTTTTAAATTAAACTGTTAATTTACTTTATAAATATTCAAGAATAGATTCTATTGGTAGGGAGAGTTAGTTAGAATTTGAATCGGGAATTATTGAAAATAGGTTTTATTGGTGCAGGTTCAATAGGTAGTATGTTTGGAGGATATCTTGCTTCTATTCATACTGATGAAAGCCCATTGGAGATTATTTTATTTTGTAGAAAGAACCATAAAGACGCGATTAATAAGAAAGGTTTAGAATTAATTTCTGCAAATAAGAATGTTTTACTAACAAACATTAAAGCGTATGAGAGCGCGGAAGAGTTTATCGAAGTATATGGTATTGATAATATATATCAGTTTGATTATCTTTTTATAGCGACCAAAGCCTACGATAGTGAGAGAGCGATGATTCAATATAAAGGGGTAATAGATGCGAGTAGTTGGTTAGTTATTCTACAGAATGGCGTTGGGAACGAGGAAGTAGTGAAAAGGAATTGCGATGAGAATAAAGTTATAAGAATCGTTACTTCACACGGTGCACTAATGGAGAAGTCAGGTCAAGTTCGCCATACTGGCCTAGGATTCACGAAAATTGGATTTACATTTTTGAAGCCTCAAATTAATAATAAAGAGGTTTATGATCAGGCTTATGAGAAATTATTTTTATTAAAATCCTTACTGGATGCGGGAGGAATAAAAACTGAAATTGTAGACGATATAATTAAATGTTCCTGGGAAAAGGCTTTTGTGAATATTGGCATTAACGCGATAGGAGCATTATCTCGCTTAAATAATGGTGAACTCTTAGAAAATGAAAATTTAAAGAAGTATATGAGTATTGCTGTTAAGGAAGCTTTAGATGTAGCTAAATTAAAAGAGATAGAAATTAGTGAAAGAGATTATATCGATCTAATGTATTCTGTGGCTGAAAAAACATACAACAATAAAAATTCAATGCTACAAGACATTTTGAAGGGAAAACCTACAGAAATCGACTTTCTTAATGGGAAAATTGTAGAATTAGCGAAAGAATTAAATATGAAAGTCCCAATAAACGAAATATTAACGTTCTTAGTAAAAGGTTTAGAGGGATCATTTAGATAGAGATTTATGGTTTTAGGGTCATGTAATATGCATTTTCCCCATCTCGGTAATATTTCTCTTTTATACTATGAGTAGCGAAATTGAATTTCTTGTACAAATTAATTGCAGTATAGTTACTGACTCTTACTTCTAAGACAAACTCGTTTATTTTGTATTTTTTTAAATTTTTCAAGGAATTGGCTAATAAAGCCGAAGCCACTCCTAACCGTTTGTAGTTTTTAAAAACGGCTATTGAAACTAGATGTCCCTTATTCACAAATTTCAAACTATGGATTGCGGGAGTTTTTTCAACTCTCCACATAATATATCCAATAACTTTTCCATCATTATTGCAAGCAACAAGGAAAGATTCTGGGTAATTATCTAGTATGCTTTTATAAAAGAAGTATGGATAATCTTCTGGTAATTCTTTTTCGTTTACTTCAATGACTGCTTCTAAATCTTCTAGAGCACATCTTCTAATGATTATAGGTTTAAGATCACTGAAATTGTCAGAGTAATTAATTCGAGTATCTTTGTCTGTACCCATAATTGTATGAGCTCAAATTGTAATTCTTGATATATAAAATAATTGCTAAATAAATATTATTTTAGAAATTTTTAAGCTTTTTTAATTAGTAAAAAGGTTTAAATTCAATCTTTTAAAATTTTAAAGGCTTCTTCTTTTTGTATTTTTATGTATTTAATTATTGAATCTAAAGACATTTGAATATTATTTTTATTATCAAACTTTTCAATAATATTGTTTAATTCTTTTTCTTCCGCGTTTTTTAATTTTTTAGCAATTTTAATCATTTCCGGTAATGTTCTTACAATATTATCTACGATCGTAATGTCAGCCCATATGGAAGTTCTGCTTATTGGATTTAAGTCGACTGCGATTACTTTTTTTCCTATCTTTTTTAACGCTTCTGTTCGATCTCCATCTTCTAAAGGAACAAATACTACATCAGCTATTTTAATACCATTAGGATCGACATTTCTTCTATTACTAGAAAGCTCTTCGATTTCAACCATTGTTGTTTCATTTATCCCTAGTATTTTTTCAGCTCCCGCATCCTCCAAAACTTTCTTAATTGCTTCAATTCTACCTTCTTTTCTATAAAATAAGTTAATCTCAAGTGGTGCGTTTATTATATCTGATAGTTCTGCCAATTCTTTAGCGCATAAAGCCGCAACATTCCCATTAACACTAATAATAGGGTAATTAGCAGTAAACAGTAGAGCAACAGCGGTCTTGATAGCCTCTTTTGCAGCCTCATTAGTTTTCTCTCCTAACATATAATCAAAGCATTCTCCTCTACCATGAGCAATTAATCCCGCTTCAGCAACAATTAATTTTTTCACCCCTTCAATGATTTCATGTCTGTATTTTAAACTTTCATACCGAGGATGATCTTTAGGGACATCGTGATCTTGGTTATTATTTGTTCTCATAATTACTAGAATTCATAATAAGAGTTGTTTATATAGTTTGAAATAAAGAAAAACTATTAATCTTTTGGATCCTTTTTATTTTTGTTGATTAATATGAGTTCACCCGAACAACGGAAAAGTAAAGATTTACAGGTATTTCAAACGAAACGGTTATTAAGTCAGCTTAAGGAGAAGAAGGGCTTTCACACAGAGTTAGTTTCTTTATATATTCCTCACGATCGTCGAGTTTCGGATGTAACTAATCACCTTAAGAACGAAATAAGCGAAAGTCAGAACATCAAATCAAAACTTACCCGGAAAAACGTATTGGATAGTATATCAAGTTTGATAGGTCAGCTAAAAAACATAAAAGAAGTTCCTGAAAATGGATTGGTAATGTTTTCAGGAGCAATCCCACAAAACAACACTCCCGGAACCGAAAGAAACGAATTATATATTGTGAATCCTCCTGATAAAGTTTTAACCTTTAGATACCATTGCGCAAGTGAATTCTTATTAGGGCCATTAGAGGAGATGCTTCAAACTAAGGAAACGTATGGATTAATTGTCGTAGGGCGAAAAGAGGCTGCAGTAGGATATCTAACCGGTAAACACTTAGAAATTGTGAGAGAGTTTACTTCTGGGGTTCACGGTAAGCATAGAGCGGGAGGTCAATCGCAAAAAAGATTTGAACGGCAAATGGAAGAAGCGGAAACTAGGTTTTACAGGAGAATCTCTGAAGAGGTTAACAAATTATTTCTTAATGTAGAGGTTTTACAAGGAATTTTTATTGGAGGACCAGGTCCGTCGAAAGAAAAATATGTAAATGATGAAAGTTTAGATTATCGGCTCCGAGATAAAATTTTAGATATTGTAGACCTAGGTTATGGGGGAAGCGAAGGAATTCGTGCGTTGATTGAAAAGATAAAAGATAAAATAGCTAACGTTAAATATATTAAGGAAAAGGAAGTCATGCAACTTTTTTTAAACGAGATTTCAAACGATACGGGAATGGCGACCTATGGTCTTGAAGAAGTACAAAAAGCTTTAAACATAGGCGCTGTAGATAAATTAATACTTTCTGAAAAATTAGATACCTTTCAAGTAAATATTGAGTGTTCAAATTGTAATTATAAGGAATCTCGAACCGCGAGAGAAAAAGAACTTGGTAAATCAGAAATCACAATTCAGGATGAAAGTTGTCCTGAATGTAGCTCTAACTCGTTTAACATTGTCAATACGGTTTTACTAATAGAAGAGCTTGGGTCCATAGCAGAAACTATGGGGACTGAAGTAATAATTATCTCTCCTGAAACTGAGGAAGGAGAAATGCTATATAGTACCTTTGGAGGAATCGTCGCTGTTCTTCGTTTTAAACTTACATATTAAAATAAGTTTCAGAATTTTTGTCATAAAAATATAAGTTATTATAAAAAGTTAAGATAGTAATGATAATAGCCCCTCAAATTGAACAATGGTTGAATCACGATGAAATTAGATGAAATGTTATTAACATTAAAAATAATCATGTTTGGTGGAAAAGGAGGCGTTGGAAAGACAACTTGTGCTTCAAGTGCTGCAATATGGGCTGCAGAACACGGAAGAAACACTTTAATCATAAGTACGGATCCAGCTCATTCATTAGGAGATAGTCTAGGGGTTGATCTCCCTCCTGGTGAGGCAACAAAGATACTTGGAGTGAATAATTTAACTGCATTAGAAATAGACCCAAAACCAGATATATCAGAATATAAAGGGCTTACAACCATGAATCCCTTAGAAGGAAGTGATATGCCTGATTTAATGGGAGGAATTCCACTGATGGAAGACATACAAGACATGGCATCAATGAGTCCTCCTGGTATAGATGAAGCATTTGCCTTGTTGAAGGTGTTGGAGTTTATTGAGACTGAGCACGATTACGATTTAGTTATCTTCGATACCGCGCCAACTGGTCATACTCTTAGGTTTTTAAGCCTACCAGAAACATTATCAGGATGGATTGGTAAATTATTGAAGATGAGATTAAAACTAGGAAATCTTATGGGATTAATGAAAAGTTTGTTTACCAGTGCGGACAAAAATAAAGATAATTCCTTAGAAGTTCTGGAACGCTTAAAAGAGTCAATCCTTAAAGCGCGAGAAGATCTTACTAACCCTTTGAAAAATTCCTTTGTAGTAGTCATGATACCAGAAGAAATGGCAATTTCAGAAACGGGCCGTCTTTTAAACGAATTGTATAAATATAACATTCCTGTTTCAAATGTTGTCGTTAATAATTTATATCGAGATGAAGACGATTTATGCGATTTCTGTATATCGCGAAGAAAGATGCAACACCGTAATTTAGTAAAAATCAAGGAAGTTTTTGAAGAAGGATTCGGTAAAAAATTAATAGAAATACCACTTTTCCGAGAAGAGATTAGAGAATACAATAAATTAAAAGAGTTTAGCG
>Ga0255055_10002592_pt1 | contig 12654 bp, 9 predicted proteins | sample JV7_2_27_MG_FD_188633 | JGI IMG/M metagenome (GOLD analysis project Ga0255055, IMG submission 188633) | Seawater microbial communities from Jervis Inlet, British Columbia, Canada - JV7_2_27 | ecosystem: Environmental > Aquatic > Marine > Inlet | place: Canada: British Columbia | collected...
GACTATCTGCGCGGCCATCCGGAACTGCCGGCGCTGATGGTGCAGCACCTGGCGAGCGCAGGCCCCCTCCCCGACGCCGCGCGCAGGGTGCTGGAGGGAAACCACCAGCTGATCTCCAGCATCATCACCGAGGGCCAACAGGACGGCACGATCAGAAAGGGCGACCCCCGCCTCATGGCGCTCAGCATCGCGGCGCAGCCGGTCTGGCTCACGCTGGTGGCGCGCCTGTTGGAGGAGGCTCTCGGGCTCGACCAGCAAGACCCCGGCACGCGGGATGCGCTCGTGGACAGCGTGATCCGGTTCGCCAGAGCCGGGCTCGCGGTAGGGCCGGAGCACACACCATGATCGGGACATCCATCGGGCGATCCGCCCGCCGGAGCGCCTTTCTCCTGGCCGCGCTTCTCGGGATCGTGTCCGCGGCGCAGGCGCAGGTAAAGGAGGGCGTTCCCACCGACCCAACACTCACGCTGCGGCAGGCGGTGGACCTCGCGCTGGAGTTCCACCCCTCGGTCCGTGCGGCCCGCGCCGCAGAGCGCGGCGCCGCCGCCCGGGCCGGAGGAGCCAACGCCGAGTGGTGGCCCTCGCTCATGGCCGGCGGCTCGGTGGTCCGCTACCAGAAGCAGATGCTCGTCTACCCGATCCACGATCTGTCCCAGGAGGCCTTCGTCTTCGACCGCACCCTCATCCAGGGTGGTCTCCAGCTGGGCTGGACCCTGTTCGACGGCTTCGGCCGCAGCTCGCGCGCGAAGGGCGCTCGGGCGCAGCAGCAGGCGGCAGGGGCGTGGGTGGAGTCGAGCGAGATGGGGCTGATCGCCGATGTCTCGATCACCTACCTCGAGGTCCTCTCAGCCCGAGGGATCCTGGACGCCCAGCTACGCAGCCTGGCGGCGCTCGACGCCGAGCGCGAGCGGGTGGCCCGGTTGTTGGAGCAGGGCCAGGCCGCCGAGGTGGAGCGGCTGCGCGTCGAAGCCGCGCATGCCGAGGCCGAGGCCGAGCGCATCGCCGCGGCGCAGGCGCTGGACACCGCCGAGCGCGCGCTGGCCCGGATGCTCGGAGTGGATGTGGGTGCCGCGCGAGCCGACCGGTTGGAGTCGGTGCGGCTGTCGGACGGCGCCGCCGACGAGGACCGCGCCGCACTCATCGACCGCTTCGACGCGAGCAACCCCGACCTCGCAGCCGCGCGCAGCCTCCGCGAGGCCGCCGAGCGAGCACGGGGTGCGGCCAGCGCCACCTGGTGGCCGCGGTTCGACGTGACCGGCTCCTACCAGCTGTTCACCAGCCCCGATCTCGAGGTCCAGGACCTGTGGCAGATCGGGCTGCGCCTCTCGTACCCGCTGTTCACCGGCGGCGCGCGGTCGAACTCCGTGTCCGAGGCCGGAGCGCAGGTGGCCGAGGCCGCGGAACAACTCGAGCTCGTCCGGCTGCGCGGCTACGAAGCGGTGGACCGGGCCCTGGCCCGCGTCCAGGAGCAGCGCGCCCGGGTCGAGGCGCTGAGCCGCGCCGCTGAGCACCTGGCCGAGGTGGCCCGCATCGAACAGCTGGCGCTCGACGCGGGCCGCGGCACCCAGACCGACTACCTGAGAGCCGAGGCGTCGCTGCGGCGCGCCCAGGCGGCCGTGGTCCTGGCCTACCACGCAGAGATCGCCGCTCGCGTGGAGCTAGCCCGCACCGTTGGCGACCTGACACCTCCCTGGCTGAGCACGATGCTGGAGACCACCCGATGAAGAAGAAGCAGCTCATTGCGATTGCCGCCGTCCTGCTCGTGGCGGTGGCGCTGATCGTGATCGTCACCATGTGGAGCCGCGCCGGCGCGGACGACTTCATCGAAGCGTCCGGCACCGTCGAGACGACTGAGGCTGACCTGGGCTTCCAGGCGCCTGGTAGAATCGACAGCATCGGGCCCCGCGAAGGCGACCGGGTCGCCGCGGGAGATGCCCTGGCATGGCTCGATCAGACGGAGTTGCTGGCCCGCAGGCACCAGATGCGGGCCCAGGTGGCGACGGCCCAGGCCCGGCTGACCGAGCTCGAGCGAGGATTCCGCAGCGAGGAGATAGCGCAGGGGCGCGCCGCCGCGCGCGCGGCCGAGCAGAGGCTGGCAGACGCGCGGCGCGACCTGGAGCGCACGCGGCAGCTGTTCGACGGCGGTGCGGTCAGCCGGCAGCAGCTCGACAATGCCCAGACGGCCGCCACGGTGACCGAGTCGGAGTGGGAGCGCGCCCGCGAGCAGCTCGACATCCTCGAGCGCGGCCCCCGCCAGGAGCAGATCGCGGCGCAGCGCGCCGTGCTGGCACAGGCCCACGCGGCGGTGGCGCAGCTCGACGCCACGATCGCGAACACGATTGTGCGCTCACCGATGGACGGCATCGTGACCGTGCGGCACCGCGAGCCCGGCGAGATAGTCGGCGCCGGCGCTCCCGTGCTCACCGTGATGAACCCCGATGACCGGTGGATCCGCATCTACGTGCGCGGAGATCGAGTGGGACGGCTGGGACTCGGGCTGCCAGCGGCCATCACGGCTGACGCGTTCCCCGACCGGGTCTACGAAGGGGAGGTCACGTTCATCGCCAGCGAGGCCGAGTTCACCCCGCGCAACGTGCAGACCACCGAGGAGCGGGTGAAGCTGGTCTACCGCGTGAAGGTGCACGTGACCAGCGATCCTTCGTTCGATCTGAAGCCAGGCCTGCCGGCCGACGTGCGACTCGACACCTCGCAGCGCTGAGACCGGTCGTGGACGCGGCAGTATCGATCTCCGGCCTCACCCGGCACTTCCGGGACGTCCGCGCCGTCGACGGTCTCACCTTCGACGTGCGGCCGGGTGAGCTCTTCGGCATCGTGGGGCCGGACGGCGCGGGCAAGACCACCACACTCCGGATGCTGGCCGGGGTGCTCGCGCCCAGCGCCGGGGACGCGCTGGTCCGCGGCATCAGCGTGGCACGCGACCCGGAGGGTGTGAAGCGGCACGTTGCCTACATGTCGCAGCGCTTCGGGCTCTACACCGACCTCACGGTCCGCGAGAACATCGACTTCTACGCGGACCTGTTTCTGGTCCCGCAGGCGACGCGACCGCAGCGCCTGGAGCGGCTGTACCGCTTCTCCGGCCTCGGCCCGTTCGAGGATCGGCTCGCGGGCCAGTTGTCCGGCGGGATGAAGCAGAAGCTCGGGTTGTCCTGTGCACTGGTGCACGAGCCCGACATCATGCTGCTCGACGAACCCACCTTCGGGGTCGATCCGATATCGCGCCGTGATCTGTGGCTCATAGTGCACGAGATGGTGGCGCGCGGCGTGACCGTCATCGTGACCACCGCGTACCTCGATGAGGCGGAGCGCTGCGATCGCGTGGCTCTGCTGCACGAGGGACGACTCATCGCACTCGATACGCCGCAGGCACTGCAGCAGCCCCTCACCGGTCACATCCAGCGCGTGCGGACCGATGACGCGCGCCGTGCCCGCGACGTGCTACGGCGACAGTCTGCCGTGCAGCACGCGGTGCTGTTCGGCGACGCCGTCCACGTCACCCTGCAGGACCCGGCGCGTGACTGGCCGCGGGCGGTCGCCGCGCTGGAGGCGGCCGGGATCCGGATCTTGGAGGAGGGATCGGCCGAGCCCTCACTCGAGGACGCGTTCATCCAACTCGTGGGCGGGCACCGTGCCTGAAGCGGTGCGGGTCCGCGACCTCACGCGCCGGTTTGGCGACTTCACCGCCGTCGACCGGGTCAGCTTCGACGTGGCGGGTGGCGAGATCTTCGGCTTCCTCGGACCGAACGGAGCCGGCAAGACCACCGTGATCAAGATGCTCACCGGGCTGCTCCGTCCCACCGCGGGAGAGGCGCAGGTAGCCGGCTTCGACGTGACGCGCGAGACGGCGCAGGTGAAGCGCAACATCGGCTACATGTCGCAGCAGTTCTCGTTGTACGCCGATCTGTCGGTGAACGAAAACATAGAGCTGTTCGGCGGCCTGTACGGGGTGACGGGAGAGCGCCTCGCGACACGCGGCGAGTGGGTGCGGGAGATGGCGGGACTGACGGAGGCCGGGAATCGTTCCACCGGCGAGCTCCCGCTGGGATGGAAGCAGCGGCTGGCTCTCGGCTGCGCCGTGCTGCACGAGCCCCAGATCCTGTTCCTGGACGAGCCGACCTCGGGAGTCGACCCCGTCTCGCGGCGCAGCTTCTGGGACCTCATCTACGAGCTTGCCGAAGGCGGCACCACGGTGTTCGTGAGCACCCACTACATGGAGGAGGCGGAGTACTGTTACCGCCTCGCGCTGATGAACCGCGGCCAGCTCATCGCGCTGGACCGCCCCGCCGAGCTCAGGCGCACGCTGCACCAGCCGCTGCTCGAGCTGCGCACCGACGACGCTCCCCGGGCAGTCGAGGCGCTGCAGGTGGCGCCGGGAGTGGTGACGGCGGCGCTGTTCGGCCGAGCTGTCCACCTGATGGTGGAGAACGAAGCAGCGGCGATCGCTGCCGTTCCCGACGTGCTGGCCGGGCACGGCCTCACTTGCGAGTCGCTCGAGGCAGTGCCGCCCTCACTCGAGGACGTCTTCGTCACGCTGGTGCTCCGTGAGGGAGGAGTAGCAGACGGATGAGCCGGACCAGGCTGTGGGCAATCGCGCGCAAGGAGCTGTTGCAGCTGAAGCGGGATCCCCGCAGCCTGTACCTCGCATTCGTCCTGCCGCTCGTGCTGCTGCTGCTGTTCGGTTACGCCATCTCCTTCGACATCCGCAACATCGAGATGGCGGTGCTCGACGAGAGTCTCACGCAGGAGAGCCGCCGACTGGTGGAGGCCTTCGAATCCTCCGGTTACTTCAATGTCGCCGAGTACCTGGAGCGCCGGGCGGACGCCGACGTCGCTCTCAGTCTGGGTCGCGCGCAACTCGTGCTCGTGATTCCTCCATCCTACGCCCGCGACCTGGCGTCCGGGCGCCGCGCACCGGTACAGCTCCTGTTGGATGGCAGTGACGCCAACACGGCTACGATCGCGCAGAACTACGCCGACGCGATCGTCATGGGGTACTCCGCCAACGTCGTGGCGCAGGGCCGCCGGGTGGTGCTGCCGGTGACGATGGAGAGCCGCGTCTGGTACAACGAGACGCTCGAGAGCCGCAACATGATCGTGCCCGGACTGGTAGCGGTCATCATGTCGATCATCGCATCGATGCTGACGGCGCTCACCATCGCCCGAGAGTGGGAACGCGGCACCATGGAGCAGCTCGCGGCGACGCCGGTTCACCGTCTCGAAGTGGTGATCGGGAAGCTGCTTCCGTATGTGGCGATCGGGATGTTCGACGTGGCGCTCGCGTGCGCCGTCGGGGTCGCAGTGTTCGACGTACCGTTGCGTGGCAACCTCCTGTTGCTCGGCGTGCTCACGCTGCTCTTCCTGGTCGGCGCGTTCGGGTTGGGGATCTTCATCTCGGCAGCACTGCGATCACAGGTGCTCGCGACGCAGGTGGCCATGGTGGCCACCTTCCTTCCCGTGCTGCTGCTCTCGGGCTTCATCTTCCCGATCGCCACTATGCCCCTCGCGCTGCGAGCGGTCAGCTACGCCGTCCCGGCACGGTACTACGTGACCGTGACCAAGGGGATCTTCCTCAAGGGAGTGGGCCTGGAAGTGCTTTGGGTGGATGCGCTCGCCATGGTCGTGTTCGCGAGCGTCGGGCTGGCGCTCGCGATCGGCGTCTTCAAGAAGGAGATCGCGTGAGCCGCGTTTCGCTGCCGCGCCTGCACGCGATGATCAAGAAGGAGTTCAGGCAGCTCTTGCGTGACCCGCGCACCCGCGGCGTGATCTTCGTGGCGCCGGTGATCCAGCTCGTGATGTTCGGTTACGCCATGAACACCGACATTCGCGACACGGCGACGTACGTGGTGGACTACGACCAGACCAGCGAGTCGCGGCGCCTCGTCGACGCGTTCCGCGCGACCGGTTACTTCGAGATCGTCGGGCAGTCACGGCGCTCCCAGGACATCGTCCGCGCTCTGGACCACGGTGACGCGCTGGTCGCGCTGGAGATCCCGCGCGGTTTCGCCCGGGACCTCTCCTCCGGCAGCGGCGCCACCGTGCAGGTCATCGTGGACGGAACCGAGTCCAACAGCGCAACCGTGGCACAGGGGTATGCTCAGCGCATCGTGCAGCAGTTCGCCCTGGACCGGGCCGCGTCCACCGGGACGCTGCCCGCCGGCGGCATCGAGCTCAGGGTCCGCGCGTGGTACAACCCGACTCTCGAGAGCCGCGTGTACAACGTACCAGCGGTGGTGGGCGTGCTGATAATGCTGATGTGCCTCATGCTCACCGCCCTGGCGGTCGTGCGTGAGCGGGAGATCGGCACGCTGGATCAGCTCATGGTCAGTCCGCTCACGCCCGAAGAGTTGATGCTGAGCAAGACAGTGCCAGTAGCCGCGATCGCGGTGTTCGACCTCGTGCTGATCTCGGTGACCGCGATCCTCTGGTTCGACGTCCCGATGCGCGGGTCACCGCCGGCGCTGCTGGCAGCCGCCCTGCTCTACATTCTGTCGGGCTTGGCGGTGGGCCTGCTGATATCGACCATATCGCGGACGCAGCAGGAAGCGTTCATGACGATGTTCCTGTTCTTCCAGCCGTCCATCATCCTATCGGGCTTTTTCTACCCGATCACCAGCATGCCCGAAGTCTTCCAATGGATCACTCTGCTCAACCCGGTGCGCCACTTCCTGGAAATCGTGCGCGGGATCTTCCTCAAGGGAGAGGGGATGGCGGCCCTGTGGCCCCAGTACCTGGCCCTCGCCGTGATGGCCGTGGGCGTGTTGCGACTCGCGGTGCTGCGCTTCCCGAAGACGGTGGGCCAGTGAGCCTCAGCCGGCGCCCTCGGGCGCCGTGCGGTCAACCGGGATCGGTGCGACCGGCGCGCCCTCGGTGAGCCGTTCCAGACCGCCCACCACCACCTGCTCGCCCGCGTCCACGCCGCTGAGGATCTCCACGAACCCCGGTGTGCGCACACCGAGCTCCACCTCGCGCCGCGTCGCCTGGCCTGCGGCGATCACCCACACGTAGTCGGCGCCCTGGAGCGGCAGGATCGCATCCTCGGGCACCACCACGGCATCGGGCCGCACTTCGGTCGTGAGCCGCACCTCGATGAACATCCCCGGCTTGAGCACGCGATTACGGTTGCGGACCCTCGCCTTCACCGTGATCGTGCGCGCCGGCAGCTCGACGATGGGATCGATGAAGTCCACGACGCCCGCGAGTTCCTGGTCGGGCACGGCGGCCACGCGGAACGTGATCTCCTGGCCCATCTCGAGCCGCTCCGCGTAGCGCTCCGGCACGCGGAACACCGCGCGCTGCGGATCGACGGTCTGCAGGGTCGTGAGGCGGTCGGAGGTGGTGACGTAGTCACCCACGCTCACATACCGCTGGCCCACGACTCCAGCAAACGGCGCCCGCACTACCGTGCGCTCCAGCCGCACCTGCTGCAGCTGGAGCCGAGCGTCGGCGCTGCGCCCGTTGGCTTCGGCCTGCTCCAGATCTGCCTCGGACGACGCGTTCTGCTGCATGAGATCTCGGGTGCGGGCGAGCGCCTGCTGCGCCAGGTCCCGCTCCGCCTCGAGCCGCGCCACCTCGGCCTTGAGTTCGGCGTCGTCGACCTTGAAGAGCGGGGTGCCGCGCGCCACCTCGGTTCCCTCGCGCGCCAGTATGCCTACCAGGCGGCCCGTGATCTCGGGCTGCACCTCGATGGACTGCACGGCCTCGATCTCACCCGTGGCACGAATCGCGTCCAGGACCGTATCGGTGAATGCGACAGCGACCTCGACCGGCGTAGGGGGACGTCCGCCCCCCTGCCCTTCGCCGCCGCCCGGATCTTCGTTGCCGCAACCGGCCAGCGCTATGACCGTCAGCGCAGCCGCGAGCTTCAGTCTGATGTTCATGGCTCTCATTTCGGGTAAATCCGCCGCCCGAGTAGGGCTTCCAATCCGGCCAGCGCCAGGCGCTCGGCCTGGAGCGCCTGCACCAACGTCGCCTCTGACTCCACCAAGGACACCTGAGCCGTGAGCAGATCGAGGGTGGTGGTGGCCCCGACCCTGTACCGTTCCTGATTGACCCGCATGTTCTCCAGTGCGACCACCACCGCGACCTCCGCCAGGTCCGCGCTGGCGCGCGCCGTCTCGAACACCTCGTACGCCGCGACCACGTCGCGCCGCACTTCGCGCCCAATGTCGTCGCGCAGCGCCCGAGCCACCTCGCGATTGGACTTGGCCTGGGAGAGCTGGATCTCCCGCTGCGCATTGTTCCAGATCGGGAAGTTGATCGAGAACCCATAGATCCACCGGCGCGAGTCATCCGGCAGGAAGAACTCGTCCCCGAATGCCTGATACGTGGCGAACAGGTCCACGCGAGGGAGGTACTGGCCCATCACCGCGCTATACGCCCGCGCGGCGGCCTGCGCCCCCGCTTGCGCGGCCCGGTAGCGCGGCCCCTCCTGCAGCGCCTCCCGCACCGCCTGCTGCTCCGTGATGGGGAGCGGCCCCGACGGCAGCGTGTCCAGCGGTGCAGCGTCCACCGGTCCGGGAACTCCGATACGGCGGCCCAACTCAATGCGTGCCACCCTCAACGTGGCCCGCTGCCGCAGGAGATCCACCCGGGCGCGAGTGAGCTCCAGCAGCAGTTGCAGCGAGTCCGTCTGGACGGCGGCGCCGCCCAGCACACGCGCACGCGCTATGGCGAACTGCTCCTCCGCCCTCCGCACCCGCTCCTCGGCCACCCGCTGGAGCTCCCTCTGAGCCAGCACGTCGTAGTAGTCTGACTCGGTGAGCAGCGCCGTCTGGAATCGGGCTTGCAGCTCGTTCGCGTCGGCCGCTGCAACCGTGGCGCCGGCCCGGCCGGCCTCGAAGAACTTGCTCAGCCCGCTGAACAGGTTGAGCCGCATGTCGATCTGTGCCTGGGTCAGACGATTGGCGAAATCCCCGGTTCCGAAGTTGAACACCTGCTCGTTCGATCGGGTCTGGTTGACCGAGAGCGAGGTAGCCGGAATGATGAACGCCGCGTAGGCCGCTCGCTGCTGCCACTTGGCATCGACGATGTTACGCAGCGCTGCCACGTAGTCGGGGTTCACGTTGGCCGCCCGCCGCAGAGCGTCCGCGAGAGTCACGACCATGATCGAGTCGGATCCCTGAGGAACGCTCGCCGTGGATACAGCCGTCGGAACCGCCAGCTGGAACACCGTCAGTAGCGTCGCTATCATCGCGCCTCCACCGGCTCGAGCTTGGGAGCTCGCCTCCCGACCCTAAGTTGGAGGCCGTCCAGCAGCACGTATACGACCGGCACCAGGAAGATCGTGAGCATGGTCGAGAACAGCAGCCCGCCCACGATGGCGTAACCGAGCGGGCGCCGGCTGGCCGCGCCCTCGCCAAGTCCCACCGCGATGGGCATCGTCGCCATGATGGTGGCCATGGACGTCATCACGATGGGGCGCAGCCGGATCCTGCCGGCCTCGAGCATCGCCTCAGTGGCGCTCATGCCTCTCGCTTTCAGCTGGTTGCCGTACTCCACCAACAGGATCGAGTTCTTGGTCACGATTCCTACGAGCAGGATCATCCCGATCTGGCTGAACAGATTGAGCGTTGAGCCGGCGAGCAGCAGGGTCACGAGCGCACCGGTCACCGCCAGGGGCACGGCGAGCAACACCGTGAACGGGTGTACCAGGGACTCGAACTGCGCCGCCAGCACCATGTACACGGCGACCAGAGCGAGCAGGAACGCGAAGTACAGCGCGGTACCGCTCTCATCGAGCTCGCGCGATTCTCCGGCCAGCGCGACACTGCTGCCGCGCGGGAGCACCTCCCGCGCGGCGGCTCCGAGCGAGTCCAGCGCCTCCCCCAGTGTGAAGCCCGGGGCCAGGCTGCCCGACAGCGTGAACGAGCGCACGCGGTTGAAGTGGTTTAGCTGGCGCGGTCCCACACCCTCCTCCACGGTGGCAACCTGGTCCAGCTGTACCAACGCCCTGTCCCGACCCCGCACGTAGAGACCGGTCATGTCGCTGGGGGTGGCGCGCTCCTCGGGTGCGAGCTGCACGATCACGTCGTACAGCTTGTTCGCCCGCGTGAACGTGCTGATCCGCTGCCCGCCCAACATGGCCTGGAGGGTGGACGAGACGTCGCGGATGGGCACGCCCAGGTCCTCGGCCCGGTCGCGGTCGTAGCGAACCACGAGTTCCGGCTTGTTCACGCGCAGGTCGGTATCCACGTTCACCAACCCGTTGATCTCCCGGGTCCGCGACACCAGCCGGGCCATCCCCGCCGTGAGAGAGTCGAAGTTGGGGTGGCGCACGACGAACTGAACCGGGCTCCCGAAGCCGAACGCCGGCGGCTGATTCGCAAAGGCGAACACGCCGGGAAGGCCGAACAGCTGCATCTGAACCTCGCCCACGATCTCCTGCACAGAGCGGTCGCGGGCGTCCCACTCGGCGAGACGCACAAACCCGATCCCGCTGTTCACCCGGCCGCCCCAGCCCACGATGCTGAAGTAGGCGTCGATGCCCTCCGTGCGGCCCAGGATCGCCTCGACCTGGCGCTGGTACCCGTCCGTGTACCCCAGCGAAGCGCCCTCCGGCGCGACCGTGATCGTCATGAAGAACCCGCGGTCCTCAGGCGGCACGAACTCCTGCTTGAGGGACCGGAATACCCCCACCGCCACGACCACGGTTGCCACGGCGCCGCCAATCACGAGCCAGCGGTGCCGCAGCGCGGTCCGCAGTGCGACCTGGTACGTCTCCGTGACCCACAGGAAAGTCCGCTCGAACACCTGGAAGACGCGGCCGTGTGTCTTGGGCACCTCCAGCACCTTGGCGCACAGCATCGGCGTCAGCGTGAGCGCCACCCAACTCGAGATGACGACGGCGACGGCGAGAGTGATGCCGAACTCGTTGAACAGCCGCCCCGTGGTTCCCTGCAGAAAGGCCAGCGGTGAGAATACGGCCACCAGCGCCACGGTCGTCGCGATCACAGCGAACGCGATCTCGCTGGTGCCCTTCCGTGCGGCGTCGAGCGGCGTCTCGCCCAGCTCCTCCTGATGCCGGTACGCGTTCTCCATCACGATGATCGCGTCGTCCACCACGATACCGATGGCGAGGATGAGCGCCAGCAGAGTGAAGTTGTTGATCGAGAAGCCGAGGAAGTACATCACCCCGAACGCCGCCACGATGGACACCGGGATGGCGAGGCCAGGAATGATCGTCGCCCGAGGGTTGCGCAGGAAGACGAAGATGATGATGACGACCAGGATGCCGGCGAGGATGAGTGTGTCCTCCGCCTCCCGGATGGAGCGCCGCACGAACCGGGCACCATCGAATCCGACGTCGATGCGTATCCCCGGCGGCAGCGCCTCCTGGATGCCGGGAAGCTCCGCCCGGATCGCGTCGGACACCTGGATCAGATTGGCCTTCGACTGGCGCACGACTCCGATGGCCACCGCCGAGTTGCCCCGGAAGCGCAGCACGGTGCGGTCGTTCTCCGGTCCCAACTCGACCCGGGCCACGTCCCTGAGCTTCACCAGCTGCCCGTTCTGGTTGGCCACGGTCAGGTTGCCGAACTCGTCGGGTGTCTTGAGCTCACCCAGGGAGCGCACCGTGAACTCGCGCCGCTCGGACTCGATCCGCCCCGCCGGGATCTCCACGTTGCGGCTCCGCACCGCGGCCTGGATGTCCTGCACCGTGAGGCCCTGGGCCGCCAGCCGGCTGGGCGAGAGCCAGATGCGCATCGAGTAGCGGCGCTCGCCGAACACCTGCGCGCGCCCCACACCCGTCAGCGTCTGCAATCGCATCTTGACCTCACGGTCCGCGATGTCAGACAGCTGGAGCAGGTCGTAGTTGTCTCCGGACAGCGCCAGCCAGAAGAACGGCTGTGCGTCGGCATCCTGCTTGGTGACGACGGGCTCCTCGATGTCCTGGGGCAACCGGCCGCGCACGCGCGACACTTTGTCACGCACGTCCTGGGCGGCGTCCTCCAGGTCCCGGTCCAGCGTGAACTCCAGCGTCACGTTGCTGAACTGCTCCACGCTCGAGCTGGTGAGGGTCCTCAGACCCTGAATCGTGCTCAGCTCCTCCTCTAGGATGTCGGTCACCGCGGACTCGATCACGCGCGGATTGGCGCCGCGCAGGAAGGTCGAAACCGAAACGACCGGGGAGTCCACGTCGGGATACTCGCGGACCGGAAGCCGCAGGAACCCAATCGTGCCGAAGAGGACCAACGCAGCGCTCACCATGCTGGTGAGCACCGGTCGGCGAATGGCGGTGTCGGACAGCTTCAAGGAGGTGCCTCCGCGCTGAGCAGATAAGCTCTCAATATACCCGGGGCTCGGCCGTACGGTTGCAGCAGCCTCTCGACACGCGCCCGCCGCCGCCCCGGCCGCCACGGCGAGATCGCAGCCACAGGTTGCGATCCTGTGTTCCCGGAGACCGAACCTGCTATCTTGTTACCCGAACCTCCATTGGGGCCGTATGAGCGACTCGCCGCTCTACACGCTGCGCCAAATAGCCAGCCAGCTCAACCTCCCGGAGTCGACCGTCCGCTACTACCGGGATGCCTTCGTCACGCACATCGCCACCGTGGGGATGGGGCGGCGGCGGCGCTACCCCGAGGAGGCCGTGACCACCCTGAGGCTGATCGCCGACGCGTACGCCCGGGGCCGCAC
>Ga0255055_10002594_pt1 | contig 12649 bp, 19 predicted proteins | sample JV7_2_27_MG_FD_188633 | JGI IMG/M metagenome (GOLD analysis project Ga0255055, IMG submission 188633) | Seawater microbial communities from Jervis Inlet, British Columbia, Canada - JV7_2_27 | ecosystem: Environmental > Aquatic > Marine > Inlet | place: Canada: British Columbia | collected...
CCTTCCGTTACTATTATACCGTCTGCAATGTGCTGGTGTTCCCCGTCCTGAACGATGATGAACTGGTCTTGTGATAAGTGAGGGGAATCTCCTGAATGGGTGTGCTGCCCATCCTGAACGATGAGGGTAAAAACTGGTAAAACCAGTAAAATATTATCTCCCGTATGAGTGTGTTGCCCATCTGCAACGACAAGGAATTGATTTTGTGATAGGTGAGGACTGTCCGCTGTCTGGGTATGCTGTCCATCCTGCACAATAAGAAGGTATCCCCCAGTAAGAACTAAGTTATCTGCTGTATGAGTGTGTTGTCCATCTGCCACAATGAGGAACTGGTCTTGTGATAAGTGAGGTGAGTCACCCGATTGAGTGTGCTGTCCATCAGCAACAGTGAGGAACTGATTCTGTGATAAGTGGGGTACATCTCCTGAATGAGTGTGTTGCCCATCCTGAACGGTGAGGGTTGCGGGGGCTGCACCTAATGTACCCCCCCCAAAATCGTCAACTAGAACTTGCGTTGATCCAACCCGATAAGTGCCCAATGCAATATATCCAGCCGAACTATATGAACCATCCGACCTTGTGGTTATACTTGACCAACCACCACCACCATCATAATAAAACGTTAGGGTTGATCCATTTGCCTCTAACCCAATCTTATCCCCATCTGAAATTGTTTCAGATTCTATCGTTGCGCCAAGTTGAGTCGATACAGTATCATCAAGCCGATAAATAAACACATCTTGAGTCGCTTGGCTCATGTCGTTATAACCCACACGATAGCCGTCAGTAGTAGAATCACTAGGCGTTGTAATCCTGAGACCTAAAATTACAGCAGAACTATCGCTATCGGTATCATTTTGGTTTACTGTGCAAAATACCTCGCAATTTCCTCCATAAGTGGCAACATCATAATAGTCACCACTTAGCTCGCTCTCTCGTTCACTGGCCTGATTGGATAGAATAATTTGAGATGATTCGGTTGTTGTTGTAAACCAGTTAGAAGTCCAATCTGCACCCAGATCGTCCGCATTGGCACGATTAAAATTATCCTTTACGCCCGTATCACCAAACGCCATCAGACCTCGCTATCTAACATCTCAATTGTCTTACACACTTGTTCTGGTCCATCCAACACTATTTGACCTGATCCTGAGTCCCAACGCGGCTTCAATCTTCGCGTAAGCACAAACCGGAATACCTTTCTCAAAGTCACGTTTGCCCAATTGCTTCCCAATTTATCCTTGATCTCCGCAGCCGAATATCCCAACGCTTCTACTTTATTCTTGATAGCTGTACGTTGCTGTGGTGTCAATTCGCCTAATGGAGTGTCAAGTATCCCCAAGGGTACTTGCACAAATCCAGGCACACTTGCAAGCGTGGTTAGCGTTGCAGTAAACGCGGATACCTTGACTACCGCGTGATCGCCCAGGCATTCAGCCTCCGACCAGTTCCCGCCATCCTCTCTTATCTGCGCTGTGTAATCATCCATCGCACAATAACGCAGTGGTCCCATGGGATTATCAACATCATGTATATAAGGTACTAAAAACCATCCTGTTGCCATTTCTCCTCCTAACTTACTGCCGTTATCATCTCAAATGGATTAGTCAATGCCATCTCTGGTTCTTCCAGGTCAACCTCTTTAATCTGGTATGTCAAACAATCCACCCACCCATCAGCCTTTGCTGACAAATCTCTGGCCTCTCCGCACTTAGTTGCAAGCTCATGCAGTTCTTCCTGTGACTTGCCTTCGGCGTGCATCGCCTGAAGTCTGCCTTCAAGGTTCGACATCTTGGCAAACCTGTCTCTCCTTACTTTCGTCCAATATCTAAACATCGCCTCTAAGTCCTGTCTAAATATCATTTGGCCTCCTTCATAGCCATACTTCTTGTTCTTCATAACGATTGAGTTAGTTTGTCTTTGAACTGTGATTCCCCTGCCGGTAGCCACCCCGATAAAGTACGCCGCGCCTTCCCGCTGGTACCTATACTCGGTGCTGCTGCCCATCTCTATCCCATAGAGTTCTATCTTGTCAAACCCCTCGTATATCGCCATCGCCAGCATGTAATCCGCTGAACTGGAATAGAAGTCGCTGGGTTCATCGCCTCTCAATAGGCGGGTGCCGAATACGTCTAAAGTAATATCCTCAATGGGGTAGCGAACACACGAAGGCACCTCTGGACGGTCCATCAGCATATAGATGGGATAGCCCTTCTCGCCAGCCTGCAACCACTTCCAATGTCTAGCAGGCTTTATCCACTCGTCCTTATCCGTGTCTCCGTAAACCCAGATGGGGTGCATCTCAAACAGCCTGTCAATCCTTGGAACATAATCGTACAGATAGCTCCAATTCGCTGTCCAAATTTCGTCGGCGGTACTATCTTTTACTGCACCCCTGGTTGTATCAGCACCGCCCAACAAGGCGACGGATTTCATGCCACAACTCTACGTCTTGTAGACGTTCCCATCATGATTAAGCGACATCAAGAATCTCATCATCCCAAGCGGGAATGTTCACCGTGTTACCAGTCGTCAACTGCTGAGTTGTGCAACCGGTGACAAACAGCAACGTAGTATTATCTGAATCAACTAATGCAATGTGTTCCGCGGCGCCTGTCGTGACCACCGATAATCCTGTCTCAGAACCTACGTGCATCTTGCGCCCACTGGTATCACCAGGGGTGGTTGTAATATCTGTGGAAGCCATAGTTACTAATGCAAGCGCGTTCACGGTAAAAGCTTGCGAGTAGGTCGTTGGTGATGTAGTACATATCGACATCGTTGTGACCAACCCTCTAATGTAATCAAAAGCAGCATCCAGCATTAAATCGTTTTGATATTTTGTTACTGCCATAGTTATCTCCTCTTAATTCTTCTAATCCTCTTGTGAACTCCTTTCTGGATCTCTAGTGTTATTGGATCTTTCCCTCGTTTATGGTTCACCCATACCCAGAAACGCCTTCGCCACTTCCCCAAGATTTTCCTGATCCTGTGTTTATATCGTCTACTCATAACATTGCCAGGTAGCAAAAATCATCCCCCGCGTTGTCACAGATATAATAGAACATATTTATATTGGAACACGGGGCAAATTGCATCCAGTCACCAGGGGCCATTTCAACACCTGATGTGATGTCAGTAGTCCCATCTGCCTTAGTTACCCCAGCACCACCAATGTAAACATAACCCGCGTTGGTAGACAAAGCCTTGAATGTGACAGCCCGACAGGAAATGTCCGGCATTTGTGCAGCAGTTGCGGACCCCTGTATCTCACCAGAGACTACTGCATCATATTGAGTGTGTTCAGTTCGTCTTGGCATATTATCACTCGAAGTAGTACCAAACTGTTATATGAATGTTTCCAGAAGCACTCGCGTCACCTTGAAGTTTCAATCCTGGGTTCCCTGGCAATTTCCATCTACCACGAGGGCTGATGAACCGTGTTTCATCCAGAATCAAATCCACAGTCCCAATGCAAGTACCGCTTGTCTCCTCTAAGAACTGAACAAACATCTGGGTATCAGCACCGACCATTATGTCGGTAACAACAAGGTGTTGTCCCGCGGGTGGTGCAGTAGTAAGATCCGCCGCGCCTGTCATATCCGCACTGGTGGTGTAAGTCCATGTGCCGGAATAAATTTTATTTTGTAAATCTCTTGAAGTTGGCATTAGTCCTCCTTGTGCCATGGCATCGCGATGCCAGCAAAAAAATACTTGTGTCCTCTATCCGATGGATGGTAGGTACTCACCCTGCTAACGGTCACAGCCCTTGGATACCTCTGGCGTATCTCAGCCGCCACATTCTCATCTGATACTGAAAACCTACCCTCTCTATTAAACGGCATGTCTTGGTTTGCGGCCTTCACAGTAATGTCATTACGGGTAGCATTATGCACGATCCACTTGTGGTCGCGGTGTCCTTCCTTGTCCGGGTTATAGTCTGGCATTATCTGTTAAAGTGTCCCGCCTTTGATAATTCTCTCCACTCATCAGCAGTCAACACCTTATTCCACCACATGAAGTGAGACAGCCACCCCGCGTACGCATCAGAAATGGTGGTGCTGTCTGAACCTAAGCAGCACAGCGTAGTAGCTAATGTTCCAGACCAGGTACCAAGACTAGATCCGGCTGTTTGGGCAACCCCATCAACATAGAAGTTCAATGCCCCACCATCAGCAAAGTCGAAACCAAAGTAATGCCATGTTGGATCATGCGGTATGTCTTTGCCCCCCTTACCATAAATGGCGTTATAGACTAAACCAGTAGATGTCTTGGCTGTCGATGCGCCGTTATGTGTTGCCGTGAACCTGTTCGCGGTAGTATCACATTGGATTTCAGCGTAGTTATTAGCATCAGCACCAAAATGAAACAATACCATTTTAGTGGTTCCAGCAAGGTTGGCCTCTGGAACAGCAGCCCAAACGCCCATCGACCCCGTTGTGGTGGCGGAAGATGAAATGCAGCTTACCATGTCAATGTATGTGGTGCTTCCATCAAACTGCGCGCACACTCCCCCGTCTGGACTGAGGAGGCCAGTTTTCGTTGCTCCCCTCACCAGGTTAGCTGAGACACCATTCTGCTCAGTTGTGGTAGTAGCTCCAGCCAAAACAGCAGCAGGTCTTACCGCGTTATAAACAACAGTCCCCCTTTCCTCATTCAAGGGCCAGTAGCCCACAAAATGGGAAGGCTGTGTCCGTTTTACTTTCTCTATATAGCTTGTATTCATCTCTCCTCTCCTAGACTAAATCATCTAAAGTTGTTCGGCGGTACATATTGAGTTTCCCGCCCGGTGTGGCATTGATAACCCTGTCACCTAAATAGTCATGGGCTATCTCATGCGCTCTCATAAGTATACCATTTGCTTTCTCGTCACTATCCCTCATGTGTTCAATTCCCTTGGTGTAATCCTTGTGGAAGTGACCGGGAAACAAATCGCACCCTAATAATACCAGATTTTCAAACCCTTCATTGACCGCTGCTTGCATCGCTACCGATACGCTCCCACCAAAGTTGCAAATCGAAGGCAAATGCCATTCGCCAGGGTCTACAATGTTATGCCCACAATTACCAATAAACTTGTAGTTTTTGAATTGATGCAGCTCCTGTGCGTGATCAGCGAAGTACCCCGATAGGTAGCAGGGCAACCCTTCTGCCAGGTGCATGACCACACTTCGATACCAAAGGTTCACATTCGCCCCTTCTGGGAACCATTCACATCTCACGTAATGGGTAGGCCGCCACTCACATCGGGGATAGATAAGGTGGATGTTGTTACACGCAAACGACGGATACCCCTTGATTTTGTCAATGTAATAGGGGGATATTGATGGACCGTTGCCGATGATGAAAGCGGTATTATAGTTCATCTTCCCATTGTTCCATTTCCAAAAAGTACCCCTCACCACAAATCTCACAGATGTGATAGCGGGTTTTTATAATATTAATTACCTTATTATCCAATACTTGCTTTCTAACCGTTTGTGGACAACTACAGTGAGGGCATTCCACCACCAGCCATACCATTCTTATTTTAGCATCCATACGAATTCCGTTGTATCTGTCGGACCAGGATAAGACTCCACTATTTCTAAACCTGCAAAAGCAATGCGTTCCTCCCACGATCTCCTGGTCAAGTGCCACTCCGGTTGTCCAATCACACTATTCGTTGCTCTGAATCCTTCTTCCTTGCTGTCCGAGTAGGCTAAACAGTTAGGGCTTTCTATGTAGATCAACTTCCCAAACTTCTTCAGCCTGCGAAGCGAAGGAACCAAATCCTCGAAATGCTCCGCTACTCCCAGGAGAGTCACAACATCATGGTACTGAAAGGTGAAATAATCTTCGATGGTAGTACAAGAAAATAAAGCACTTGGCACTCTCTCCTCGGCAATCTTGATCGCCTCGTCTGACAAATCTATGCCAATATACATTGCTTCAGGCCACCGCTTTTGGAAGAACTCTATGGTATGTCCATTGCCACAGCCAATATCTAAGAGAGACTCTGGTTGCTCGGTATGCCTTGAAAGGACATAGAAGGCAAACTTATCTCTCCATTCCAAATCCCATTTATCCGGTCTGTCAGAGTAGACTTTGTTATAGAAGTCTATCCTACCATCCAGCTCCTTGCTCGTTTCCACCATATAATGAACTCCACATTAGTATGTTGCCTGGGGGAACATAGATTTCTACGCCCTGTCCCATAGCCAATCCAATCCAAAACTCACCACAACCCTTCTGCTCGATATATTCCTCGGTTGCCGCCATCTCAAACCCATACAACTCAATGCGATCAAATCCATCAAGTAGTGCAATGCCAAACATATAGGCAAATGTCGATGTGAAGTATTTTATCTTCGCATCACCTCGGCGGAAATTCTTGAAGTATTTGGCACAGACTTCTCTAAGGGGATAGGCTACGCTTTTTGGTACTTCTTCCTGCCAATATTGCATATAGATAGGAATATCCCAGGGGTTTTCCCTCAGCCAGTCGTAATGACCAGTTACCTTACGCTTTGCCATATCACGCTTCCATGAGTCAGAGTGGTGGATTTGGAACCATCTGTCGGCACGTTTCAACCAGGGCCAAACATGCGTCTCGTTCATTGCCCATATCTCAACATCCTTATCTTCAAAAGGGGCAAGGCTGCAAGAGGTGGGGGCCATCCCAACAAAGGCCACTGTTTTCTTGCCCTTCCGAAGTTTCTTTAGCTTCCTGGCTGTAAAGCGGTCAACGGGTTGCAGTTCCTTAGCATCCCAACCATCCGTCATCTTCAGGTGTTCATAGTGATCGGTATGTTGAACATGCCTACCCGCTCTTTGAACCACCCTTACCGGATGCTTGCAAATAGGACAGTTGGCAAGTCCCTGTTTATCGGTACGAATAGGTACGTTTAGCATGGCTACTCGTAATCCATCACAAACTTCTCAAACAGGGACATTTCGCGCTCAGTAATCTTCTCATCCTTGTCCCTTACCACCAGAATATAGCGAATAGTAGTTACCATCCACTCTCCGAAGGGAATGTCCTTGTCCATAGAAAGGGCTTTCTCTTGGTTCCATTGAACCATTCCTTCCTCAAACACGACCTCAAGTTCTTCCATTTCTTCGGTAGTAAGGTTGAGATGCAGTTTTGCCTTATATATCTCCCCTATCCCAGCAAAGGTGTTCTCCGTAGGAAGTAATTCAAGCAACGTTAATCGTTCATGTATTGTGAGTATCATCAGTTCTCCTTTTCATGGCTATCGCCAAAATCCTCATAAATGAGTGTTGCTGTGATTTGATTATATCGAAACCAGCCTTGTTGAGTAACTTCTCCAGCGTGGTCTTATTGAACAGAAGTGGGTGTGAATGTGCAACTGACATATATGGCACCTCTATAAACAAAAGCCCATTATCTTCAAGTAAATCACTAACTGTTCTCAGCCTATCCAGCGGGTCAGTGAAATGCTCCAGCACATGCGCCATTGTAATAAGGTCGTACTTTCCTACTACCTCACTTAAGTTAGCAACCGTGTTGATGCCACTGTCAATGCTGTATTCCCTGAATACATCTCCTGGTTCAACACCAAGAGACTCACACCCATGGGCATCTTGCATCATCTTTAGAAAGCTGCCTGTGGAGGAACCAATATCAAGGTGTCTCTTGGGTGTAATGCCATTCACAAACTGCATATATCTTTTACCGCTTCTATATTCACCCCTGACATTTGTTTCAGTAACACCATCCTCATAAGGAATAACACATAAACGGTACAAGTTCTTATAGTAAGTGTCTAAGTCCTCAGGTGTAAAATACGTTGATTGAAACACCATTCCACAATCGCATTTGACAAACTTGATGGTTTTGTACTTCTTGGTGCCATAGTCTTTGAACTCGCTACCACCACACAGGGGGCAGCCTGGAAGAGGAGAGTAATGAAGATAAGCCTCTTCAACCAGACTTGCTGCTCTCTTTTTATTAGGTTCCCATTCAGCCATAAGCTTCACTCAGCCATTCATAAGCTTCTTTTTTAGTATCAAAGTCTGGTGATTCGGCAGTATAGAATACTTCCTGCACCTCATATTTTGAGTAATTGGGACCAATGAGAATATTGCAAGCATGTGTCCCTTCTACGTATAGGTATTCAAGACCAAGATTGTCTAACATAAACTCAAGTCCTTTTCTATTTGGGACGTAGAGATGAGACATATCATTACACAAATATGTTGGGATTTCCAGTAATATTGTCCCACCTGGATTTAGTTTACCAAGCATCCATTCTAGTTCTTTGACTGGATGGGGCATGTGTTCCATGACATGAATACAGGTAATCAGGTCAAACTTACCTTCCACATCATCCTTACTGTGAACTATGTCATCTATCTCTGGGGGTTCATAGCCATAATCAAACCCAAGAACTCTTGAGAAGAAGTAAATCTCAAGGTACTTCAGCAGCGTCCCGCGCCCACAACCCACATCCAATACGCTCTTAGGATCTATCTTGAACCGCTCAACCAATAAGGCAAGTCTTTCCGCGCGCTTTTCTTCTATTGCCAGGTTTGGTGGATGATCTACACGATAAGCCCCGTTGCTGTAATACTCTATTAGCGCATCATCTGACATGCCGGGGTTCTGGTAGATGGTTCCACACGTTTGGCAAGTGTCAGCAGAATACACATCAAAGAAATTACCGAAACTTTCCATAGCCAGCAATTCCTCGGTGGGCACAAAAGGTGAACCAGCCCCACCACATAAAGGGCAGCTTTCAACAGATAACATTTGGAACATACTACCACCCTTCGCCCTGTTCGTTGCCTCCATACAGAGCAGACCAGAGTATTTGATTGCCTGGCGGTGTGTAAATCTCTATCCCTCTTCCCATTGCATTTCCAATCCAGAACTCGGCACATGCCTTTTGTTTGACATACTCAACATCATCTGCCATCTCAAATCCATATATCTCGATACGTTCAAAATCTTCTAAGACAGCAACAGCCATCATGTAAGCAAACGTAGAGGTGAAGTATTTGACAGTATCCTCGCCCCGCTTGAAATTCGGGAACACCTTATCCACAATGTCATGGAGAGGGTAAGAGACACTTTTGGGTATGATGTCTTGCTGGTGCTGCATGTAGATGGGTATATCCCAAGGGTTCCTTTTCAGCCAATTGAAGTGTCCGCGTATTTCACGTTTAGCAATGTAACGCTTCCATGAATCAGAACCATGTATCTGGAACCATCGGTCAGCACGTACCATCCACTTAAATGCGTGTCCCTCGTTCAACCCCCATATCTCCACATCCTCATCATCAAAAGGCGCAAGGGAACAGGAAGTAGCAGCCATTCCAACGATTGCCACAGTCTTTTTGCCCTTGCGTAAGTCGCGCAATCTCTGTGCTGTTACTGGGTCTTGTGGTTCTAGTGCTTCGCTTAGTTCCTCACCAGTAATCAATGCCTCATAGTGGTCAGCGTACCCGTCAACGCGTCGAACAATGCGTACAGCCATACCACAAGTAGGACAAGTCGCACGATCAGTTAATGAAACAATAACGGGAACTGCGGGTTTCATTGATACATAACGACAAACTTCTCATAGAGACTAAAAGTTTGTTCAGTTAGATCATGTTTGCTTTCAATGTCAACAAGAGCTTTGCGGATTATGTCGGTCACATACTCATCTATCGGAACGTCCTTCACTTGCTCCATAGCTTTTGTAGGATTCCAGTTGGTAAACGGTTTACCATCAGGTCCATAACCACTTGTTATTCCGTAAAATTCAATCTCGTCACCGTCAAACGAGATCATTTCCCTAGCGCGTCGTAGAGACTTTAGACCCGCGTAACCATCTTCCGTCGGTAAGAGTTGCAATAATGCAATTCTTTCGTGGACTTCGAGTTTCATTAAAGTTTCCTTTCGAGGGGAGCGACAAGCTCCCCTCACTTATAGGTTTATGCTGACAATCCGCATTGGGCAATGCACATAACGTAGAAAACACTATCACCAAACTGGACCTTCAGTCCCACCATTGGAGTCGTAGTAGCAACCGCGGCAGTCAGGAAAAGAGGTGCAACCACAAAACCATTCGAGGTTGCGCCACCTTGTCCAACGCTTGTTGCACCAACACCCAGAAGGTAATCGGGTGCTTTAGAACCAAGGCAAGCTAAAAGATAGTTAGTAACGCCAACGTCATCTCCTGAAGTAGCACGGTTGAGATACGCATAAGCAGCATTGGCATTAGACTTCGAACTTGCCGTTACTAGAAATGCGTTATCTGCGATTGCTCCCGCGGCTACCGCTCCGGTAGAAGTCAGGAGAACTGTAAATCCAGCGGGAGAACCCGATGAAGATAGAGTTGTGGTCATACCCGCCACAGATGAAATCAAGCCTGAACTAGATACAACTAAGTTCTCTCCGCCGGTGGAGTTCTGGCAAACCAGAAAGTCACCAGCCTGAGAAGCAGCACCAGTTAGAGTTAAGATGTCAGTGGCAGCGGTTTGCTGTTGAATTTCCGATTCCCCGAAAAGAGGTACTGCAAGGCCATCATAAGATTTAGTTCCTTCAGCCATTGTATCCTCCTATGCCTCATAGCTTGTGCTAACTTCAGCACGAAGTAGTTTGTTTTCGGTCAATCGTCCATACTGCCCGTAGAATTTCCAGGCAATACTTGAGAACTGTTCTGCCAATCCAGAGGTCTTGGGGCCAACCACTTCTCCAAACTCACCCACCGAAGGTGCGTACAGTTTGTAAAGTGATTCTGGTCCACCAAAGACGATGGTGTAAACACTGTCAGCATTGCGAATTGCGGTTGAGGCAGCGTGTGCGAACCTGAACCCGCCATTCTCGCCCTGTCCAATAAAGCCTGCACAGAGAGAAGAAGCCAATACTGTGATGATTACCTGCTCGTTGCTTGGATAGTGTGTGTTTGCTGTTTCCTCAGTCCCAAATGTCCAGGGCTGATCCACTCCCAGAGCAAATCCGGTTGAAACATCGGTTGCACAAGTGAATGAAGTTGCCAATGGAGTACTATCTGTTTGGTTTGTCGAGGCAACGGCAGTAGCATTATCCGCACCAGCACCGAAGAACGTCTTAGCAGCAGCACTTACAACCAATCGGAAAGGTCCAACCTGTGCAACTTCAAAGTTGAGGTGGATTCCTTTGTCCTGGTAGATGCCGATTGCATCAATGTTTCCACTCTCGGAAATGTCATGGAAGGCGTATGGGTGCATGATTGCGGCCCACGTATTAGCCTCGCCTGAATCATTGACAAAACCGGGGATCCTTTGGGTCATCATTTGTGCGTGCAACTTGCGGAAGATGCTGTCTGAAGCTCTATGGCTGGCGGTACCTGCGTTCAAATCCGCGCGCGCTGCCGCCCTTTCGATGTAAGTTCCCGTGGTTGCGGCGTAGTTCGCCAGGAGTTCAATTGACTCCGCAGCGTTCTCGCCCAATTTCATCATTCGTTCCTCTGCATAGTCGGTGTAAGCTTGGATGTCCAGGTTCTCCGCCCACTGTAATGCCTCACCACGGGACACGGGTGTCGCACTAGCAGTCGCATCGTACAAGATTTGTGGTGTCATGTCCGCTGTTTGGGAAATGGCACCGGTGCCAGGAGCCATGCTGGATAGGTAAGGCACTACCACAGATGAACCCTGAATCGCCTGTTCTGGGGAGATCCCCGGAATAGGACTTGCTATTTGGTCGTACAACCTCAATGCAAATACTTTCTTTTCGTAGTCCGCAACATATTGTGCGCGAATAGAATTGGTAAGATTTGAGGTGGTTTGAACGGTCATTTTCTAACCCTCACTTTCGCCATGAGGGTGCCCCACTAGGGTGCCCCACTAGGCGATTATTTTCTTGGTAGCAGTTCCTTGTGTTTCTCGCTAAGCTCAGTCAACCTTTCCATATCTCTTATGGGCTTCGCTTGTTCCTCTAGGAGTGCTGCTGTAACGCTTTCGAGAGTATCAGTCTCGACAGCCTTCCCACCACCCGACGACAATGCTGCCGCCGGGGTTGGGGGTTTAGTTTGCTTGCGGGTTTCAACCAGTTGATTAACTGCGATTGCTTGTGCGGTTGGATTGTTTGGGTTAGCCCTCATAATCTCAATCACATCAGCATCGTCGGATTGAAGCCCTGCAATATTTAATACTGACGATAAGAGTGCGTCCGGTGCCACCGTTGGTTGAACTGCCGGTTCTACCGTGGATGGAGCAACAGCGGGTACTTCCTGGCCTTGGCTTTCGAGAAACTCGTTCACCTTCAAATATTGAAGGGCTTGCTTCTCGCTCATTCCATCAGCCTGAAGTGCCTTGAACTGTGCAAGGGTATCTTCAATGCCAGTGATTCGGCCTTCCTGTATAGCAATGCGCTTGTCCTTTATGGATTGTGCGCGCAAATCATATTCCGCCCGAACCAATGGTTCCAAAATAGCCTTCAGCGAGGCCTCGTCAACAGCGGAAGGTGCTGCCTGGGTTTCCGAAGTGGGTTGAGTTGGCTCCTCAACAGCTCCGGCTTCTCCCTCGACAGTCTCCTTGATGATTGTCTCGGTCATCTGGTATTCTCCTTTTGTAAATGTACTGCTCGTTATTATACACTATATTATCTGGCGTTAATGCTTTCCTCCATCAGATCGATAGCCTCTTCGTATGACAAACCTAATTGTACCGATAAATC
>Ga0255055_10002596_pt1 | contig 12643 bp, 9 predicted proteins | sample JV7_2_27_MG_FD_188633 | JGI IMG/M metagenome (GOLD analysis project Ga0255055, IMG submission 188633) | Seawater microbial communities from Jervis Inlet, British Columbia, Canada - JV7_2_27 | ecosystem: Environmental > Aquatic > Marine > Inlet | place: Canada: British Columbia | collected...
GCACTATCAACTGGAGAAACAATGGTGTCAGGAAAAGGGCCGGAGCCCAGCATTTCGGTTATATTCCAGGGGGTTCCCATGTCAAAGTTTGGTATCTATCTTCCTTTTGTCAAATTCCGCAATCCGCAATCCGAATTCCGCATTCATTCATGCCCTTCTTTTTTCAGCAGCTCGCGGTACCAGCAGGAAAACTCGAACATTCCCCGAAAATAATCGTCTTCGTTCACAATTCCCACGGCCAGTTCAAGTACGCCTCGCCCATAGGCACTGCTGTATTCATCGGAACTGCGCGATTGCAAAAACTCTCTGACGAGCATCTGGGTGGTCCGTTTGGTTTTATCTTTTCGAATATCAATCGGGTCTTTGGGTTCTTCAAACGGGTCCCACTTATCATAGCCCTTTTTCAAGATGTGTTTTTGACGACGGTCGGACATGCTTTCGAAGACCGCCCGTTTTCTTTTTTCGGCTTCTTCAGGAGAAAATTCGCTCATAGGGTTCTCCTTCGGCGCTTTTTTCTGGGAGGTGGCTCAGGGACCTTTTCCTCTCCAACACCAAGATAAGCATCATCATAAATCGTAAGCAATGCCATGGACAACGGAACCAGCAAATCTGATAGTTTCGCATATCTGGATTTAAGATCGCGGATCAATTCCATGGATATTCGCTGAAGTTGACTGTTAACCACATCCAGATTCACGGTGGGATACTGCTCGCCTTTTTCAAAAGCGGATTTCCCGCAGGTGTGCCCCGCCCCTGCGATCGCAGTCGGTATCCCATAAAACCGGCAGGTGAGCGGACGGTTGTCATACAGATCACATAATTCCGCTTCGTTTAAAAGAGGGCAGCGTACCCGTTCCTGTGCCAACCCGGCAAGAATCTCCTCTTCGCTTTTCCCGGCCTGCAAATCTCTATGAGCCTTTTGCTTGAGTTTGTGAACTCTGCGGTCTGCCCGATTTGCCTTTTCCAATAGCTCGGCTTTTTCAGAGCTCTCTATTTTCTCGTTAAACTTGTAATTAATATATAAGGCTTCAATCAGCGTTAAATCAAAAAGCGCATGGCAGCAATCCGCACATGCTTCCTCACATTTCACACATTCTGCATAGGCTGTTCTAACCCTTTCAAAGGCTTCATCCGATTTAGCAACCAGCTCCTCATACTTCTTAAAATAAGGTGCAAAATCAAAATTCATTGGTCAGTCTATCGCTCCTTTTTCAATGATACAAGTGCATTGGTTAATATAGACATATTGTTGAGAGTTAAGTAACAAGTGACTAAAGTTAGAAGTGATCTAAAATGCCTTAAAGTTAAGGAATTCTGCCCGTCGAGAGCCTCTGGGTCGAACGATCATTTTTATAAAAGATGGAGCGTCACGCGGCGCCTGCGCTGCGCGAGCGACACCAAAACTTTAGGCACTTTAGCTCATTTTAGTTCACTTTAGTCACTTGCCATTGTTTCACGTGAAACATTAACTATTTACCCACACAAAACCGGCTGAAAATCTGATCCAGCACATCCACTTTAGCTGAATCACCGGTGATTTCCCCAAGAGTGTCGATGGCTTCCTGAAGATGGATGGCCACCAGCTCGCTGGATGTTTCTTTTTGCAGTTCATCAACGATGGTTTCGGCAGCGGCCAGTGTCTTTTCGAGCAGAAGCTTATGCCTCAAATTGGGCACAATCGCCTCGGCCAGATCAACCGGGTTTTCTCCTCCGGCCCGCTTTACTATGGTATCTCGAAGATGATCAATCCCCTGATCATACAAAGCCGAGATACGCAGACACTCATTATAAGTCCACGCATCGGGAATAGTTGTTTCGTCTGTGTTATGAGTCAAATCGATTTTATTCAGAACAACGAATACGGGTTTGGATTTGATCTGCTCATATATCTGGTGATCGGCAGCACCCAGCGGACTGTTGGCTTCAATCATAAAAAGTACCAGATCAGACCCGCCGACATGCTCAAGGGTTTTTTTAATCCCGATCATTTCTACCGGGTTTTCGGTTTGATGAACCCCGGCCGTGTCGCTGATAATAACCGGTATGCCCTCAATGTTTAAGGTTTCTTCAATGATATCCCGTGTGGTCCCCGGGATGGGAGTTACGATGGCCCTGTCCTTTTTTACCAGCTGATTGAGCAGGCTGGATTTACCCACATTCGGGCGGCCGACCACGGCGACGCTGAGGCCGTCTCGAAAAATATGGGCATCGACATAATAGCGGATCAGACGCTTTATAGGCTGAACCGCTTCTTTTTCCACGGCTTTGGCTGTTTGGCCGGGTTCGACAAGTTCGGCAACATCTTCCGGAAAATCAATGGCGGCTTCGACACGGGTTAATATATCGGTTAACGTTTTTCTGATGGAAACCAGAATCCGCCGGAAACGACCGGTAATCTGGCCGCTGGCAAGCTCCAGGTTTTTTTGCGTGCGGGCATTAATGACATCGATAACCGCTTCTGCCTGGGTAAGATCGATGCGCCCGTTTAGAAAGGCGCGTTTGGTAAATTCACCCGGCTCAGCAATACGGGCACCCTTTTTCAAAACAAGCTTTAATATCGCATGCAGCACCACTGCCCCCCCGTGAGCATTAATTTCGACTACGTCCTCGCGGGTATAGGTTCGCGGCGCCTTCATTGCCGATACCAGCACTTCATCCAGCAGCCTCTCATTCTCCGGGTTAACGATGTGCCCATAGTAAATGCGATGGGATTCAAATTCAAGCAGCGCAGATCTTTGGCTTTTCGTGGCCGAACCGGGCACCAAATTCAGACTCGAGTTGCTCGGCCTGAAAATAGCGCCGGCAATTGGAAAGGATTTTGCGCCTGATATCTTAATGATGCCGATTCCACCCCGTCCGCCGGGTGTGGCGATGGCAGCGATTGTATCTTGGTCTACTGTCATTTTTTTAAATAAAAAATCGCTATCTTCTTGAATGATTTCTATTCTTTGGGAATATCACGAGCTTTCGCAAAGGTCCTTCCCCCCGGCTGCGGGTTTGGACATCAGGATTATCTTCAAGAGCCATATGGACAATTCTGCGGTCATAGGCATTCATCTGTCCGAGGGAAATGGGCTTGCTGATTCGTTTGGATTTTTCGGCCAACCGCATAGCCAATTTTTCCAGATTCTCTTTACGGGTTTCCAGGTAGCCTTCGATATCCACCAAAACCCGCGTCCGGTTTTTTCTGCGCTTGTTGATAACTTTTTCAATGATGGACTGAATGGCATCCAGGGTCTGCCCCCGTTTACCGATCAAAACGCCCGCGTTTCCGCCATTAACGTTAAAAAATATTCGTTCGGAATCTTCTTCAACGGATATTTGGGCATCTGTTGTAATGGAGTCAACTATTCGCTGCAGGACGTTACGCCCCATATCAACAGGATCTTCGGGAAAGGAATAGACCTGCCCGTCTTCTAAATTTTCTTTGCCAGCCGCATAATCCGCGCCTAAATTGAGTTCATCTGACGGTTCGGAATCCTCAACACCATCAGAGGGAATCGATGCGAGTTCACTGATTTCCGGTTTCGACTCCAAAGGCAGTGCGTCCTCGGGCAGCTGAATCCTGATTTTGGCCTTTTTGCCACCGGACAGACCGAAAATACCGCTGGACCCATAGGAAAGCACCTCGTATTTTAGTTCTTTTTTCGGCAGATTGAGTTCCTCGCTGGCCTTCTCAACAGCCTTTTCTACGTTTTTTGCTTTAAATTCCAGCGAAACTGTCATGCAAATCCTCCGTCATTACGAAAATTTTTTCTGGGTATAATATTGCTGGGCGATCGATAGAATATTGTTTATCAACCAGTATAAAACGAGTCCGGATGAAAAATTGATAAATATAACGGTAAAAATAATGGGCATAAACATCATCATCTTTGCCTGGGTGGCGTCTCCCATCGGCGGAGACATTTTTTGCTGAAGCAGCATGCTGGCGCCCATGACGACCGTCAATACCGGAATTCCATAGGGTGGTTCCATAAACGGTATTGAAAAACCAAAGCGGAACAGGCGGTCCGGCGCCGACAAATCATCAATCCATAGAAAAAAGGGGGCATGCCGCAGTTCGATGGCTTCATACAACATCCGGTACAGTGCAAAAAATGCCGGGAGCTGAACAACCATGGGAAGACAGCCGCCTATAGGATTGATCTTATAGGTGCGATAAAGCCCCATGACCTCCTGGTTCATCTTCTGTTTGTCGTCTTTGTATTTTTCACGGATCTCTTTCATCAGGGGTTGGATCTTTTTCATTTCGCTCATGGATTTATAGCTTTTTTGTCCCAGCGGCCACAAAATGAGTTTCACCAGTATAGTTAAAATGATAATCGCCACCCCGTAATTGGGGATCACACTATAAAATAGGTTCATCAACCACACACAGGGCTTGGCAATAAAATCAAACCAGCCGAAATCAATGAGTTTTTCCAGATCATTCCCGACTTTCTTTAATTCTGGCATACTTTTGGGACCCATAAAAAGCTGATACTCATAAGTGAAACGGGTCCCGGGCTGGATCGCTTTTTCGGGCTGCACATACCGGGCGGCTACAAACTGATCCGATATTACATCCAATCGCAAACTGGCATCCTCAATCTGATTGGGTATGATGCCGGACATAAAATAACGGCTCTGCAAAGCAACCCACTTGATTTTGCCTTCAAAGGTATTCTGATCTTTAATTTTTTTGATCTTAAATTCTTCAAGCTCGTTATTAATATAAGCGCTGGGTCCTTCAAAGGCATAAAGGCGTTTATCACCCGGAGCATTGCTGTTTAAGGTCACAAAAAGTTTGTCCTGAAGAACTCGGTTGGATCCGTTATTGATGGTCACCGCCAGACCCACGGCGTAGGAATCCGGCATAAACGTGTAAGTTTTTTGGATCAGAATACCATCGTCCGTACGCCATGAAAAATTAATGTCGCGAGAACTATCGGTAACCTTGAGCCGATCGGAAGTCAGATCGGCAGCAAAAACGCTTTTATCCACCCCCGGGATGCTCTTGCCGGCAAATCCAAGCCGCCCGACGCCTAAAGTCTCCTCACCGGTTAGAATCTGTTTTCGCGCTGAATCTTTGGCAACGGTTTCACGGTAATTCTTAAGAAGAAAACTGTAAAAGACGGCGCCGTTTTCTGAAATTTTAGCCTCATAAAGCGGGGTATCCACGGTAATGGTGCGGGCCATTTTAGGGGCCGCCAGAGGGGCGGTCGCTTCCTGAGCAGGCGCTATTTTTTCAGTCTCTGCGGTATAAGGCTTTTCCTTTTCCCGAACCGGTTGTTCTTTTTCCGCTGCAGGCGCTTCAACCTTTTTGGCCGCCTCCTGTTCAGTTCTTTGCGGGTTAAAAATAAAATGCCATGCCAGAAACACAACTAGAGAGAGGACGATGGCAATTAACAATCGCGCTTGATCCATTGTTTTCTCCTAATATAGAATGATGAGTTATGTAATATGCATCCTCTTGCGAGAAGATTCATAGTGTTTCATGATCAAAACGTTTTCTTATCTGGGGACTTAGTTTGGGGAGCAGGTGCTGCGCCGTTAACCATCAACCATTAGCAGAGTTTTGTTACGCGCAGGTTAGGGAACCGGATCAACGCCACCGGGATGATAGGGATGACATCGTAGCAGTCGCTTTGCAGCCAGAAGCAACCCTTTAAAAGGACCGTGCTGCCTGATTGCCTGATAGGCATAATTCGAACAGGTTGGATAAAAACGACATGATAGGCCAAAAATCGGAGATAATGTAAGCTGGTAGGCCCTGATCGACGCTAACATAAATATCGATATAATCTTTTTAATCAACACAATTCGAAATCTTTTCAAACAAATCTTGAAGGGCTGAAAACACCTTCTCGGATGAAAGGTCTGCGGCCTTTGGCTTGGCTACAATGTTGATATCCCAGTTTTGTTTTAAATGCTGCCTGTTTAATCGAAAGTATTCGCGTATAAGACGTTTGATTCGGTTTCTTTGGGCAGCGCTTCCGACCTTTCGTGTAACGGTAATGCCCAGCCGTGAGCGGTCGTACCGGCCAGGTGCAAAAAAAGCGATAACACAGTCGTTTTGTAACTTGCGTCCGGATTGGGTAAGTTCGAGAAATTCAGATCGCTTTAAGATTCGATCTTCCTTTTTAAAGGAAAAACGCATCGGCACCTATTTCGGTATCCCGGCCTTTTCAACCTGCGAGTCGAGCCCTACCCTTTGCTCGCCGTCGATTAAGTATTCTTCGACCCGCTTTTGACGACATCCGCTTGCGAAATCCATGGTTTCTGGCCCGTCTGATTCGGCTGGGCTGAAAAGTACGCTTCATCTTCTAAGTCCCTTAAATAATTATGTTTTTTCTCGTTGTGATTTTTAAACCAATTCTGAGGTTGCCGGGTTTTGGCATGGCAAACCTGAAACTTTTGATATAAATCACAAGCCTGAATTCATGTCAAGATCAAATATTTTACCAAATATTTGATATCTCAATCCTTGTAAATCTCAAAAACATCAAATTCTTCCAGATGATAGGTGGTGTTGGGATAAATCACGATTTGTTTGCCGATGGTCTGTTCCAGAGCTGCAATCAGATGATTTTCTTCACCGTGCAACAGCTCGGCAATCTGTGGATTGACTCTCAGGGTTAACCGGATCCCATTCATATCCCGGGATTCCCGCAAAATTTCGCGAAAAATGGTGTAACAAGTAGACTGCTTGGAAATAATGTAACCTTCCCCTTCACAGTAATAGCAGGGCTCACACAGGATCCGGGTCAGCGGCTCCCGCGTCCGCTTGCGGGTCATCTGAATGAGTCCCATATCCGATATCGGCAGCACATGGGTTTTGCTCTTGTCCCTTACCAGCGCTTCCTTCAAAGCGTTGAACACCTTTTCCTGGTTGGACTTCTTCTCCATGTCGATAAAATCAATGACAATAATACCGCCGATATCGCGCAGCCGAATTTGGTAGGCAATCTCTTTGACGGCCTCAAGATTGGTTTTTAAAATTGTCTCTTCCAGGTTATGTTTGCCGACATAGCGGCCGGTGTTGACATCAATGGCAACCAGAGCCTCGGTGTGCTCGATGGTGACATCTCCGCCGGATTTGAGCCAGACTTTGCGCTTCAATGCGCGGGAAATATCGCCTTCCAGATTGTAGGCGTCAAAGACCGGTTCAGAGCCTTCATATAGCACCACGTGATCTTTTAGGTCGGGCATATAGGTGTCCAGAAAGGATAAAACAGCATCGTAGGTCGGTTTGGAATCGATGACCAGTTTTTCAACTTCATGGATGAGCAGGTCTCTTACCGCACGCAGGCTGACGGATAGCTCTTGATGCAGCAGAGACGGGGTCGGCGCGTTTTCAAATTTTTTACTGATGTTCCCCCACAGATTATCCAAAAATAACATTTCAGAAGCCAGCTTGTCTTCGGGCTCGCCCTCAACGGCTGTCCGAACAATATAGCCGTAATTGCCCCTGCGCAAATCCTGTACGGCCTTTCGTAAGCGTTCCCGCTTGACTTCATCTTCGATCCTGCGGGAAACGCCGATATGGTCCGATGTCGGCATTAATACCAGAAATCGACCCGGCAGCGAAATATAGGACGATATTCGCGCGCCCTTGGTTCCAATGGGAGATTTGGCGACCTGGGCCAGCAGTTCCTGACCCTCTGAAAGGATTTCTTCGATTAGAAAATTACGTTTAAATTCAAAAGGCGGATCGGCGGGGTTGCTTTTGGTTTCGGAATCCTCCTCTTCTTCCTCAGATTCGATCCCAAACATGCGCTCATACTCTTTAAAATCATTGATATAGACATCATCCACATAGAGAAAGGCGGCCTGATTGAGACCGATATCCACAAAAGCAGCCTGCATACCGGGCAACACCCGTAAGACTCTTCCCTTGTAAATATTCCCGGTGACATCTGAATCATCCCCGCGGTCGACATACAATTCGCAGATGGTTCCGTCTTCTAAATGTGCCACCCGGGTTTCATGATCGGACACATTAATGATGAGTTGTTTGTACATGGTGTTGCTTTAGTCCAAATCTAATTAAATAATTAGGTGCTTGAAAATAATTTTTGTTTTTCTTGCGACAAAATTTTTTGCACCACCAAGACACGAAGTTCACAAAGGGCCTTAAACATCTTCCATTATAATCATTCTTTGTGTTCTTCGTGAACTTTGTGGTTAAATATATTTTAGTTCTATGCCTGAACACCTAAACTCATGAACTCAGTTTTAAAATGGTTGCCTGTTTGACCTGCTCTTCGCTCAGATTGAAAATATGGCGCAGAATGTCAAACGGCCGGACAGTTTTTCCCGGTTCGGATTTAAGGGTAAAGTTCAGCTGCCGCGAGTTCACCAATTCACTACTTTCTACAATATCCTTTAAATCTATCTTTTTCAACTTTCCTTTTCGGCCTGCAAGCGTAATGGGTGCTTCTGACATGTCGTTAAAAGCCTTTAACCGGGCTTCCTCGAAAAGATCCTCTTTGAGTGCAACCCGGTAACGAATAAGCGGGTAGGGTTTTGCCGACGTCTTCCTGGGAGCCGGTTGACAGCGGGTGATCATCAGTCCGGCAGGTAGCTGCGCATTTAAGCCGTCCATCACCGCTTGGGGCCGTATATGATCGGGTACGGTGACAATAAAGCGCTCCTTTAAGCTTTCAATTCCAACAGGCAGCGGATTATCAAAGGAAACTTTGGGTTTGGGGTGAAATCCTTCTGAAAATTTAACGGCAATACCGGCTCGTTTTAAGGCCCGCAAAAAGATGTTGACCAGCTCAAGATGCCCGAAATACCTGGCTTCGTCCTGCTTGACATAAAACACACTGAGTTTTTTATAGGTCACCTGCTTCTCAACGTTGGATGGACACACCTCGACAGCATTGTCGCCAAAATCCTGATGCGTCAGGGGTTCAATCTGTTCAAAGTCGCAGACCCCGCACTGGTTGCAGTCATCAACCCGGCAATCCGCTGTGTAAGTGCCCTGACGTGCGATTTCCCATTCATCACGTAAAAACGCTTTGGTCACCTGGGTATGAATATGATCCCAGGGCAAGGGCTCATAGACATCTCTGGCGCGGGTGGTATAAAAATCCGGATCAACACCTTCCTCGTCAAATGCCGCCTTCCACCCGTCGTACTGAAAATGGTCACTCCAGCCATCAAATCTGCAGCCTTTATGATAGGCCGCCACCAGCAGCCGGCTCAGCCTGCGATCGCCGCGCGCCCAAACGCCTTCCAGTCGGCTGACTTTCGCATTCTGCCATTTAAATTGAAGGCCGGACAATTTCAGCTGATTCTGAACCCGCATTAAGCGGTCTTCAGATTCTGCCAGCGACAGCTGGGCAGCCCATTGAAACGGTGTATGGGGTTTGGGGATAAAAGTAGTCAGGCTGACATTGATCTTGCCCCGGCGCTTGTGAGGACTTTTGATATTGCGCAGCACTTTGACTAAATCCACCAGCGCCTTCAGATCCTCGGCGGTTTCGCTGGGAAGCCCGATCATAAAATACAGCTTGATAGTCTGCCAGCCCAGATCAAATGCATCCTTGACCGTGGCGATAATTTCGGTTTCACTGATATTTTTGTTGATTACGTCCCGCAGCCGCTGGCTGCCGGCTTCGGGCGCAATCGTAAAACCGGTTTTGCGCACCGTTTTTATCAGCTTCATCAGCTCCGGCGTCAGGGTGCCGGCTCTTAAAGACGGCAGCGAAACAGCCACATTTTCCGCCGCAAAACTGGACATCAGGCGTTCCATCAAAGGAACGATACACCCGTAATCGCCGGTACTTAACGACAGCAGGGATATATCTTCATATCCGGTGGTGCCAACGGATTGAGCGCCAAGGGCCAGTAGAGATTCCGGTGACCGTTCCCGCACCGGGCGGTAGATCATGCCGGCCTGACAAAATCGGCAGCCCCGGGTACAGCCCCGGGCAACCTCCAGCCGCAGGCGATCATGCACGGGCTTGCCGTAGGGAACGATCGGTTTGTCCGGAAAAGGCACCTGATCCAGATCGGCAACGATGGTTCGCGTCACATGGTTATAATCCGGATAGCGCGGTACCACGGTCTGAAAGCCGCGGGCGTCATATTGGGGCTCAAAAAAGGCCGGGATATAGACCCCTTCAATCTGCGACCAGCGTTTCAGAAGGTCTTCTCTGTCCGGCCGGGTATGCTTATGGCAGTCCATCCAGGATTGCGCCAGCTGCATGATAACCGTTTCGCCGTCCCCGACAATAATCGCATCAAAAAAATCAGCAATGGGTTCAGGATTGCAGATACACGGGCCGCCGGCGATGATTAGCGGATGGGAGTTGTCGCGTTGCGCGGCATAAAACGGAATACCGGCCAGATCCAGAATGGTCAGGATGTTGGTGTAATTCAGCTCGTAAAGCAGGCTGAACCCGATGATATCAAAGCGGTTCAGGGGCTGGCGGGATTCCAGGGAAAACAGCGGCAATCCCGCGGACCGCAGGAGGGCCTCCATGTCGACAGCGGGTGCGAAAACCCTCTCGGCCGCAATGTCCGCATGGGCGTTGAGAATATGATACAAAATCTGCATCCCGAAATGGGAGGTGCCGATCTCATAAAGGTCCGGAAAGGCCAGCGCAATCCGCAGCCTGACCCTTTCCGGGTCCTTTTTAATCTGATTAATTTCGCCCCCCAAATAGCGGCTGGGTTTTTCAACCAGGGGTAAAATATCTTCAATTGTTTTGATGATAGAATTCCTTAACTTTAGGCATTTTAGTTCACTTTAGATCATTTTAGGCACTTTTTTACGGAGTTATGTTACCAGATTAGTTCTAAAAATTGAAGAGGCCTTCTTTATTTTTATTGAGCAATGTTTATATTTTGGCAGTCAAAATGCGCCTTGATTTCAAACCAAGTCGGAACTGAATTACCGGAAGGACAGATATGCCCAACAACTTAATACCAATCAACAAAAAAACAGGTCGCATCCTTTTTGCTCTGATTTCACTTCTGCTTCTCGGGCTGACCATACCGCATTCCGGCTACGGCCTGAAAAGCGAGCGCGAAAGCCCGGTGGTCCGGGCGGTGCGCAAAGTCAGTCCGGCTGTGGTAAATATAAGCTCCTCCTATGAGATCCGCAAGCGTGCCAATCCTTTCTCCGGTTTTGGTATGGATCCGTTTTTCGAGGAATTTTTCAAAGACTTCTTTGATCCCAGATTTGAACGGCGCCAAAAGAGCACCAGCCTGGGTTCCGGTGTGATTATCGACGGCAAACGGGGCTTTATCCTCACCAACGCGCATGTCATCGAAAGGGCCGGCAAGATTAAGGTGGTGTTGCAGGATGAACGCGAATTCGAAGCCACAATTGTGGGTGCGGATCCAGACTCGGATTTAGCAGTTTTAAAAATCGACCCCCAAAACCTTTTACCGTCCATCGAAATGGGCAGCAGCGATGATCTGATGATCGGCGAAACCGTTATTGCCATCGGCAACCCTTTCGGATTTTCGCACACGGTGACCACCGGTGTCATCAGCGCCGTCAACCGCAGTATCCGGTCTGAAGACAAAGTGTATCTGGACTTTATCCAGATCGACGCCTCCATTAACCCCGGAAACAGCGGCGGACCTCTGTTGAACATTAACGGCGATCTGATCGGCATCAATACCGCCATCTACGCCAAAGCCCAGGGTATCGGTTTTGCGATTCCCATCAACAAAGCTAAAAGAATTATCTCCGATTTGATTCAGTTCGGCGAAGTGATCCAGGCCTGGATCGGTATAACCGTACAAAAACTGGACGCCAGGCTGGCCGGCTATCTGAAAGTTCCCGGTAAAAAAGGCGTCATGATAAAAGCCGTGGAGCCCCAAAGCCCTGCAAACAAAGCCGGTCTGCTGGAAGGCGATATTATTCTGGCGATCGGCAAAAAAAAGATCGCTTCGGTGCGCGATTACGGGTCAATTAAAAAAACCTATGCCGCCGGGGATTCGCTCAAGGCCAGAATATGGCGTGCCGGTGAAATAAAAACCGTCCGCGTTAAAACCCGGATGTTTCCCATGGAACTGGCCGAGGATCTGGCCTTCCGATTAATGGGGATTCGAGTCGAAGACTTAACCAAGCGAAATCGCCGACATTATCGAACCGCGGCCCGGGAAGGCGTGGTCATCTCTGAAATCGACAGCCGCAGTGATCTGGCAGAGATCGGCGCCCGGCCCGGAGATGTCATTCGCCAGATCGACGACACGACCATCGAGAATAAAGAAGATTTCAAAAAGACGGTTGTCAAGTACCGTCAAAAACGATCGGTGGTGATCCTGCTGCAGAGAGGCGATCAGGGGTATTATATCACGCTTAAATTATAACTAAAGTTCTCCTGGCAAATTGCCGATAAGATAATTGTAACAATAGAAATGAATAATTTCTAATTATTTAGCAGGATAAGTTACTGAATTAATAAATTTCTGCTCAAGATAACGCCAAACCCCGAGCAATCGGGGGACGGAAAGCTACGGGTCCGCCGGAGGTGGATAGCCGGGTTACCTGAGGAGGCTGAAAAGCTGGGTTGCCCGGAAATGGTGGCTCAGCTTTTTTGCTTCAGCCACCTGTTTAAAAAGGAGATCAAATGCAACTTTACGGGGGGATTAATCCATACGAGAGTAACCGCTTTGGTTTCGGTTACATCGA
>Ga0255055_10002597_pt1 | contig 12639 bp, 28 predicted proteins | sample JV7_2_27_MG_FD_188633 | JGI IMG/M metagenome (GOLD analysis project Ga0255055, IMG submission 188633) | Seawater microbial communities from Jervis Inlet, British Columbia, Canada - JV7_2_27 | ecosystem: Environmental > Aquatic > Marine > Inlet | place: Canada: British Columbia | collected...
AGAATGAGATGGGACATTCGTCTGCCGCACTTAGGACAACCTCTAGCCTTTCTTGCCATCGTTCCCTCCTATTGCTTCTTGATGCCGATGATCTCACCGCCGATCCCCCTACGTCTCAGGGCATTGAACACGTCCACCTTCTCGGACTTCGGACCCAGTGTTATGGACACGTCCTTTGACTTGCCGCGCTGCAAGACCTTAACCTTCCATATTACGTTCGCCATCGTTCCCTCCTTATGCCTTGTCCTAGCTCTTCTTGTGCTTGCCCCCCTTAATTGGCACATAGAGGTGCGGCTTGAAGTTGTTGGTGTATAGTCCCACACTCCCATCTTTGTACTCCCTAATGTCATAGCCACATCGCCACTTCTTCGCCTGTCGTTCAGCCGCCTTCAGGGGATTCGTCGACCTCTTCTCGATATAGCTTGTCGCCTTTGTTGTCATCGTTCCCTCCTTATACCTTCTTGTAGTAGCCAGCAGTCGGGGCGTAATGACCACAATACTTGCAGGACTCCCCAACTCGGCCATGAAACTTGAAGCCCTTGCGCCTCACAACCTTCTCTTTGGTGAGACCCTTCTTCTGACACTTTGGACATACGTGATATGCCATTTTGCCCTCCTTATGCCTTCTTGGGCTTGCTCACAACTCTACCAACTATCCGAACAGGCGTTTCCTTGTCGAACACCGCCAAGTAGGGCCAGTGCCTCTCGTACATCTTGGACCCAGCTCTATGCCGATGGCCGCACCTCCGACAAAACCGCGTCCTTACGCTCATTGGCCCTTGCCTATCCGAAACATCTTCGTCCCGCAGGCAGAACACGACCCCTGTGTTGCCGGTCTGTTGTTCTTCAGGGTTACGGGGCGAGGATTCGCCATCTCTCTCTTTGCTCTGCACTTCATACAATATGCTTGCATCGTTTGCCTCCTTTACTGCTGTATTGCTAGGACTGCTGCTGTCACCGTGTAGAACATATCTCTCATATCTTCTCTATCCGCACGAGTTGCATCCTAGCCTTCTTGCGAGACTTGTTGTAGGCTAAGGCCGATTTCATAGCTTTCTTCCTTGCCTCTGCCAAACTGTCGGCGGTGATGACCTCGCGCTTCTGAGAGGGCATACCCATGCCATATTCGATCCGTGGGTAGACGACTTCGTACTCTGCCTTGTATCGTGCCATTGTTGTCCTCCTTTACAGACTGGTCCCCTTGCGGCCAGCCGGATGCTGCTTGTGCGCCCACACATGGTATCTGCCATCGTCCTTCAGTACGCGGATCGAATAGCCATCGCGCTTGTAGGAATCAGCCATCCTCTTGGCCTTGCTCTTGGTTCCGAAGCTCATCTTGTAGTGGTACTCCTTACCACCAAACACCTTGATTGCACGATGCCCCTTTGCCATCGTTTACCTCCTTTACTTGACCTTCTTGGAGCAGGCCGGACAAAGGTACACTGAGCTAACCAGCCCGTGCTTGGTTTTGTACCAGTACCCCTTTGTTCTGGTGTGCTTGCCGCAGCCCAGTATACGCCGCCCTCCTCGGATCAAGCCACACTTCACATTGTCAGCTTCCTTGCCTGCCCATCGGTGCAAATCCTTGTAGCTTATCACTCCTGCCATGGTTCCCCTCCTTTACTTCGCTGCCTTGCCAGTGAGCTTCTTGATGACTGTCCTGGCCTCTGCCTTTGTCATACCACCCATGATCCGCGCTCCCACATCAGACATCTGCATGGTGCGCCGAGCAATCTTCAACTGGTGCTGCTCAGGAACTGTGAGATGCCGCTTGCCCGGTTTCTTCTTCGCTGTTGTCATGGTTGTCCTCCTTTACTTGCTCCGCGACAGGCTAGAAGCCAGCACGATGCTGCCTGTCCTGCCAGGAATCTTGTAGACTCCCATGTGTCCCTTGAGTTTGCCCTTTGCAATGGCCTTCGTATCGTAGGGGCCGTAATACTTGACACCCTTCGGGGCATTGCGCCTTGTAACCTTCACCATATACCTTGCCATGATTACCCTCCTTCAATCTTGCAGGAATAGACCTTGGGGTTCTTGCCCTTAGTGGCGCAGAACTTCTTGGCGGCAGCCAGCGTCTTGAAGCTCTTTTGCTTCCTTGCCGCTATTTGCCCTCCTTTCTTGCCACGCATGAACACCCCCCACTTCACAGTGTACGGACCCTCTCCCTTCAGTGCCCTGTCTCCGGTAACGCCTTTCTGTACCCATGTCATAGATCACCCCCTATTTGCTTAACCCTGCCAGTCTCCCATCCATCGTTATTCGCAGATTCTTGTACGGGCCACTGCTGGCACGAACCCAGTCTGTTTTCTTGGCACGGTGATTGGCACTTTCCCCTGTGTACCTAACCTGCCTGTCAAACCGGACTGATCGTTCTCCAATCTTCAGCCGAAAAGGAGTTCCACCTATGTTCTTGTGCCAATACCCGCGTCCGTCCTTTACCCATCCTCGCTTGTTGGCCCAATCCCTAACATCCTGGCGCGTTAGCTTCCCTTCTGCCATGGTTCCCCCTTTACCTCTTGCGTTTGGGCACTGCCTTTCTCTTGGGCTTCCCCTTGGGGATTCCCTGTGCATCAGCCAGGGCGTTGATTCTCTTTCGGACTGCTTCCTGCTTGCCCCCATACCCTTCGGCCACTCGTTCCCAGTGCTTTCTCTTGTGGGCATCCGTATGAGCATACACCTTATCATAAGCCTCGGCTCTCTTCTTGCCGAGCGCGTGATACTCTTTGAATAGACTGCTTATCGTGACCCTGCCCATTGTTGTTCTCCTTTACTTCCCGGTCACCACGGCCTTATAGAGTATTGCTCGCGGCTTCTTGAGCTTGCGCCGCGTAGGAGTGTCCACACCTCGTATATCACAGCGGTTCGGTTTGCGTGCCCATATATGAGCCTTTGACAACGACAGTATGCGACCCGCTTTCCGGCTGTTATCCATAGCAACAGCGTGTGATGTTCTGCTTTTCTGTATCTTGTCGATTAGCTTTTGTGCCTCAGCAGCCAGCATCCCTTGTGCTACACGTTCTGGCTTTGCCTTTGGCTCTGGCTTCTTGCCTTCGTGCTTGGGGGGCTCCTTTGGCTTTTCTGGTTCTGCCTTGGCCTCTTTGGCTTTCCCCAGCTCGGGATAATCCTTCAGGACTTCGGATGGGACTGTCTTGCCTTTTGAAACAGCGTAGGCAATAGCCATTCGGTGTACTTCTTTGGGTGCCTCAGTTTGTGATACCCCTTCCGCAATATCGCCACGACTGCCATTATCCCAGGTCACATATACTTTGTTGGTCCCCACATCCTTGTCAGACACCGTAGCTTGCTTCACGAACTCACTCTTTGTCATCTTCCACGGTTCTCTTGACTCTGTGCTGGGCTTGGCTTCGGGCTTGGGTTTCTTCCCCAGCTCGGGATAATCCTTCAGGACTTCGGCGGGTACGGGTTTGCCTTCCTTGAGCGCTTTGGCTATCACCGTTTTGTGTGCCTCATAGCCATACTCTTGCAGGTTAGCTCTATCTTCATCGGTATAGCCAAGCTGCTTTGACAGTTCAGGGTCTTTGCCTCCTGCCTTCAAGTAGCTCGCAAGTCTCTCCACATCAGGCTGGGTTTTACCGTAAACTGTTTGCCCATCTGGAAGAGTGACAAAGTGTAGCCCCAGTCTTTTTGCCTGTGTGATTTCTGATTGCTGTACTCGTGACGCTACCCCTGCTGGGCGATGCCCCTCGGCCACTGATGAAGGCCCAAGATACCTTAATTTACCCTTTTGGAACTCCTCCCTTGTCATCTGCCATAATTCTTTGGTGGGGCCGGCAGCGGGTGCTGCCGGGGGCGGGACCATTGGTGCCTTGATTGGAATGGCCTGCTCTATTTGTTTGACGTTGCCAGCAAACTCCTGCAACTTCTTCTTGGCGGTGGCGCTCTTGCGAGGGGGCACCACATCGCTGCCCCGGAGCGACCTCAGCCGTGTCCTTATCTCGGACTCTATCACGGGCATCATCCGAGCGAAGTCTTCCCTAGTCCACCATCCAGGCCGCTTTTCGTAGAATGAAGGGTGGTCGGCGGCCACTCCCCCCTCTGCGTTCTTGGTTGCCATGTATTGCTCGACAAGTCTAGCCCACACCTCGCGGGGCTCTCGCCAGTAGGGCGATAGTCTCTCCCTGATAACCTTGGCCTGTGTCTTGTCCTCGGCGCTGAGGTTCTTGCCGTAGTCCGCCTTCATCAGGTCGCGGACTTCACGAATGTTATTGATGTTTGCAGTCGCCTCTCTGAGGAGCTTGCCTAGCGGGGTCTCATCTCCCCCTCTATAACGTAACTGAGTGGCCTCGGCAGCGGAGGTGCTTTCATAAGACTTGTGGCCCGTTTTGCCCCACAGGCGGGTCGAGAGACCCTTGGACTTGCCGGCTTCATGGTCTAGCCAGTGTCCGAGTTCATGCCCTAGCGCCCTCGTTCCTTCCACACCTACATTGACCGCACGCTCCTGCGGGGTGTAGGTGCCCCCAAAGCCCGACAGGAATGGATGTTTGCCGCTGGTGTGTACCATCGTGATGTCAGTCTTGTCAAAGAGGTCGTGCAATGGCCCAATGGCCTTCTCTACCTCACCGACCCCCTTGGCAATCTCGTCCAGCTGCTCAGAGGTGATTGGTTTGCCGTCCTGTCGCTTGACCTTGTAGCCCAACTCCTCCTTCATCTGGTCATTGATAGCCACAGACCGGTTGGCAAATGATGTTTTCCAGCCCTTCTCATATCTCTCCCGGGCATTCTGCGCCGCCTTATATTCTGGAGCCTGGTTGATGATATGCTGCGGCACCGGCTGGCCGGTGCTTATGGCTTTTTTGAGCATCTTGGCATATTGCTCATGGAGGTAGTTGGTATTGACCTTCTTCCATTCACCAGACTTCAGCCTGTCTAATTGCCTCCCCCACATCTGTATCTTCCACTCTATTTTCTCCTTCTCCTTCGGCCTAATCCTGTCCTTTATCTGCTCGATGTACTGCTTTTCGTGCTCAATAGCACGTTCATATTGTCTAATGCCCGCGCGTACCCGGTCATCCACATAGCCCGCCTCAATCATTTCATACGGGTGCACCCTCTGTTGGCGTTTTATCTCCTCAGACATGGATTGTTTGATCTCGGTTGCTATTGCCATGTGTCACCTTCGTTTTGCTTCCGCCAGTTTCTTGGCTATCCCTTTCGGCACCTTGGTAATCAGCTTCTTGGTGTACCACGCAAAGACACGTCCGTGTTTCGGGCATTCCCCATCGTATCCGTAATACTTGGCGGAGTCTATTACGAACTCCCCTCGGCGAAACCCCATGCCAATCGAGATTTGTCGCCACCCTCTCCCGTCAATGTCTATCTGCCCTTTACACTTGGGGCAGCGAATGGTCTTTGTAGACTTGGTAATCTTGGTGTATAGCGGAGCCTTTCTTGTTGCCTTCGCCATGATTCCCCCTTACTTCGGATGAATAGTAACGCGCCCGCAGGTCTTGCACTGGTATTGCTGAACCAACGGGCGCTTGCCGCCTTTCTTCTTGCTGAACTTGAACCCAAACTTGCCGAGCTTTGTTCCCCCACATTCAGGACATTTCATTGTTGCCCCCTTTAGCTCCCGGCCTTCGGGCTTTTCTTTGTCCGGCGCACTACATAGGCCCCGTTCGGGAGTTCGTAGATAGTCCTCGCGCCGCTAACGTCACGGAAGTCCTTTGCCACGTCTCGCGACCTTGTGACGAAGTATTTGGCTCCGGGGCCGCGATACCCCCCTTTGTTCACTGTCTCCGCTGATATTCGCTTAAATGCCATCCTTTACCTCCTGTCACTTACTATCAAACATTCTACACCGCTGTCTTTTCTTTGTCAAGCCCCTTCAGAAACTCATACCAGAGGATGATGGTGTAAACGCCGCCGACGCTCATGTATCTCTTGACCCCCCTTATCCATTGCCGGAACTTAGGATACAATGCCGCGATCTCTTGCTCCGTTAGATTGTGTGTCTCCATTATCTCACTCCTTATGCTCACTTCACTCATTTAGCCTCCTTCTTTCGCTTCCCAGGGTAGTAGCCACCCTCGCATGGCCCGTAGTCAGGACACTCGTTCTGGGAATGGCAAACCATCGTGGGTTCGCGGCCTTTCCTGCACCACGGCCTGAAGCGAGGGAAGCCGGTACTTATGTAGTGTTTGCAGAGTTCGTTCATTTCCCTCCCTGTTCTATGACCTTCACTATGACCCCAGCTCTGTCCATATATCTTCCTTTGTCCGAGGGAGTGCCTGTCGACCACCGTTTCACCGCTTGGGCCAACGGAATGCAGAACTCCCACGCCATCAACTGTAGGGCTATCGCTCTCGTCGTTGACTGTTCCATTCATGCCCTCCTTGGTTCCGACCTGTAATGGTTCTTGAGCAGTTGCGCCCCCGTCTCCGGCAACTTCGGAAACACGCGGTCATGCGTTGCCGTTAACAGATTCAGAGAAACCGCGAACCCCATCGGCTTGCCCACGTCTGCCAAGGCGTAATGTGCCAGCGCATCGCCCAGTGTCATGCGGCGGTTCACTGTCCGGCTGTAGTAGCTCCGCTGCGGATGCTCACTTATCATCTCTAGAATGTCGGCCAGTGTCAAACCCTGTGGGCGGGTCGTGTTAGTGTAAACCAGCCCAGAACTCCAGACGAGCAGCGGCCCCTCATAATCCAGTCTCCAATCCTTGTCTTTTGAGATGTCCAGTTCCCCGTCGTAGTCTATGCCGTCCACGCTGATATGACACAGCTTCTTGTAGCCGTCGTTGTCGACGGGTCCGATGCCATGCCGATACAGAAAGCTCCCAACCTCTAGCGTCGCGCCGGTGCTGACCTCCGCAAACCAGCACGGGTTGAAGTACGGGCCGAACTCGTCTTTGCGCTCTTCGCCCATCTTCCCATAGACCCCGGTACTCATTCTCTTTGCCAGCAACGCCTGTATCTCCGTTCCCTGCTTGTAGGTGAGCAGCTTCGTCATAGGTTCGCAGAGAGGTGCTTTCATGTCGCTTGGAATGAACCAGCGCCCGTCGAGGATTGTGAACTCACCGATCTTGTGTGTCCTCACAAAGTCCAGATGCCCTTTCGTGAAGTACCCCTGCCACGTTCCCGTCGGGCTCACTAGGGCTTCAGCGGTGTCCTGGATTATCGGATGCACCATCACATCGTCATATATCGTCATGTCGGCCAGCGCGTACCCGTAGACTGCCGTTGACTGGTACTCCGAAGAGTTCACCCACTTGCCGTGCCTCACGTCGATCAGCTTCTGAGCCATACGAGGGAACGCACTTGTGAGGTCATAGCCTCGCGCCTTCTCAAAGTAACCCAGTATGTGAGACTCAATCCACAGTCTGCCGGTGCATCTCCAGGCCATCTCTGCCACGTCAAGGGGAATGTCTTTGAGCTTCGGCAGGTCTAACTGACTCAACACACACTCTTCGTAAATGGCTACCGGGCTTGTGAGCTTTCGCGGCACCATGCCCATCTTCTTGAGTTCCTTGACCAGCTTCTCCCCGAGTATCTGTACCTCTTCCACGTGGTCAGGCTCCGACAACTCAGGGAAGTATTGCTCTAGCCCGTACAGGTTGCAGCGCCCCTTTGTCGGTATGTGATGGCAACTAAATATCTTCTCAGGAACGTAGAAGAAGTTGAACGGGGCCATGTGGACGCGCTTCTCCTGCTTGAGCTTCCGGCACATCTCAACACCAAACAGTTTGAGTAAAACCGACACGCTCTGGTCGAGGTTCCAGACTATTTTCAGGCAGTCATCGTACTCTTCCAGCAGAAACGACAGGAGTTTGGGCAGGTCGTTGCTATGTACAACTTCCCCGGTAGACTCGGCGATCAGCACCTGCCCTTCATGCTCGGTGATGCGATACGCGACTATCCTCATCCCTTCCTCTGTGCTTCGATGGTTCTCTCGGCTTTCGCCAGAAAACCCTGCCAGTCCTTATGTCTCTTCTGCCACGGCGAAGTGTATTGCGGATTTTTGTCGCGCCACTTGTCCTCGTAGTCTCTGAGCATCTTCCAAGGGTCGTAGTAAATCTTCTTGCGCCCCGCCGTCAGCCATCGGTTCTCCCCGTAGAGCTTCTTGACCCTGTTCTCGAACCCCCTGGTGATGGACGCCTGTGATTTCCCTTTCATGTCCGCGTTCACCTTCTTGCCCATCGCCTGCCGATCCCGGATCATGTCCTTCATGTAAGGCGCGAGCTTGAAGGGAACCTTCGATAGTGGTCGCGCTTCAAACGGGAGCATCCCCCAATTCCTGAGCTTCGAATAACGTGATTGCCTGCGTGTTCTAAATGCCATCGAAAAAAGACCTCCATCTCTTGCAGTATCTCGCTGGCGGCAGAGTGATTAGCCGCCACTCGACCGTACCGTTTGTCTGGCGCACCTCCACCAAGATTGAATTCTTGAACCGGCGCCGTATTGCCCTAGCCCTCAGTAGACTTCGTATCATCGTTGCCCCCTAGTCTGCGACCATTATCGTACTCTCTAACCGTCCCCGCTGCCAAAAGCCCGGATCGCATCGCAGACAATCCTTAGCTAGTCTCATCCTGCTACCATATTTGAGAACCGGCGTCTCATAGCCTCGGAACTGCCGGGTCGCGCCGCAATTTCGGCACCGACCTTGTCCTTTGTTGTCCGTGATCCAGAAGTGGATGCAGCCCATTTACACCTCCTTGATTAAATGCTCCCTTGAATGACAGCGGCCACAGAGCATTACGCAGTTTGCCGGATCCAGCGGGTCACCTCCCTGGCTTCGCTTGATCTTCTCATGCTTTGAAAGTCCTCTCCAGTCCGTCCATTCTCCACAACTTTCGCAGCGCCCTCCGGCTCTTAACACAAGCCCCACAGACAGCAGCCTCTCCTGATTCCGTCGCCGCGTCGCCTTGACCGAATACCTCTTGATTGGCACCCTTTTCATTACGTCCCTCCCTTCCGTACTCTCCTGTTTAGAACCCTACAGGTTCTTGCCATATATATAGTATATATATATGGCAAACGAACTGTTTAAGGGTAAACAGTTGATTAAACACTTCATTCATAGCTAATTTGCCTCGACCTGTTTAGGGTAAACACTTAATTAAACACTTCACTCGTTAAACACATCGTTTTATAGCTAATTTGCCTCGACCTGTTTAGGGTAAACACTTAATTAAACACTTCCTTTACGCCATAGTAGGTCTTCCGGTTTTCAACCCGTGTCTGGACGAATAGACCAGATTTCGTTAGCACGGTTGCAATGTTCCCCCTGTTGAGGCTCAGAGCTTCAGCGATGCCGCTGGCACTCGCGTCTCCGGTGGCCTGCTCAAAGATGAAGTCCATAATCGATTGAACCATTGGTTTTTTGGTTTGCCCTTCAAGCTCAGGGAACTCATAAGGCTTGGCTACTCTGAAGGCGGTGAGGCCGAAAGATTCAGCGAACTCCATTGCCCATCTGTCCATTCCTCCGCAGGCGATGTCATTGGCCTTGGTGATCTCATAGCCTACGCCGAGGGTTCCGTTCATGGACTGGCACGAACTCAGCTTGACGACAATATCGGCGCCGGCCTCAAACATCACGCCTCCGTACACATGGCTTTCGTCCATGCGTGGTGTGTGGGCTAGGGCCAACCATGTCTCTGCCAGTCCGGACAACGCGTCGATGATTGCATTCACGGGCTTGTTCTCTGTAAGATCGCCAAACCCTGCCCTGCTGATAGAGTCCAGAATCACCACCTTGATCTCGAACTGCTTGATGGCGCGACGGCAGGCATCCATGACCTCACTCAAGGACCGCCCTCTGGCATTGAGGATTCGGAGAGGGGTTGGTGCTGGCAGACTGAGAATCTTGTTGACTGCTGATAACCGACGCTGAATCGTCTCCTTGGACCGCTCCAGATTGATGACAAGCACAGGTGCTTGTGTGACCGGCCAGAACTTGCGGACACCACAGTTGATTGACTGTCCCCAGAGTAAGGCCGTGTTGGACTTCCCCCGGCCTGGAGGGGCAAACAGTATGCTCCCTCCCCCCTGCATAATGTACGGCTTGAGGTAGAATGTCAACGGTGTCGGGGTCTCGTCGCCATAGACCAATTCAGGTGTGTAATGGGATAGGAAGAAAGGCCAAAGGTCGGCGCAAAATAGGTCGAAGTCCCACTTCAAGTCAGCCTCTGTGTAGGTTTTCTTGATCTCAGGCTTCAGTCGGGCAAAGGCGTTCTTTGCGAGCTTGGTGCGTTCTTCGTTCCGTTCCAAGTTGAAGACGCTCCATGCAAGCGGAGTGAACTTGTGCAGGATCGTGGCCTTGCCGTGCAAGCCTGTCTTGTCCCTACGAATGTTCTCAGCCTTGAACTCTACGGGGGAGTGTCGCCAGACAATGGCCTCATCCAGTAGCTCATAAGCCGCGTGCTGTCCGGCCAGCAGGTGAGAGATATCGTGCTTGAGGGCATCGAGTTCGTCAAAGTGGTGTTGGTCGGCAAGCCAGTCGCTGATGTCTTTGGACGGGAGAAGGATGCAGCACAACTCCGCCTTTCCCATCAGTGAGCAGGCCACTTCCCTCATATACGCTAACCCTGCCTCGTCATTGTCGGGGATCAGGATTACCTTCTTGCCTATCAGCGGCTCCGCGTATTCGTCTTTCCAGCCGTTAGCGCCGCCTGGTGAAGTTGTGGCCACAACTCCGCACTCATACATGAGCACATCCGCGTCCTTTTCCCCTTCCACAAAGTAGACCTCGGGAGCCTTGATAATATCGGGCAGGAGATACAGCACACGCCGGACTCCCTTCATGTCCCAAACCCATTCGCCGTTGCCGTTCTTATGGCGTTGCCTGAATGACTTGGGCTCTAGTCGACAGACTTGGTATAGGAGTTGGCGTGATTCATCTGTGTAGTCGTAAGCCTTGACAATCTTGGACTTGGCCTTTGTTTTGACAGGGGCCTTTGCGGTGCTGCCAAAGAACAGGTCCCGGAGTGTAATGCCCAGGGCGGAAGCCACATCCTCGGCGCTGCACCCTGCGAAGCAATGCAGCAGAATCTTCTCGTCGTCAGCCTTGATTGACAGGGAGTGCTGTTTGTCAGAATGGGCAGGGCAAAGGGCTTGGTATTGATTCCCGCTCTGCTTGACGTTCTCCAACTTGCCTAAGAGTGTATTGAGTTCCATATCAGTTTCACATTGCAAGCATCAGCCCGATGATTGCTCTGTTTGCACCGTTGTCTGGTTGAAGCCGACAGGAATTGAGATGTAGCCCGGATGGGACGTTAGGGCGGCGTCGTTAGGAGCTATCTCAACGATAGTCGGTCTGTGTGGTAAGTAATAGGCAAAGCAAGTGTAGTAGTGGGCTATGCCCAAAACCAAGATGGCAACAAGACAACCAATGATCCCGCCGACAATGTACCTTTTCATATTCCCCTCCTAGCACCTTCCAGTGCGGCTTCGCGTGCGCTTCTCCATAAGTCTGCGTCTTGCCAGAGGTCGTCAAGGGTTACGCCTCCATATTGGGGTTTTAGCGACTGGTCCTTGCCGTTAAGGTGAGACTCTCCGTGTCCGCTCCTGTTATCTTCATGGGTGTAGAAGCGGTACACTGAGACTGCGTTGATAAACCGGCCTTGGATGGTGCCGTAGATTTGCCACGCGTGGGTTTCCACCACTGGCCTATCGCCCACCACGCGAAGATTGTGGCTCCTGCCGTTGGCAGGGAGCCTGTCAAAGCGGACCAAGGTGGCGTCGATCAGGACAAATTGCTTGCGCTCGGCCAACCTCTCGATCCTAGAGATGGCGCGTAGTAAGGATTCGGCAGAGTCCGTGACTCTCTCGTGAAGTTGGTCGTCTAACTCCGAGTGTAGAAAAGTAGCTCTAACTTGCGTTGTCATATCATTCCCCCCTTTTCAGTTCCTTATACTGACTGCGTTGTATCCCTTGAAAGCCTCATTCATGCTGCCGATTACTTCGGCCATGCCGTCCCTGATGCCGTGGTTGTAGGCCAGCGTCAGAAGCGAGACCAAGTAGTTCTGGTCGTTCGCATATTGAGCGGCTTTCGTTACCGGAACGGGCAGCATCTCTCCCAGTTTCTCTGTGGTTAAGGCTGGTCGCATTGCAGCACCTCCTGTGTTTTCGTTTGTTCTGATAGCTCGTCCAGCTTCGTGATAATGATTTGGTTCTGGTAGATGGCTCCCCAGTAATCGCTGCCGCTGCTTACCGAATAGTCCACCACGAATTGCAACTCGGTCATATTGAGGCTGCTGATAGGGAGACCACGAAGGTCGCGATACAGGGCAAAGCTCTGGGAGTCCATGTCGTTACTGTCTGTCTCCCCTTGGTTCTGGATGGCGACTACGTTAAGGGTGATGACTGTGACTATCATCCCCAGAAAAGCGACTGTCACAAGCATCTCTATCAGCGTAGCTCCTCTTTGACCCCTCATCCGGCGACCTCCTGTGGTTGTCGGTCTCGCTTGTCGACCCATGATTCCACCCTGTCCAGGAATGTCTCGCGTTCCTCTTCGTCCAATTCGTACATCCCCCAAAGGTAGCTCAGTAGGCCGCTGCGTTCGTGTGGTAGCAGATTAAACACCTGGAGATATAGCTCTGCGTTGGTGGGTGTCATTTGGCCTCCATGATGGAGAAGTATTCAGCCTCACTCATGTAGTTGCCGGGTGCTTCGATAGCGT
>Ga0255055_10002598_pt1 | contig 12636 bp, 11 predicted proteins | sample JV7_2_27_MG_FD_188633 | JGI IMG/M metagenome (GOLD analysis project Ga0255055, IMG submission 188633) | Seawater microbial communities from Jervis Inlet, British Columbia, Canada - JV7_2_27 | ecosystem: Environmental > Aquatic > Marine > Inlet | place: Canada: British Columbia | collected...
AAGGCAATAATATATCCCTTCCAGCCGGAGCCAATTATCCGCTCTTCAGCTATGGGGGCAATTACGGATTTAGCGCGCCACTCCTCACGGTGGTAAATATCTGATAAATGGACTTCAATCACCGGTAGTTTGCTATCAATCAATGCGTCGAGCAGGGAAAATCCATAGTGGGTAAGAGCACCAGGGTTAATTATAATACCCTGGGCGGAATCCGTTTGCTCTTGGAGAAAATCTATGAGCGCCCCCTCATGATTAGATTGAAATGTTACCACTTCAACATTTAAGGCCAGGGCTTCTTTCTTAAGTAGAGCATTAATTTCATCCAGTGTCTTTTCTCCGTAAATTGACTTATCTCTTTTGCCCAGTATATTCAAATTAGGTCCATGGATAACTAGAATTTTCATAAAGCTACCCCCTCTTGTTGTTCCTCCTGTCCGGCTAGTTTTACTTTGTATTGACAAGCCACGCATTTAGCCCAATCCCCTCTGTATTGCACTAGAAGATTGCTACAGTTAGGACAAGGTTGAGCTATAGGCTTGCGATTTATGGCAAATTTACATTCGGGGAAGTTGCTACACGCGTAGAATACCTTCTTCTTCTTACTGATTTTTCTGACGAGGTCCCCTCTACACTTGGGGCAAGAAACCCCGATTTTAACTGCATAGGGCCTGGTTGTCTTACAGTCCGGATAACCACTACAGGCGAGAAATTTGCCGAACCGCCCGACCTTTATGACCATGGGTCGACTGCAGTTGGGGCATGTCTCCTCGCTCGTCTGTGTCAGGTCAAGTTTTTCTAAATTCGCCCAGGCTTTGTCCAACGTATCTTGGAAGGGGGGATAGAATTCCTGCAAAGCAGCTGTCCATTCATAGTTACCCTTTGCTATTTCATCCAGCTGTTCTTCCATTTGAGCTGTGAAACCGGGGTCAACGATTTTAGGGAAATGCTCAGTCAAAATTCTGCTGACAATGATCCCTAATTCAGTAGGCTGGAACTTCCCGCTGGCTTTGTTAACGTAATCTCTTTCTTGAATGGTGGACAGAGTAGGAGCATAGGTACTTGGGCGTCCGATTCCTTTCTGCTCAAGTGCTTTTATCAGTGTAGCCTCTGTGTAGCGGGGTGGTGGCTGGGTAAAACACTGTTCAGGGAATGTTCCCATGTAAACTAATTTATCTCCAATTCTCAGTTCGGGCAATGAAGCAGGGCTTTCCCTTCGCTCATCTTCATCCCGGCTTTCGGTATAAACAACCATAAAACCGGAGAATTTAACTACAGAGCTACTTGCTTTGAATAGATATCCTCGGTGTTGTTTTTCACTGCCAGCATTGCTTGCCTCTATCTCGACATTGGTTGTGTCGTACAAAGCCGCGGACATTTGGCTGGCGACCATGCGCTGCCAAATAAGCTCGTAGAGCTTCAACTGTACTGGATTAAGGAATGGTTTGAGTTGCACTGGTTGGCGGGAAATCTCGGTGGGTCTAATTGCCTCATGAGCTTCCTGGGCCCACTTTACTTTCTTGGCAAAACTACGCGGCTTCGGGGGGAGGAATTGGGTTCCGTATTTCCTGCCAATGAACTCCCTCGCCTCGCTTATGGCAGAAGCAGCAACGTGCGTAGAATCGGTGCGCATATACGTGATAAGTCCCACTGAGCCTTCCTTACCCAGAGGCAAGCCTTCGTAAAGTTGCTGGGCAATAGCCATAGTTCGCCCGGCGCTGAAGTGTAGTTTCTGCCAAGCCTCTTGCTGCAGGGTGCTGGTTATAAAAGGTGGGGCCGGCTGACGAGTTAACTGTTTAGGCACTACTGCCCTAACTTTATATTCTGCATTTTCTAAGTCAGCGGTAACCCTGTCTGCTTCATCTTCATTGCCAATATCCAGCTTGATGCCGTCTGCCAGGGCGAAAAGCCTGGCTTTAAAACTCGCTTCTTTTTCTTCCGAACGGGCTAGCTCAACTTCAATAATCCAGTACTCCCGGGGAATAAAGTCTTGAATCTCCTGCTCGCGATCAACAATCATCCTCACGGCTACAGATTGAACCCTACCTGCGGAAAGTCCCCTCTGTACCTTTCTCCAAAGGAGCGGACTCAGCTTGTAGCCAACAAGTCTATCGAGGATACGTCGGGCTTGCTGGGCATTCACCAGGTTCATATCAATAGAGCGGGGGTTTTGGAATGCCTCTTTGACGGCGTCCTTGGTTATTTCATGAAAAACTACGCGCTGCATGGGTGTGTCATCCTTGTCCAGCTTGGTCGCCTGTACTAAGTGCCAGGAGATTGCCTCTCCCTCGCGGTCAGGGTCAGTAGCCAAATAAATAGAGCTAGCCTGACTAGCCGCCTTTTTGATTTCGCCAATTACCTTCTTCTTCCCCGCTGGAACGACATACTTGGGGATAAAGCCCTTTCCTATGTCTACGCCCAGGCTGGCTCTCGGCAAATCGCGCACATGCCCCAGAGATGCTTTGACACTATAGCTACGTCCTAGAATCTTATTTAGCGTTCTTGCCTTGGCCGGAGATTCGACGATAACTAGTTTATTTGCCATTATCTACCCTATCTTAACTTAATCCCAAGAAATTACCAGGGTTTTCTGGGGGTCGCAATGAATTCACCATTTAATTGAGTCCCTATGAGAATAGCAATATTTTTGAGGAACGTCTAATTCCTTCGAGCCAGTACGTAATTCATGTTTCCCACTTGCCTGACTATCCCCTTTAGTTCTAGCATCGCCAAAGTGCTGCTAACTTCCTGCATGGTCAAACCGCTGCGGCGGCAAATTTCATTTATGTGACTGGGCTCGGAGGCTAGTTGCTTTAGTATAGCGGATTCAAATTCGTTAGCAGGGGAAAATTCCTTAATCTCTGCTTGCTGAACTACAATTGTTAGGTTTAGTTCCTCGAGGATATCAGTGTAATTGCGAACCAACTTGGCTCCTTCTTGAATAAGACGGTTAGTTCCCTGGCTGGTCGGCGCGAGAATGCTGCCTGGGATAGCGAAGACCTCTCGATTCTGTTCAACCGCCTGATGGGCTGTAATCGTGGCCCCACTCCTTTCTCCAGCTTCCACCACTAACACACCCAGGCTCAAGCCACTCATAATTCGATTGCGGAGTGGGAAGTTCTCAGCCCTGGGCTTGACGCCCAAAGGATATTCACTGACCAGAGCGCCGTGTTCCATAATGGCTTGAGCCAGTTTTGCATTTTCTCCGGGATAAACTATATCCAGACCGGAGCCGAACACGGCTATGGTTTTACCCCCGGCATCCAAAGCAGTCCGATGAGCCACAGAGTCAATTCCTCGGGCTAATCCACTGACGATGGTAATTTTACTTCGGGCCAGGTCGGCCACAATCTCCTCAGTTACCTGTCTCCCATAGATGGTGGGACGACGGGTACCAACTATGGCCAGGCAGGGCTCATCCTCGGCTGGGAGGTTGCCCCTTACATAAAGCACCGGGGGGTAATCGTAAATTTGTTTTAATCTGGCAGGATAAAGAGGGTCTTCATAGATAAGCGGCTTTACTCTGTAGCGTTCCAGTTTTTCTATCTCGTCGTCAGGGGAAATTGTCGAGCGCAGGGATATAAGCGCATCCGTGCTTCTAGAATCAAGTCCTGCTTGTTTTAGCTTACCTTCGGGAGCTTTCCAGGCGTCCTGTAAACTGCCAAAGTGCTCTTTTAGCTGAAAAATCCGTACCCGACCGACCCCGGCTATCCCGGAAAAAGCCACCCAGTATTTCAGTTCGTCAGCACTTGTCATATTAAACCTTGCTGGATTTTAGCATAACTTTCCCTGCAAAAGGGAGCTATTGACACCGTGCAGTAGCTATGCTACGCTAAAATAAATTGAGACTCGCTTGATGGGAAGCCGTCTAATTGTTACCCTGATCCTGACTGAAGCAAAAGGGAAGAGTTTCCGAATTCTCGGGTCATACTAGCGAATCTCAGAAGGAAAGACGGGATTATTAAATAGACTTGATGGGAAAAGGAGGTGAAAAATGGGCACAGCTGAGCCCCTCCCAATTAATATAGTTGACTTTAATCTAGCTACAATGGTGCTGCTCTTAGGGATTTTTTTCATCATCGTGGGCATAATAATAGCCGGTGTAGTCTATCGGGAGTCGCGTGAGTGGAGGAAAATGATATTGCCCATGTTTGATAGGGACTCCTCTCCGATAGCGCCGGAATCCTCCGAAGAACCAGGCGGGTTAACGCCGAGAATGGCGGCTTTTGGTAAGGAGATATTTAACCGGCTCTTTACTCATATGGATGTCGCTGGCTTGCTGGGCGGTGCCGCTATCGTCGTCATGGGCATAATCGTAATCTTGATATCTCTATATATCGGATCTTGATATCACTTTATATCGGGCAGTAGGTTAACGTACCGAATAGCGGCTTTTGGCAGAGATATTTAGCCGGGTCTTTACTCAAATGGGTATCGCTTGATTGCTAGGCGGTACCGCTACCGTCATCCTAGGCATACTTGTAGTCTTGATAGGACTTACTTTCAGTGTTTAGACCTTTCCTCAGTGTACCTTTGACGCCAGTGACAGGCCACCACGACCAAATGTGGTAAATTATGCTGCTCGAGATGCGGGCCATCAGTCTGAGGAAGAAAATACCGAACTCTATAACCCAGCATATCGGTGGGTTATATATGAGAAAGGCCACGACCCGACCGATAAACCTGGTAACTACAACGATGGCAAACGCTATACCACTTAATGGCGGGTTGTATAAGAGCCAGGCTGCTGCGGCTGAGGTCCCCCTGAGGTAAAAAATCAACGCGCCTACAAACCAGCGTAGTGGGGGGTGGTAGAGGAACCAGGTTATACCTAGGGGAATTCCCACCAGTATTTTCCAGAACAGGGAAACAGTACGAAGATAAATGTCCCAGAATAAGTCTCTCACGGTAGGCCAACCGCGGCGCCATATCCTTACCAGCCATACCACTAGCCCCAGTAAAAGCAGGAATAGGAAGAGCAACCCAAAGGCTAAGACTGTGACTGGTACTTCTATGTTTATTAACGGTATGGGGATTCTGGGGACATTGATAACGTAACCCAGGCCCATACCCAGGGCCAGTAGTACAAAGGCCAGAAAGGCGATGTTTCTGAGTTGAGCTGACCATCTCCCCATCCGCACCAGCCAGGGATAGACAATACGCCATGTGAATAGAACAGCTAGCGGAACCAGGACCACAGCTAGCGCAGCCAGCGCAGCCGACCCGATACCTAAGAAGAAAGCTATCGCTCCACCGAAGTAGATAATGACTGCGGTAAGCAATAAGAGCGCTAAACAACTCATATCGTTTTACTCTCCTCGACAAACTGAGAGAATTTCACCTTGCTGTTCTTGATCACACCTCATCGGGGTTTTAGCCCGGACTCATGATAGAATAAATATCAAAGCGCCCAACAAAGCTGCGGAACATATCATCACAGCACTCGTAAACATACCCATGGCTAAAGTGAGAGCCGCAGAAATCATAGCCGCTACGCCTGCGAAAATACTCATGCCCGCGGCAAAAACTATCATTGGCATGAGCAACAAGAAGGCTATCATACGACACCACACTCACTAGTAGGCCTGCCCAACATCATGCTGCTCCTTCTAAAGAGTCTCATAGCACGCTGTCCGCTTGCCCACAATCAATTTTGCCCTCGTCTCAACCTGGCAATCCTCCCTGCAGCACCCTCGCCGCAGAACCGGGAGAATTTCTGCGGATTGAACCTATTCCGTCACCCGAAATTTCGTCTCTCGATAGGCGACTACCATGAGTACGACCAGCACTACCAGTCCTATTACGACCCATACCCAGGTTGGGATTGGTGATACCCTGAACTCAACATAATCCGACCAGGGACCTTCGTTGCCGTAATTATCTTCTACCTTAACCCGCCAGTAATATGTACCCTTGGGTAAGGCCTCAGCCTCAGTCATTGTGTAGCTGCTTTCTGTGAGGCCTGATTTAGACCAGGTGTTTCCGGAACTGGCAGTTGTATTTACCTCAATGGTGTAAGTATAAGTTGTAGTACCCGTCTCTCCCTGCCAGTTGAAAGCCACCTCTCCTGACCTTAGTGTATTATCTTGGGGCGAGACGGGCAGTGGCGTTGTTGACAAGATTTTCTCCGTTACTGTGAAGTCAATCGAATCGGTTGCCCCGCCCTCGTCGGTTACCACGAGGGTCTGTTCGCCCTCAGGGCTTCCCCTCGGTACCCGGAAACTAATGTTGAAATTGCCGTTGGATTGAGTCTGTAGATTCCCTGAAGCGGCAATGCCGCCAATAGTGACCGTTAAAGCCTGACTGCTGTTGAAACCATTACCCTCGAGGGTAATGGAGTCACCGGGAGACCCTTCAGCCGGGCTGAGTTCTATTATTTGGGCTTGAGTGTTGAGCGTGGTCGTCACGGACGACGTTGTATCACCGGAAGCCGATACAGTGTGGCTGCCGTATGTACTGGCCTGTAAGTCAAAGGAGGATTCCCAAGAGCCATTACTATCAACGGGGATGTTGGTAGCCACAACGGTTCCAGCGAAGGTAACCCTGACGCCCGTCTCTTGCGGTGCAAAACCACCACCGGTGACGGTAATAGCGTCACCCACGTAAGCCAGACCCGGCTCAACCCATACTCCAGCGCCCACGATGAACTCAATGTCAGGGACATCGCGAGCCCTGGTCGACTCTCCCGAGGCATCGACAGTATAGGTTCCGCGCTGGAGAGAAGGAATACGCAGCATGGCTTCCCAGGAGCCATTATCATCGGCAACAATAGGGCTGTTTGTCTGCACTACCTCCCCATCGAAGGTAATCTCGATATCCTCTTCTTCACTGGCAAAGCCCGTACCACTTACCTCAATCGTCTGCCCCACCGTTCCTGCATCTGTACTGGTGGTAATCTGCGGCGTTACCTCAAAATCCTTATTAACCCAACCGACCCATATCGTGCCTTCTTCACCCTCGATCTTGAGGATATAGCCACCGGCTGGGGTATCCGGTATTGTGTAAAGCACCGTCCAGCTACCTTGGCTATTAGCGTCAGCCGTCTCATCTTCACCCTTCTTTACTCCGCCCTGGTAGAGGGAAACCCGAATGTCCTGCCCGTTACTAAAACCATAGCCGTCGAGAGTCACTTCCGTGCCTACTGGCCCCTCGCGGAGGTCAGTCTTTACCGAAGGGAGCACTTCCAAAGTGGCAAAAGTATTTGTCCCTGGGTCGGCATAAACATTGTTAACCAGATAAACGTTATGACTGCCCTTCGTATCCTCGGGCATAAAGAACGTGACGGTGTAGATTCCAGCTGCAGTTGCCGTGAATGTCTCCACAACACTTGCTTCTGTACGAGAATCCCAGCAGATATGGTAGGTGCCGGCTGCTCCCACAATCGCTGTTACTTCAATTATCTCGCCGCAGATCCCTGCCTCGACCAGTTCTCCGCAGACGTAACAAGCATCGTCAAGGGTAATGGAATACTCCTCTGGTAGCTTAGTTGTTGTGAAAGAGTGATATTCATCATTATCAGCTGGACTCCTTACGCCGTCCGCCCAGACCGCATAGTAGTACAGTGTGTCCGGGTCCAAGCCTGTGAGGGGTACATAATGGTCTAGGACCGCGCTGCCATCAGATTCAGTAGAACCCAACAGGGTGGTGGTGCCATATTGTACTTCACTATCACTGAGATTGTTGGTAGTCCAGGTGATGGCGGCGGTAGTGGCGGTGATATCCACCGCATCAACATCTGATATCACTGGCTGCGCCAGAACAAATTGAGGTAATATCAGCGTAAATAGCAAAAGCCCGGCTATAATGGGAGCCTGTATTCGCTTCACGCTCACCTTCAACTTTATTAACAGGCACGTTCTTCTTAGAAAGCGTGGTTCCATAAAACTATAACTATAGGATATGGAAAACTAGACGTACACCCGCTTTAGAAAAACTAAGCTGTTACCACCTTTCTTCTATGTTTAAATCTTCTAAGTTAGAAATATGTCAAAAACTCTTTAGTAAAATGCTTTTTAATTCTGATTCTCCGTTACTCAATTCCGGATGTTTATACATGTTGCCTGATTCATCGGTCTCACCCGCATAATAGACATCTCAGCGGACAATGAGCAAAACAGATCCTGCAACTACACCATAAGAAACCTCAACAACATAATATCCTTACCTTGTTAAGTTTGTCAAGACTTGTGCTGTGTTTCTACGAGGCTGGGTTTGGTCAGCCGCAGCAATTTCGTGGTTGGGTATGAGGTCGGCATACTTCACTGACAATGACCTGCAGGCGTTTATAGAAGTTTTAAAAGATTCTAATAGGACTTGACAGGCCGCTCCTTCTAGAATATACTGAATCTTAACAACTTCTTAACATTTGTAGCTCGTCTTATTGCAAACAGTTGAGCCGATAAACGGAGTGGACTAAAAGCTCGGAAAGGAGGTGTTTATCGGGGGTTCAAATTTAAGAGAAAACAATCCTGTATCATCCCGGGCCCGGGAACGCGGGATGGTAGAACAGTTTCGAAATATCAAAAAAAGGAGGTTTAGGTGAAAAAATTAATCAGTATTGGTATTGCTCTGGCTCTTCTGACCGTGGCGGTGGTGCCTGCCGTGACAGCGGCACAATGTGGTCCGGAAGATGAGTATAACGGCGTAATTCCAGACACTTATGCCAAGATCCCGTTCGCCATCGTCGAGAGTGGCCTCGTGCTACTTGAGACCCTATGGCCAGATCTTGATACGGCGCTTGGCTTGGGGATGCCCTGGGTAGGTCCTGTCTTTGGCGAGATTGGTGCTTGGGCCGGCGGTCCCCTTGCCTGGACGGTTGACATGCTCGGATGGGGCTTGGGCATCGTTCAAACCGTAGTGGTAGCGATTGGTCCTACCCTGGGCTTGCCTGACTTCGTGGGTGATGTCCTCACCGAGGTGGTCTGTATGATCTTCACGCCTTACACCTGCGTAGTTGGCGATGCGTGGGATCCCTGCCCATAGTAGTAACCTTAACAATCGCGAAATGTTCTCGCTCGGTTGCTTGTGAATTAGGAGAAGAATCTCGAGAGTGCTAGGTTGATTTCCCGGGACTGGCAATAGAGAGATTACTGGTACCGGCAGCGAGGAGAACGGACAAAAGTACAAAGAAGGGGCAGCGTAAGGCTGCCCCCTTCTCTTTTGGTGAAGAAGATTGCTTCGGTTAATGAAGCCAGCCTAACAATGATAATTAGAGTGTTGGTGCGGGCAAAATGCGGTGACCCCTGCGGCTAAATTCCAAATCCTGGAGTCATACCGCTGCAAATCCCAAATTTGAAGCACTGAATTCTAAACAAACCCTAATATCTAAATTTGAAATCCGAAACAGCTTTAAACATCTGCGGCTTGAGCCTGTTTAGGGCTCAGTATTTCGGATTTAGGATTTCTCCAGCATTATCGTAAGGGCAGGCCTCATCCCCCCTGAAGGAGGCACAGATGAACTCAGTGCCTGTCAAGAATACGGAACAAGATACTACGGTGTCTCTTCGCTCTCCAGTTGCTGGAAGAAGCAAGTCCGGTTGCCGGTGTGGCATACCGGCCCCGTAGGTTCAGCCTTTATAAGTAGCGTATCGCTATCGCAGTCCCTGGTGATGGACTTCAGCCTGAGGAAATTGCCCGAAGTTTCTCCCTTGTGCCATAGTTCCTGCCGGCTGCGGCTGTAGAACCAGACATCTCCGCTGGCTAATGTGCGCTTCAGCGCCTCTTTGTTCATATAGCCCAGCATCAGGACTTCACCATTCCTGGCATCCTGGATAATAGCTGGGATCAAGCCTTTATCGTCAAACTTTAACATTTGCCTCCTAAGCTCCGAAATTCATTACCGCTTCCGCTAAATCGATGTCCCCGGTATAAAGAGCTTTACCAATAATCGCCCCCTCGGCCCCGAGTTCCTTAAGCCTCCGTAAATGCTCCAGCCTGGAAATCCCACCGGCCACAATGACGCGAGCCTTTGCTGCAACAAGCAGTTTGCTTATCATGCCGAAGTTAGGCTCGGTAAGGGTACCGTCCCTTTTTATATCTGTATAAATCAAACGGCTCGCTCCAGCATCAGCCATCTCTCGACTTAACTGAAGAACCTCAACAACCGTGTTCTTCTGCCAACCCTGGATGGCTATCTTGCCGTCCCGGGCGTCGAGGCTGACCGCGATAGCCTCGCCAAATTGCTGGCATAGCTTTTTTACCAGTTCCCTGTTCTCTATGGCAGCAGTGCCCAGAATAATCCGGCTTACCCCCTGACGCAACAGTTTTTCTGCCACCTCTTCTTGCCGGATACCGCCGCCTAATTCTATTAACAGGCCGCTTTCTTTCATTATCTCCTCAACCACATCCATATTCTGGGGCTCTCCGGAGACCGCCCCGTCTAAATCGACAATATGCAGCCATCGTGCCCCCTTGGAATACCAGGTCAAGGCTGCCGTCACCGGGTCCTCATCAAAAACGGTTTCCCGGTTATAATCACCCTGGTATAGCCTGACGCACTTGCCTCCCCTTATGTCAATGGCTGGGATTATCTCCATCTCCGGCTCGACTTTTTTCCTTTACAGCCAGGTTGAATCCCGGCGCTATACTATCCCCGGTACTTAATCCTTATCGTATCATACAATACCGTGTATGATCGAACAAGCTGAAGAGGACGGGTCTGTACCCCAAGCGGTATCAAAGATCCACGTTTCGAAAAGCGCTTGACAGTGGGTGGGGCCTCATATAGTATAGGCCAGGAGCTCGAAAAAGCGAAGCCAGCATGTCGTTTACCAGTTTAGATACTTGGAGGGAGAACTATGGATAACATCACGCAAGCCATGGAAAGGGCTGGCTTCCCCAGCAGCGATGGTTACGACCTGCCCACCTCAACGAAGGCATTCCCCGATGGCGCTCACTACCGGGTTGAGATCTCCGGGATAGAAACACCTAAAGTCTTGTTGGCCGCAATTGACGAGGCAAAGAAGCAGGCGGTGCCGTTTCACCGCTCGATTTCGGTGGTGCGGGGGGCCTGCATGCTGACCCGAGAACAGCTCAAGGAATTCGCCCGAATAGCCCATGACAACCAGGTGGAGGTAATCATGACTCCGGGGCCCAGGCCGACCTGGTATACTGGCCGTCAGATTGCTACGCCGGAAGGGACGATTTCCGGGCTGCGAATGAGGGGCATGGACATGGTGCGACATTACCTCATGGAAGTCCAGCGGTGCATTGACATAGGCTTCCGGGGTTTCCTGGTCTGGGACGAGGGCGTGCTGTCTCTGCTCAACACCATGAAGCAGAACGGCGACCTGCCGGAGGATATCATCTTCAAAGTCTCTATATTCGCCGGGCATGCCAATGCTGCCGGCGTAAAGCTGTTGGAATCACTGGGGGCAGGAAGCTGCAACCCGGTGGCTGACCTCACCCTTCCCCAGCTTGCCTCTATCCGGAGCGTGGTGACCTTGCCACTGGATATTCACATCCAGCTCTGGGCCTCGATGGGCGGCTATAACCGGATTTATGAGACACCGGAAATAGCACGGGTGGCCTCGCCCTGCTACTTCAAGATGGAGCCCGGGCCGGGGCTCGCGATGTACATGCCCTGGGGCACGTCTGAAGACGGACTGGCGGAATTGGCAAGAGACAAAATCCGCTCGGTCAAGAACATCATCGAATTGATCGGTGAAGTGCATCCCGAACTTAAGGTATCAAAGGAAGGGTCGGAAGACCTCAGAGTGCCCTTGCCAAGATGATTAAGGAGGCTGAGAAGCAGATGCCAAAGAAAACCGTGCTCGACTTTGGGGAGATGAAGAGAAAGGGTGCCAAAATCACCTTTCTCACCGCCTACGATTTCCCCATGGCCAGCTTCTGTGAGAAAGCGGGCATGGACATGATTCTGGTGGGTGACAGCGCTGCCATGGTGGTTCACGGGCTGCCTGGAACAGTGCCCATGACCATGGACCAAATGATCCAGCATTCCCAGATAGTCAGGAGGGGCGCTCCCGCTACCTTTGTTATCGGCGATATGCCGTTCCTTTCCTATCAAGTCTCCAGGGAAAGCGCCATCGAAAACGCCGGCCGGTTTTTCAAAGAGGCCAGCGTTGATGCCATCAAGCTGGAAGGGGGCCGGCGGGTCATCAAGCAGATCGAGGGCATAGTCGAGGGCGGAATGTCCGTGATGGGGCATATCGGACTCACACCGCAGAGTTCCGGTCAGCTCGGCGGCTTCCGGGCGCAGGGACGCAGTGCAGACGCAGCCAAAGAGCTCATTGAGGATGCTCTGGCCATTGAGAAGGCTGGCGCCTTCGCTCTGCTGGTAGAGGCAGTCCCTCCCGAAGTGGGCAAGATCATCACCGAGATGCTCAGGATACCGGTACTCAGCATCGGGGCCGGCATGTACACTGACGGCCAGTTACTCATCATCGGTGATATGCTGGGCTACTTCGAGGCGTTCACTCCCAAGTTCGTCAAGAAGTATGCCAACCTGGCTGAAGTCATCGATAAGGCCTTGCGCCAATTTGTTGAAGAGGTGAGGAGTGGGAAATTCCCCGAAGAAAAACACTGTTACCGCATGCTCGAGGGGGAACATGAAAAGCTGCAGGCGCTGCTCAGTAAAGATCCGCCGCAGTAGTTTGCTGGACTCTGCCGACAAAGCCAAGA
>Ga0255055_10002601_pt1 | contig 12627 bp, 17 predicted proteins | sample JV7_2_27_MG_FD_188633 | JGI IMG/M metagenome (GOLD analysis project Ga0255055, IMG submission 188633) | Seawater microbial communities from Jervis Inlet, British Columbia, Canada - JV7_2_27 | ecosystem: Environmental > Aquatic > Marine > Inlet | place: Canada: British Columbia | collected...
ATATTAATATTTTTTGAATAAAAATTATTTAATAACTTCCCTGTAATTTACAAAGTTATTTAATAGTTAGACCGGTAAAGAGAAAGGTTACTGAATAATTTGATTTCTGTTGCTATGGTAAAGTGAAACGTCAATGGAAAAATCGAATGAAAGAAAAAACGAACTCAAGAAAATCTCTGACAAGATAAAGTATTGTCCTACTTGTGGTTCAACGAACATTTTTTGGGCTTTTGGACTTCCTCAATTGTGGTCGCTTTGGGAATGTAGAGAATGCGGTTATAAAGGTGCTTTAGTTCTTGAAGGAGGCAACTTGGGGGCTAAACTTAGAAAAGAGTGGGAGAAAAAACATCGAGAAACGCAACGACAGAACCGTTGATAGAACACTATGTTGATAATGTGCGCATGTTCACATTTCTGGTGAGTCCATAGAATGTCAACCCGCCTTCTGTGAAGTTAGATAGTGCTTTATTAAACAGTAACTAAATGAAGGAAATACAAATGATTAAAGTTTAAGCTGATTGCTAATTCGTTACAATTAGGCTTCAGCCAAAGTCTCTGTGCTTCTAATTCCTTCAATACCATTAATTTTGCTGGTAACCTCTCTTAACTCTCTATAATCTGCTACCTCAACAAAAATAGCTATATCAAATCTGCCATGCGTTAAATATGCCTTTTTAACGGTACCAATTTCTTTAACTGCATTTAGAATAGCGTAAGCTTTGATGCGTACAACTTTCAACAATATACAAGCATTTAACATTCTACCAACCTCTACTCTTAACTTCAACTAATGTTTCTGTGAACACTAAACCAGCAAATTTATTCATCCTTAGCACTGTAGCGTCTAAAGCTTCAAGGTCTAAAGCTTCCAGATCTACAACAACATCGTACCTTCCAAGCACTGGAAATATACGTTTAACACCTTTTAGTTGATTCAAAAACTCAACAACGTCTTCAAATCTGCCATGCGCAGTCCTTATTAAAACACATGCGGAAAACAAAAAATTAACCTCAATTTAATCTAATACATTAATAATTAATAAAAGAACCTGATAATGAAAATTAGTGATTTGCCTTCTATCAAGCTAGACAGTATCTTATTTAACAATAATTACTTTGGCAAATTTTTTTTTGCTATTTCTGTAAATTCAATAACTCCTAATTGTTTGAATAAATCCATAAAATCCCAAACTTGTGACTCCATATTCGCAATCTTACCGTTAACAATACGAAATATAACAACACCTGATAGTGTTATCTTTTTGCCAGTTGGAACTATTCCATGATATTTGCCTATATGTGTGCCTGTGCCTTTAACGTGCATCCAAACTTTATCTCCTTCAGCAATGATATTCTCGATTGGACGATAGATATCGGGAAAGGCCTTGTGGATTTCAGTGATGTTTTGTTTTAATTGAGGAATACTATCAATTAATTCTGGTGCAAATAGGTTATCAAATATTTCCAGCTCATTTTTATTGAATGCATCATTAAATCTACGAACTATTGCCTTATTTTTTTCTAAGGTCAAAAAAACTCCTCTTATAATCTATCTAATTATTTCTTTTTTTAGCATTTAAACTTTAATTAATGCTAATTGAATGAAATTTTGTCTTTAGTGAAATTTACAATTCCATATTAAAACTTGTTTGTTAATTCATTTTTCTTTCTATAAACTAGTTGAATTAATATATTCAAGAATGCAAAGTTTAATTAAAACTAGTCTTTGGCCTAAAACATGTTTCATTTTTGGATTTACTCCATTTTTTTGGTGAAATATTAAAACTAAGATTTTATTATATCTCTGTATATAATATCATTGGCGATTTAAGTTATGAGTGAAAAAGACCTTCGAGTCTCAAAGATTAAAGATGGTACAGTTATTGACCATATCAGTGCAGGGTATGCTTTGGATGTAATTAAAATTTTAGATATTACGGGTCATGAAAGAAGAATTATTACAATTGCCATTAATATTCCTAGCAAAAATTTTGGCGTAAAAGATATTATAAAAATTGAAGGTCGCGCGCTAAATTCGCGAGAAGTAAATAAAATTGCGCTTGTAGCACCTCATGCTTCGATTAATATAATTAAAAATTATGCTGTGGTAAAAAAACTCGAAGTTAAATTACCGAAAATTATTGAGGGTATTATTCGATGTATAAATCCTTGTTGTATTAGTAATAGTAATGAGCCAGTTACTCCAAAATTTTATGTGAAAATTGAAGATCCTCTTGTTTTAAAATGTCATTATTGTAGTTATATTTTGGAAAAAAGTGATGTTTTGAGAAATTTTAACTAGCATTTTTTCATTTGTAAAACAAACATAACACTTATATCGTAATATATAATATACTATTTTTGTTCTAAAAAGCATACCTAAACCTAAATAACTATATTTAATTCGAGTTGAAAAAAAATGATGAACCTCCTATTAATTGGTATACCTGTAATATGGATGTCTTTTTTTTGTTATCTCTTTTGGTATATTACTTCAGCAAAACATTATGTTTTCATAACAAAAAAATATGCAAATGTTTTATGGAAAATTCACAAAGGCAACCAGATGTGTAAAGGTAATAAATGGAGGGCAATTATGCATAAAGATGGAAACATTATAGGCTTCAAATGCGATTGCGGATATGCCTACAGTCAAACAAAGCCCGTATTATCTAGTTTACCTAAAACTATACATCAAAATACAAATTCAGAAATCTATCCTAAAATAAAATTTTAACGTATCTTCAAATGCTACAAGATTTTAAATTTTGAACATGCAAGCAAAAATAATTTTGTAAAATGCTCTTTTCCTATTTTTTCTCCTTTAGATATGCCTGGACATTCATTAGTGAAAAGGAACTCATATTTTCTATCCGGTAGGTCAATTAATTCAAAAGGATAAAATCTACAAATTAAAGGTCTGTTAGAATAAATATCACATTTATTATCTCTTAAAAAAATACAAGTACCCTTTTCATTCTTCTTCATCTCATATAGATAAGGAGGTTGATTTTTGTTAACGTTAGCAAAATTTAAGCTATTTTTCCCTATCTTTTCACTTATCTGGTTAACTTCTTCACTTAACATCAGAATATGTCTCTTTTTTTCGTTTGTATCACCACAACAAATTCCACACATAGTGCATGAAAAAGAAACAGAGTCAGGATAAATAAAATCCATAACTAATCAACATTAAAAAAATAGTTACAAGATTAAAAAGGAAAATCTTTATTTTTCTCTGTGCCCCTCTCCATATCGAAAAGGTCTTTGCAGGTTTTTATCAAGTTTTTTCTTAAACATTTTATCCATATTTACTGTTGGACAAGCTAATCGGCTGGCATCAAGTATATAAAAAATAGTATCGATTAATTCTTCAGCAATTTTTTCTTCGGGCGCTCCTTTTTTCCAATCATCACTCGCTTCTCCTAATTCAATAAAAGCAAAAAGCAGTTTTTTTGGAATATCTTCAAGTTTATTATAAAATCCTTTTTTTAACACAAGTTCTTGAATTTCTTTTTTCATTTCTTCCAGATGCATAAACAATACCCTTTTTTCTAGATTAATTTAATCAACTTACTTCCAAACTAACACTTGTCGTATATAAATAAATTTTTTTGCAGAAATATCCCCCGAGGAATTTATCTTGAAAAATACCCTTTCTTTTATGATGTGTTTCTGTAAATTCTAAACAACTAGTTTATTTGCTTCGTAGTTTTTTCTATTTAATATAATAAGGATCGTTTAAAGAGGAGGTGAAAGAAAACGGAACGTGTAGAATTTAATTGGCAACCATCCCGTAAACAAGTCATTTTGGTAACAGCATTAATAGTTATACTAGTTGGATCAGTAATTGTGGGTTTAACAATGGTGCTTCAGGTTAAAGTTGGTTATGCAGTAGTGCTTGTTGATCCTCTTTTACAATCAACTGGAGAGCCAATAGTTGGTCCAACTTATGTGTTTAAGGCACCTTGGGTGACCGCAGTAACTATTTATTATTCAACTGATTCATGGGAAGCAACTATAGCTAGTTTCTCATCTGATCAACTTGAAATGCAGGTCCAAACCTTAGTGAGGTGGAGTCTTGATCCAGATAATCTAAAGAAACTATACGAGAATTATCCGAAACTAAACTATAAAGAAGCAGCGTTTGAATCAATTGTGCAAGAGACAATTCGTATAGTTACAAAAGGTTACACTGCGCTTGAAACTATTGAATTTAGAGGTGAAGTTAGGGATCGTATAGAACTAGCAATGACTGAAGCAGTATCAAATGAACCATCGCTAGCAGGAGTAATTACGAATTTTGAGCTTGATTTGCGTGATATTGCTTATCCTGCTAAATTGACTTCCGCTATTGAAGATAAGCTTGTTGCTGAACAACAAAAGATTCAAGCTGACCTTGAGGCGGATCGAATCTTGATTTTAGCTGATGCAAAAGCGGCAGAAACAATTATAGTAGCATCAGGAGATGCTGAAGCAAAAATAATAGAAGCCAATGCGACAAGAATATCTATTGAAGAAATTTTAATGGCAAGTGGACAACCTGGAAACGAAACACAGATAGTAGAACTTTACTTATGGATCAAAGGATTACAAGAGATTGCTCCAGACGTAGATATCATGATTGTAGGTAATGATGGAACTCCATTATTGATACCCTCTGACATAAATGCCCCATAAAAAGAGAATTATTTCTCTAAAAAAACCCAACTTTTTTATTTTATTAAATCCAAGAAAGTGAGTATATTCATTTCAAATAATCTTATAGCTTTAAATTTGATGGATAAAATGTCTGACAAGAAAATAACCAAAAAAGAACACACTACATTTCCTTGTGGTTGTGTTTATCACGATAAAGGCTGGTTACTAACAAGAGTTATTGAATGTAAATATCATGAAAAGAGACGAACAAGAAAAAGACCTTTTAGACCTAAAGCTGAATGTGTAAGACCCTAAAAAATAAAATTCAATATTTATTAACATTTATTGTTATATCTACTCCAATAGTAGAAGTAATAACATTGTGCAAACACCAAAAGTAATCGATATTATTTGCATTGCAGATTTTTTTAGGTTAGCTTCATCTTTTCGCAGTTCTGGAATCAGATCTGATCCAGCGATGTAAATGAAGTTTCCAGCAGCAAAAGAAAGCAATAATGGAGTAAAGCCTTCCAAGTTTGAACCAAGAACTAGAGCTAATAAGGTTCCAAACACTGCTGTCAAGGCTGTTAGTAGATTAAACCAAAGAGCTTTTTTCTTGCTAAAACCACCATGAATTAACACGCCAAAATCTCCTAGTTCTTGTGGAATTTCATGGAAAATCACAGCAAGAGTTGTAGCTATTCCTAATGAAATACTAAAAACAAAACTTCCTCCGATAATTAGTCCATCGATAAGATTATGAATAGCATCTCCGAAAAGATTCATGTAAGCAAAAGAATGCGGATGTTCACTGGATGTTGGTATGTGACAATGTCTCCAACACAAAAATTTTTCTACAATAAATGAAAATAAAATTCCAAAAAGAATTAACAAGGAAATAGATAATCCAAAACCAGTTTCTTCAATAGCTTCTGGAATAAGATGAATAAAAGCATCTCCAAAAAGTGCACCCGCTGAGAAACTAACCATATATAACAAAATTTTTTTTAGCTGCTGCTCTTTTAACCACAATGTAGCAATTCCAATTATTGAAATTAGACTTACCACTAATACGCTAGCAATGCTTAGCAACCAAGTAATCATATGTTATATTCCTCAAACAATATTCTCTTAATATGTTTATTAATTCTTATACGCAAAATGGTTGCTAAATAATTAACTCTTTTTATTAATAACCGTAAAATCAATTTAAGAATTATACTTTTTTTCGCATGTTTGCCAAATATTTAACTAGTTTAAATTGGTCGGGAGAGCAGGATTCGAACCTGCGACAGCTCGGTATCTGTGGCCTTGCAGGCTAGAATGATGCCTACCATGGGTAGACCTCTACAGCTTCTCCATCAGCTAAGCGATCGTTAGCTAACTCGAGAGCTCTGCCAGGCTGAGCTACCTCCCGACAAAATCCATTACGATACGATTTAGACATTTATGTCTTTTGGAAAATAATAACCTTAGGTTACTTCTAAATCTAATTTTTAGCTAACTAAATATATTTAGATAACTTCTTACCTACGATATTAATGTCGATTTCTTGAATATTTGTTAGAGGTAATTAAGATGAAAACTATTGGAGTAATTACACCTGGAGGAGATGCTCCTGGAATGAACGCAGCAATAAGGGCTGTTGTAAGAATAGCCCATTCACGCAACTGTAAAATATTAGGTTTTGAAAAGGGTTGGTATGGTTTATTAACTGAAAGCAAAAGACACCTGACTCCTAGAGCTGTAGGCGGAATTGTTCAATCAGGAGGAACTATACTGCATACACTGCGGTGCTTACCATTCAAAACAAAAGAAGGAATTGAAAAAGCTGCAAATACATTGAAATCAAATAAAATCGAATCTTTAATAGTGATTGGCGGAGATGGCTCATTTAGAGGCGCCTTAGAATTAAATAAAAAAAGTGGAATACAAATGATAGGTATTCCAGCAACTATAGATAATGATGTTTTTGGAACAGACGAAACTATAGGATTTGATACCGCAGTAAATACTGCGATAGGAGCCATTGATAAAATCCGAGATACTGCAATATCTCATGAAAGAATATTTGTTGTTGAAGTTATGGGTAGAAAAAGAGGTTTTTTAGCTCTACAAGTAGGTATTGGAATTGGGGCTGAAGTAATCTTAATTCCTGAACAAGAATATGACATTAAAAAAATTGTGAATGTTTTAAATACTAACTCAAAAAAAGGTAAACAAACAGCAATCATAGTGGCTGCTGAAGGCGTTGGAGATACTGGAGAACTTGCAAAAGAAATTGCAAAACATACTGGGTCAGAAGTTCGTTTATCCATTTTAGGATATGCTCAACGAGGAGGTAGTCCATCAGGTCGTAGTCGCTTATTAGCCAGTCTTTTTGCAGAAAAAGCAGTTGATTTAATGTGTACTACAAACGAAAACCATATAATAGGTTTAAAAAATGGAGAAATTACAAGTATTCCCATGATTCAATCAATTGGCGCTAAAAAACCTATTAATCTAAATATGCTAAGATTAGCTAAACAATTATCAATATGACCTAATAATGTATAATAACCTAAAAAAAGAAAGATAAAAATAGATCATCTTCTTTTAACCTGCAAAATTGTTTGGGAGAGTAAACGAACTGGGAAAACCAAAATGCGAACTAACTCACTGTGTAAACAATCTTGATGAATATTGCCAGTCACGAATAAGAAAATGGTTAGGAAAATGTAGCTTCAAACGAAAACCCTAACAACAAAATACTATAAAAAAAATAAATTTAAATCTCATCTTTTCGAAAACAATTAACTAAATGATCATTTACAAGTCCAACTGCTTGCATAAAAGCGTAGCATATTGTTGGACCAATGAATTTAAAACCTCTTTTTTTCAGTTCTTTACTCATATTTACTGCTTCTTTGGTATTACTTGGCATGTCAGCTAAAGTAACAAACTTATTGTGAATCGATTTTCCTCCTACAAAACCCCATATAAACTCGCTAAAAGAACCAAACTCTTTTTGAATCTCCAAAAGACGAATAGCATTATTTATCGTAGATTCAATTTTTAGTCTATTTCGAATAATCTTAGGATTACTCAGAAGATTATTGATTTTATTACCAGAATAAATTGCAACAATTTTAGGATCGAAATTATCAAAGGCATTTTTGAAATCTTCTCTTCTATTCAATATTAATTCCCATGTTAATCCGGCCTGAAAAATCTCTAGACTCAAAAATTCAAAAAGTTTCATATCATCATGAACTGGAACCCCCCATTCCTCATCATGGTACTTATTATAACGTGAATTATTAGTTTTCCAACACCTAATTTTCTCAGATTTCATCGGTTCAAACCTCTTCTACTCTCTAATTATTAGGACGATAATTTATTAGTGTTAATTATGCTTTTTTTTAGGGTATTACTTCGGCTCCAGCTATTCTGCTAAGATTAACTGCATTTTCATCTCCTTCATTGGGAGCGCTAGTAAAGAGTACTAGCTCTGAATTAATAATTCCATTATTTTCTTCAATAATAGTTTTCAATGTTTCTGCAGTATTTCCAGGACTACCCGCAGCTGTAACTATTATGACTGTCTTTGTATTTTCAAGATCTCCCATTCGATTAACATGCCGACCTATTGTTGGACTAGGAGCGCCTCCATATACTGGAGAAGCTAAAATAAGTAAATCATATTTTGAAATGTCAATTGGAGCATCACCACTTGTAGTACTTATTTCAACTCGCCAATCATTTAATTCAAGTCCTTCAGCATAACCGTACGAGACATCTTTTGTAAACGTGCTAAAACCAGGATGATAAATCAATAATGCATTAGAAGTTCCCTGTTCATTAGCTACAATTATTTCGCTAACAACATCATTATTTATTCCCAAATATAGAAAAACTGAAGTACTAATGCTTAAAATAACCATGACTACTAAGAAAACAAAAATAATTCTTTTCCATTTCTTCTCAGGCTAAATTTTTTTAAAATCCAATATTTATCCCTCAAAAACCAAAAATAAAAATCAATCAGTCTGATTTAAAGATTACCAGAATTACCAATTTACAAAAGATCTAAAATTAATAGGTTCTTAAAAATTTTAAAAATCTTATTAACGTCTGAAATAAAGTCTATCTATTAATATCTGACTAACAAAAATAGAGAAATTAATTTCACTTTAAAATAGGATTGATATTTATTAAATAAGTGTACTAATCCTTATAAAAAAGGAAACATTTGAACCAGTTGAAAATAGATTAAAGAATTGAATTTTATGACAGTCATTACTCACAAAATAACTACTGAAGTTCCTCAAAGCTATATGCCAACCTTAATTGATTTTATTTATGTCCAATACCTTTTTCCTCAAGAAAGAAAATTTGCACAATTTTCAAGAAAAATACTAGATGGAATTCCATCACTTTCATATGTTGTTCTTGATGAAAAAACTAGCGATCCAATCTTACAAATGGATATTAAAGGTAGTAATCCATTAGAAATAAATATTCAACCACTTATTGAAAAAATAAACCCAAAAATAATTGAATTATCAAAACAAGATATAATAATTGCAATACAAGTTTTTGAAGAAAAAACAAGAAAAAGAACACTATACTTTGCTTGGAGAGAAGGAGAAAAAATAATTCCAGAAGTGCTTAGAAAAAAAGAGAAATCTTTTAAAAGATTATTTCTAGAAACACAAATTCTGTTTTTTGTTGTGTTTATAACTCTTGGAATGTTTATTTTCTTGTTAATTTCTACAATTTATCCGGATGCATTATGGATTGCACCAGTAATTCTAATTTCAGTTCAATTTGTTTTTGTTTTCTATTCAAGCAATATCATCTCAAGAAATGCTGATTGGATTATTACAGAAAAGAATCCTAATATTCATATTCTAAAGTATTATCTTCCATTAAATCAAGGAAAAAACGTTAATCAAATCTTGACACAAAAACAAAAACTACTGATTAAAAAAGAAATATATGCTAAAATTTTAGCTAAAAAAGGAGATATTGATTGTGCCTCAGCCAACGAGGTGTTCAATAAACATGGAATAACCTGTTCTCCAGAAAACTTGTCATCAAAAAAAATTGACGTTTATGAGCTAATAAAACAAATCGCTAGTCGTTTTAATGTTCCAATTCCAAAAATTGTAGTATCTAATACTATGGTTCCAAATGCAGCAACTTCAGGGCCTAGTCCAAGTAGAGGTGTTGTTTTAATAACTACTGGACTTCTAGTTCAACTAGAAGAAGTAGAAGTTCTTAGTGTTATAGGACATGAGTTTGGTCATCTTAAAGGCCGGGATCCCTTAATATTATATGGATTAACTTCAGCTGAATTTCTATTTCGTTTTTATGTCCTTTTTCCTGTGTTTCCATTCATTTTTTCTTCTTTTCTATTTTTTGTTTACTTCTGGTTTGTGATGAGTGTAATATTTTTTATAGCAAAATTCTTTGAAGCAAGAGCTGATCTTGCATCTGCACAGGAAATTGGAAATCCTAAAGTTTTAGCTGGAGCTTTAGAAAAAATTGGGTTCCAAAGACTTCTTTATGAAAGAGTAGCATCTTATCGTATTCAGGAATGGCTTGGATTAGATCCTCATCCACCTATATATTTCAGAATTAAACGATTAAGAAATCTACAGATATCCCCGAATAAAAATAAACACAGACTATTTCAGTCAATTATAGATGTGATGAAGGGTTTGATAGATGCTTTTTAAACAATATGGTTGTTGGTTAAAATCATTGAATGCTCAATTCAATAGAAAAGAATTGGTTAAAAAATATTGTTTTGCAAGAAGTAAGCTTTAGTTGTATACCAATTTCCTATTGGCCACTACAAAACATCTCTTTTATAATTAATGCGTGAATAAAACAATACACATGCAACCAAAAAATTTTTCGAAGTTAATTCGAAGTAGTTATTTTTTATTTTGTGAAATAAATTATACAAAAATGTTATGAGATATACAAAAAAGAAATAAAGCTTAATAGAGTTTGTAATTATTCTGGCGTAAAAAGAGGTAATCCCTACTTTGAAGCTCATCTATATTGTAATAGACGGAATGGGCGATTTACCAATTAAAGAATTGGATAATCTCACTCCATTAGAGTATGCACAAACTCCCAATATGGATCTTCTAGCTAATAGAGGAAAAACCGGACTAATGTATACTGTTAAAAAAGGATTTGCTCCTGAGAGTGATGTGGCTGTAATTTCTTTACTAGGTTATGACCCCTTTAAGTACAGTCCTGGTAGAGGTATTATTGAAGCAGTGGGTGTAGGGTTAAACGTAAAAGATGGAGATTTAGCTCTAAGGTGCAATTTTGCTACATTAGGTCAAGAGAAGGAAATAATTGATCGAAGAGTAGCTAGAACTTTATCAACTCAAGAAGCCACAGACCTTGCTAATGTTGCAAATAATCAAGTTAAATTAGAATCTAGTTCCGCAATTTTTCAATTTCAAAATACTATTGGACATCGAGCTGTTTTATTGATAAAAGATAAAAAAATCTCATTATCAAGCAAAATATCAAATAGTGATCCGGCTTACAAAATTGTTCATGGATTAGGTGTAGCTCAAACTAATGTTGAAATGAAATTAAAAAAATGTGTTCCTTTAGAAGATAGTAATGTTTCAAAAATATCTGCTAAATTAGTTAATGAATTTATTGATAAAACGCATGAAGCATGGGAAAACCATCCTATTAATACAAAGAGACAAAAAGAGGGAAAACTCAAAGCGAATGTTGTGCTTACTAGAGATGCAGGTCATTTACTTCCAACTTTTTTCAATATAAATGAAAAATATAACGTGAACTTTGCTGCTTTAGCTGATATGCATGCTGAGGTTGGAATAGCTCAATTAGCTGGTATGACAACAACTTTACTTCCAACATCGTTTGGAGATATTGAGTATGACAGTAACATTAGAGTAGATAAACTTCTTAGCACTTTAACTAGTCATGATTGTGTTTACATTCATCTAAAGGGTCCTGATGAACCAGGCCATGATGGAAATTGTCATGAAAAAACTAGGATAATATCTGATATCGATAAATATTTTATAGGCGCTCTTTTAAGAAAAATCTCTATTGATGAACACATTATCTGCATAACTGCTGATCATGCGACACCATGTTCTCTAAAAGTACATAGTGATACACCAGTTCCTCTATTAATTTCAGGTGGAAACATAAACTCTGCTGAAAAAGCACAAAAGTTCTCTGAGCGTTTTTGCAAAAAAGGCAGTTTAGGACTAATAAATGGTGCATATAAATTAATGCCTAAACTAATTAACCTCATAAAAAACTAATTCCGGTTTGCCTATTGAATCTATTTTTTTCTTAAATAATAACAAAAGTTATTGAATAAATCTATTAATAATGATAAGTTTTTCCCAAGAATACAAAAATAACGACCCCTACCAAACAAATTCCAACAATCATTAACGTTAAGAAAAGCATTTTTGGCATTCCAAATACATAATTTTGAATTTCATAATTAAGTGTAATTAGTTTATCATTTTGGTTATCGTTATTGGAAAATTTTAAAATATATTGTCCTTCTATTTCACAAATAAAACTATAATTAATTTGGTTTTCTCCGCCAAAGTCTATTAATGAATCATTTGGAAAAAATAACTTAGAAGAAAAATCATTTGAACTAACACCTAATGTTCTAATCTGTATGAGCACATGATCCTCAAGTTCTAGATTTAATGTTTGTTCAAATTCACTTTCAGGTTTAATGTTGATACTCGAAGTAATAGATTGCCCTAATTCTATTAACAAACTAACAGAGACAAGAAAAACTAACGTACATAAAAACGATTTTTTCAGTAGTTTCATCAAAGCAAATGATTATTTTATTAAATCAATAAGATTTATGAATTTTAAATAATAATAATTACTAACTTTGTCAAAATTGAACTACTGACGTAAATAAACTGGTCTTAAACGCGATATTTTTTTCGTTTTAGA
>Ga0255055_10002602_pt1 | contig 12626 bp, 9 predicted proteins | sample JV7_2_27_MG_FD_188633 | JGI IMG/M metagenome (GOLD analysis project Ga0255055, IMG submission 188633) | Seawater microbial communities from Jervis Inlet, British Columbia, Canada - JV7_2_27 | ecosystem: Environmental > Aquatic > Marine > Inlet | place: Canada: British Columbia | collected...
AATGTCTACGGCACTGAGATGAGTAATCAGTGATCAGTAATATGTGATCAGCGGGCCCCGTGCCCGTCCGAGATCACACTTGGCGCCACTGATCACTTCACGAACGAACACTTGGTTCTTAGAACTTAAGCAACGTGAACTAACCAGCCATGTGGAAGATATTGCTCGGCGAGTTCCTCGGTGACCTGAAGACGCAGAAGACGCGCGTCTTTCTGACGATGTTCGCCGTCACCTGGGGCACCATCTCCGTCGTCCTCTTGCTCGCTTTCGGTGAGGGGCTCCGCCATTCCATCGTCCAGGGCCTGCTCAACGCCGGCGAGCGGATGTTCATGGTCTATGGCGGGACCACGAGCAAAGAGTTCGAGGGACTGCCGAAGGGCCGCAGAATCCGGCTGAGCGAGGAAGACCTCGGACTGATTCAGCGCTCCATCGAAGAGATCGACATGGTGAGCCCCTCGTATGGACGCTGGGGTACCACGCTGGAGGTCGGTGACAACAAGACCACCACCTATATGGAGGGCGTCTACCCCGCGTTCGAGACGCTGCGCCGCATGTACCCGCAGGCGCGTAGCCGCTTCATCAATCAGCGGGACATGGACGAGAGGCGCAGGGTCCTGTTCCTGGGGAACGATATCGCCGAGGAGCTGTTCGGGTTCGAGGACCCGGTCGGCAAGACCGTCATGGTGGACGATCTGCCGTTCACGGTTGTGGGTGTCATGCAGAAGAAGTTTCAGGACAGCATGAACAACGGTCCCGACGCGGATCGGGCGATCATACCCGCATCGACATTCAAGACCGTCTACGGATACCGCTACGTCAATCACCTGCTGCTGAGACCGAGGAATCCAGGGCGGGCGGAATATGTGAAGTCCGAGCTGTTCCGCGTGATGGGGGCGCGGTACAAGTTCGATCCCGAAGACGAGCGCGCGCTTCCCATGTGGGACTTCATCGAAGATGAGAAGATGAGCAACCAGATCGCCCTCGGAATCGAAATCTTCCTTGGCATGGTCGGCGGATTCACCTTGCTCGTCGCGGGAATCGGCGTGGCCAACATCATGTACGTCGTTGTCAGGGAGCGCACGAAAGAGATAGGAATCAAGCGTTCCATCGGCGCCCGCAAACATCACATTATGAGCCAATTCATCTTCGAGGCGCTGGCGCTGACCATGATCGGTGGAGCGATAGGGTTGAGCTTCTCCACCGGCCTCGTTCTACTGGTAGACAGCCTCCCCGCCGACGACGGGGCGATGGTCTACCTCGCCAACCCCAAGCTGTCCTGGCCCATCGCTACCGCCTGCGTGGTCACGCTTATCGCGATCGGCCTCGCTGCCGGAGTATTACCGGCGCAACGGGCAGCGAAGATCGATCCCGTTGAGGCGCTTCGCTACGAGTAGCGATGTCCGCCCACGACTCTGCACTGATATGCGAAGGGGCCGACTCGGCGTCGGCTCCTCATGCCTCCCAGATTCTCGTGGTCGGTGAAGTTACCTACTCCTAGCCTGGAATCACGCCCACTATGCGGAGCGGGCCGCCACTACCACCGGCGATCTTCATGGGTAGGGCAATGATGTAGGCGCCCGTGGCCGGCAGACGACCGAGGCGCGCTATGTTCTCGAAGCCCAAGATATTCTCGGCGTAGAGGATCTGGTGGCTTTCGAACAGCGTCGACTGTCCGTAGTCGATGCTCGGCGTATCGATCCCCAAGGCATCGATGTCTCGATTCGCGACCAGCCACTCGGCCGCCTCGGGGTGTAACCCGGGGAAGTGCAGTTCGGGGACCGCGTCGGGACCGGTGAGCGACGTCCCAAGATAGCGCTCGCGGTCGGGCCACTTGTCGCCCCAGCCGGTGTCCAGCAGCAGAATGGCACCCTCCGGTATCTTTCCGTTCGCCGCTTCCCAGGCCTCGAGGTCGCTCACGCCGACCCGGTAGTCGGGATCGGCCGCCGCCGCCTCGCTGACATCCACGACGGCCGCGGGCCCGACCAGCCGGGCTATGGGGATCTGTTCCGCCGTGTGGCGACCCTCGGAGAAGTGGATCGGCGAATCGAAGTGGGTGCCGCCGTGCTCGGCCATGCAGAAGTTGTTCGCGGCGTAGTAGTAGCCGCCCTCGGTCACCCCGGCGGCAACGACCTCGAGCTCGAAGGGCTGAGCCGTGGGCCAGAAGATGGTGGCCTCATCGTACTCGTAGCTCATGTCGATCCACTCGGCCCCACTGCCATCGAACAGGGCCGCGATAATCTCGGCATCATCATCGTCCAGAGTTTCGCATCCTACCGCGCCCAGCAGCGCCGCGATCGCCAGTGCAAGCAGCCTCGAGCCGTTCATCATCGATCTCCCGGATGTTGGTGAAACCGGGAGAACAATAATGTCTCTGGATATGGGAAGCGAACGGCATCAGAGCCCGAGCTAGCCGGATTCGATGATCCGGTAGACGTTGCCGTTTCCTGACATGATGTAGATCTCGCCCGATGCATCCTCGCCAAAGGACAGGACGCTGCCCAGGCTACCGACGTCCCACTCCACATCGCCGGTGAGCGAGCCACCGTTGTACTTGAAGCTCCGGAGGAAGCCGCTGCAATAGTCGGAGTAGAAGTAGTGTCCCTGGACTTCGGTCAATGCGTTGCCGCGGTAGACGTAGCCACCGGTAATCGAGCAGTTGGAGCCGCCGTTGCTATACTCTTGGACGGGAAGAGTAAGCCCGCCGGTATCGCACGAGGCGGCGTTGTAGCAATGCATCGCCTCCATGGTGTTCCAGCCGTAGTTCACTTCGGCCTGTGTGGCCGCCACAGCATTCACCTCTTCCCAATCGTTCTGGCCCACATCGGCAACATACAGCTGACCTGCGACGCGATCGAACGAGAAGCGCCATGGATTGCGTAGCCCGTATGCCCAGATCTCGCCTGCTCCGGCCTTGCCCACGAACGGGTTGTTCCCCGGTATGCCGTAGGGATCACCGCTATCCACGTCGATACGCAGTAGCGAACCCAATAGCGTGTTGATGTTCTGGCCGTTGCCCTGCGGATCCCCGGCGCCACCGCCATCGCCAAACCCGACATAAAGCATGCCGTCTGTGCCGAAGGCGATCTGCCCGCCGTTGTGATTCCCGGCCGGTTGCGCCAGCGACAGGATCAACTTCGCCGAGTTCGGATCTGCAACGTTGGCGTCGCCGCTGATAGAATAGCGCACGATGCGCGAATCCCCACTGTTGTCCGTGTAGCTGACGTAGAAGTAGCCGTTCGTGCTGTACTGGGGATGGAACGCCATGCTGAACAGTCCGCGTTCGCCGCCCGACTGCACGCTACTGGCGATGTCCAGGAAGAGCGTGCCCAAGACCTGGCCGCTCGCGATGATCTTGATGCGACCGCCTTGCTCGACAACGAACAGCCGCGGGTCACCAGCGGGAGCAGTGAGGTGGATCGGGTTGATGAAGCCGCCGGCCACGACCTCGACCGCCAGGTCGAAGTCTCCCCCGTTGCCGCCATTCCCACCGTTGCCCCCATTACCTGGGTCTTGTGGTTCGGTGGAATTGGAGCAGTTGACCACCGCTAGGCCGGCGAACGACAGCAGCGCTACAAACCGAGAAATCGCACGAGTCATGCAGTACTTCCTTCCGATGGTTGGGTAATCGATGTCCCGGCTGCGGGTACCGGACTTCGGGTCTACACCGGAGCGGCCGTAGGGTGCCACCCACAGGCCGCCGCGCAACGCGGCGTCAGAGTCTTGTGGTTATGGGAGAGAAGAACAATTGAGTACTAGAGCAATCGAGACTGCGAGTTGAAGTTGCTCGATGCGGCGAGGAAGTGGTAGGAACTGCAAGCACTACTGGTCGGCCCGGGCGCGCACCAACTTGCCCAGAACGAGAAGCTCCACACAGATCACCGACACGATGACCACCCAAGCCGCCTTTTCCCACCATCCGCCAGGCGCAAAATACCCGTAGGCTATCGCGGCGAGTGCGAGCGCGACCCAGACGAAGGCGAACACGCCGAAAACCGACACGGGCAAGTAGGGTGCGATGTGCACTTCCTCGTGCCGCCGCGTCACGTAGACACGCAACTGGACGACAGCGAATAGCGTGCAGAAGATGGCGAAGAACCAGCGGCTCATGAATTCGACGACTGTGTCGACAGTTCCGCTCGCTGGAATCGCAATAGCAAGCACTAGACCGGCCACGACCGCCAACAGCACGAATACCGTCAGCCCCGTGGGGTTCCGCGTGCTCTTCTCAGATGTCCCGCTATTTGTGTCCATGGTCTCAGAATACCCGCACCTGAAACTGCAACAATCGGCCCGGTTGCGGAAGGCCGCACTGGTCGAAGTTGGCCGAGTCGGTGATGTTCGACGCCGTAACCACAAGCTCCAGCTGGCTCCCGGCCCTACCGCTGCCGAGGCTCCTTCCCCAGGCGACTTCCAGATCCACCCAGGTGTCGGCACCCAGCTCAATCTCCCGCGCCAGGTCCGGGTGCACACACCAGCGGTTCCCCACGTGAGCCACTCGGCCCGTTCCTCTAACACCGGCCCAAACCGGAGTCGACATCGTCACGTTCCCTGCGATCCACGGCTGGTATTCCGGGACGGTCTGGCCCGCCGGTTGGTTCGGGTCTTCCTGCGTGACGTTCTTGAGGGTCAAGTCGCCGCCGATGAACCACCCTTTGCGGAACGCGTAGCTATAGAGCAGCTCGACGCCCAGGCTACGGATGACCTCGCGGTTCTGTCTCTGGAGTTGACCGTCACCCAGGCTGACTCGAACGATGGCATCGCTCAGCCTCTGGTAGAACCCGACGATCTGCCCTTCCCCACGACCGATCTGAGTCGTCAGCCCCAGCTCCGCCACCCCGAGGACTTCCGGGTTCAATGACGGATTCACCACGAACCTGCCCAACGCTCCGGAATACAGCTCTCGCAGCGCCGGGAAACGAACGCGTCGGCTGATTCCACCGTTCAGCAACCAGTCGCCGTCACCGAGGGCGTACGTACCGCCTGCCCGCAGACCCCAGGCCCAGATCGGATCGCGTGACGGTGCTCCACCGGTCTCGGGCGTGTCCGAATAGTCGACGCTTCCACCCACGCTCAATCGCCCTCGGGGTGACACAGTCCCTCCGTTGGCTACCGGCTGCTCCACCTCGACGCCCATACTGAAGAAGCGCTGCCGATATCGGGCTTCGCCCTCATCGGACAGCACTTCGTCGTGTCGCGCGTCCACGAAGGTCACGGCGCTCCGCAGGATCCCTGACCCCAGCGTGTGGTCGCCGAGTAATCTCAGCGAGAGGTTGCGGTCATCACCCAGCTCGCCGCCGGTGACCGAATCGTAGGCCACACTCTCATAAGTACTGATCTCGGTCTCGGCCAGATCGATCCCGAAGCTGGCTTCCAGGTCACCCTCGCCCCAGGGCGTGCTGCCCCAGCCCGTCCCGGCGGAGAGGGCCGTCACCCAGCGCGACGCCTTCGGGTACCGCCACAGCCGCGGCTCCAACACGTGCAATTCAGGCGGCACGCCTTTGTTCGACGAGTGCCCGAACGAGCTGAGCGACGCCCACTGGCCATCGTCGTCCTCGTAGCGCGCGACGACGAACCCGTTGAACTGCTCGAAGTCGCTATTGATTCGATCGGACCCTGCTTCCGGGTACGGCGGTGAGATATCGTTCGAACGGGGCACCGCCGAACGATTCCGGTAGCCGCCGCCGCCGCGCAGCAACAAATCGCCACCACCCGTTCGGGCGACCGTCGCCAGCCCCAGCGCCGCTGCACCGTTACCCAGTTGATCGATGCCGGCCATGAACTGGTATGGCTGAGGATCGACGGGGATTCCAGGACCATTGGCGATGCCGACCAGGATCACACCGCCCAGCGCGTTCGGTCCGTGTAGTACCGAAGACAGCCCACGCACCAGCGTGAGCTCACGGGCCGCGGTCATGGGTATGATCGACAAATCGGTTCGATTGTCCCAGCCCAGTGTAAGTGGCACGCCGTCGACCAGGATGGCTACCCGCCGCGACTCCATCCCGCGTAGTTGCGGCTGCGCTTCGCCACGCGAATTCTCGCGGATCATGATCAGCGGCGTGCGGCGAAGCAGTTCCGACAACGTCGGTGCGGGATAGGCCCGCACCGAATCGAGGGGTACCCTCAGCGCGCTGGCACCCCCGGCCGTGGTCACCGGCCGGGCGACGCTGACCGCGATCTCTTCAACGGTATAGACCGTGTCCGGAGGAACGGTGTCCTGTTGCTGGGCAAGCCCACTGGAAAGCGGGGCAGCGACCATCACCGCAGCGGTGAGAAGTCGCAGGCACCATGCCGTAGTCCGCCGTTCTGCCGTTCTCAGAATCAGAGACCGCCTATCGCTTCCGGGCATTTTTCGCCGAGGGGATTCGATCTAGTACGAGGGGGCTGAGGTACCTAAGCAAACTCGGGGAGGTCGGGATTTCAACCTCCCCGAGTTCGAGTCCATGAACCCGACGAAAACCGTACGCTGGCAGGGCTTACTCTGGCCGGCGCGCCCGCACGAAGGCGGAGCAGATCCGGCCTTCCTCCAGCCAGCTCTCCTTGACCGGCACGCCCAAATCGCGGGCCAACTGCAGCATCTCCTCGTCCTCGAAGGCCCGAGTGACCTCCACATCGATGTCCGTGAATCCCGCCGCGGCCAGCTTGCCTCGGTACTCGTCCTCGTGCAGAGCACCGGCGACGCAACCGGCCCATGCCTCGAGGTTCATGCGCAACTCCTCGGGCAGCACGCCTTGGATCACGATATCGGACACCGCGAAACGGCCGCCGGGACGAAGCACGCGGTACGCCTCTCGCAGCACGCTGTCCTTGTCCGTCGAGAGGTTGATCACGCAGTTAGAGATCACCACGTCGACGCTCTTCTCCGGTAGGGGCACGTCCTCGATGCTCCCCTTGAGGAACTCCGCGTTGCCGACCCCAGCCTCTTGTTGGTTACGACGGGCCAGCTCGAGCATCTCGTCGGTCATGTCGACGCCGTACGCCTTCCCCGTCTCACCCACACGTCGGGCCGAGAGCAGTACATCGATACCTCCGCCGGAACCGAGATCGAGGACGACTTCGCCGGGGCTCAGCTCGGCCAGGGCCGTAGGATTGCCGCAGCCCAACGATGCCAGGACGGCCGCCTCCGGAAGCTGCGAAGTCTCGGCTATGGAATAAAGGTCACGGGATACGATATCTTTCTCCGTCGATGTCGAACCACAGCAGTCGGACGCCGATGGCCCACAGCAACTTGCTGGCAATGTGTTCGACGCCTGTCTTGCGGCCTCGGCGTAGCGCTCACGAACTACTTCTTTGATGTTCACGTTCTCGCTCATTCTCTTCCTCCGTTCAGTCCTACGAACTCTCGAGTGAATCGATGCTGCAGCACTTTCCACCACGGGAGACCAGGCCGGCCGATGCGGCCTCGGCCAGCCTACCGATCAACTGCACCATCGAGCGCCGTACCTCAGGCTCGAATTCAGACAGCAGATGCCGCTCATGTGCCAGGATGTCTTGTTCCAGTCGGCCGCGTAGCCGCGCCCCCGCCGCCGTCGTCTGTATTAACAACGCTCTACCGTCGTCTGGGTGCCGGGTTCGCTCGACGTAGCCCTTACGCTCCAGGGCATCGACCACCCGGCTGGCGGTACTCTTATCCAGGTACAGTTCCCCAGCCAAGTCATTCAGGGTCAGAGGTCCGCGACGCTCCAGCGCCTCCAGGGCCCAACTCTGGGTCACCGAGATGTCGTAGCAGCAGATGCGGTCCCGATCGCGGAATTGATAGACGCGCTTTAGGTCGTAGAGAACCTCGTGCAACCCCGCGGTATCCACGTCGAGCAACTCATCCGATAGGCTTTCGCCGGCGATGGGGAGTCCTCTCTTGGGTTTGGTGGCTGGCATATCTACTGGCTCCATATAGTTGTTACTAACAACTATATCGGCCCGACGGCCCCGCGTCAACCCCTCCTTCGAAACCCCCGCCACATCCGCTCTTCTTGACGCCATACCCTGCAGCGCGTCAATTTGCCGCGGCTACTTTCCGCCTCCTGGCACGCGGCGGCTTCCTTACAAGGAGGAAACGGATGAGAAGGATTCTTCTCTTTGGCGGTTTGGCAGTGTTCGCTCTGGTACCCAGCACCCTGTCGGCTCAGTGGTCGTTGGGCGGCCAGCTGAACTATGGTACCGATTTCGACTTCGCCTTCGGAGGTCGGGTCGCATGGGGGTGGTCGTTCGAGCCGGGTGCCGAGACCATCGCCTCGTTCGATCTTTTCTTCCCCAGTAACGACGAGGTGGACCTTTGGGAGATCAATATCAACATCAACCAGCCGCTCCCCTTCAAGACGGACAAGCTCAATCCTTATGTAGGCGCAGGATTGAACTGGGCCCACATCACAGTCAGCGGGACCAGCACTAACAAGTTCGGTTTGAATCTTTTGGGCGGCTTGAAGTACGCGACGTCTAGCGTGACACCTTTCGGCGAGATACGGGCCGAGTTGGGAGGCGCGAAGCAGTGGGTGTTCACTGGCGGAGTGATGTTCATCTTATAGAGGTAAACCCCGCAGCCGGACCACTCGACTGGAAAACAAGAAGGGCGCCCAAGTTACTGGGCGCCCTCTTTCTTTGTTAGCTCCCGGGCATCGTCAGCGGTTCTTGAGCTTCCAGGAACGTAACGCCGATCGATTCGACCTTATCACGGAAAGCCGCGACATCCTCTTCGAACGCCAGGTTCACATCAACCAGGACCGCCTGGAGTTTCTCCTCCGCATACCGCAGATAGGTCAGCTGTCCCTCGGTCGGGGGATCCCACGAGCTGCTCATGGAGAAGTAGGCGTTCCGGACCCGCGAGAATACGCTGTTGTCCTCGGCGATTCCCTTGTTGCTGCCCGGCGGCGACCACAGCTGCTTTTCCAGCTCCGTAAGCTTCTGCTTCAGCTGTCGCGCCTCTCTACGCACTTCACTATTCGGTGACGCGGCTCTGTCCCGCCGCTCCTGCCCATTCGAAGACCCGGCAGTCTCTTCGTCTTCGGCCTCCTGATCGGCTAGCATGCCGAGGACCTTGTCTATCTCGTCGCGCGTATCGCGAATGCGCTTCACCGCCTCGGCCAACACTTCCTGGCTCTCACCGGCACGGACGAGGGCGTCGTAACTCGCCTGACGCTGGGCGATCGTCAGGTTAAAGCGCGGATCCTGCAGCACGTTCACCGTGCCGCTGGCCTCGTGGTCGCCGTACTTCAGCGTGATCGTGTAGGTGCCGGGGACCACATCGGGTCCGCCCCCGCCACCGAAGAAGCCACCACCGCCGCCGGTACCGGGGCCGGCGCTGGGGCGCTCGAAGCTTTCGCGGCTCAGGTTCCAGGTAATGCGGTTGATGCCCTGTTCCACCGGCCGCTCGAACTCGTTGATCACTTCGCCGTCCGAGTTCTTCACCTCGACCTCTATCTGGGGCCCACTGGATCGCGGTCCGCCTGGTCCTCCGAACCCGCCGAATCCTCCGGGCCCTCCTCCGGGACGTCGCCGGGCAGCCGGCCGCTCTTCTTCGGCGCTCTCCTCTTCCTCCCCACCGGTCGCGCGCTTCGCCGCCTTGCGCGCACGTTCGATCTCATCGTTGGGATGAGGCAGATCGTCGCCGCTCATCGAGAACGTGATCATCGCTCCGTAGTCCCGGTTCTCGCCGCGGAACTCGCCGTTGCCCGGGAAGCGCGAGGCGCCGGTCTGCTTCACCCGGTACTGGACGGCGTCGGACATGGCGAACAGATGGAGCGGCTGCGCCATGATCTCCGGCGTGAGAGAGCGGAGCGGTGAGATGTCGTCGAGAACGTAGGCCGCGCGTCCGTGGGTACCGATGACCAGATCATGTTCACGCGGGTGCACGATCAGACCCATCGTCGACGCCGTCGGAAAACCGTGCGTCCACTGGAACCAGCTCGCACCGCCGTTCAGGCTGGCGTACAACCCAAACTCGGTGCCCAGGAACAGCAGGTCTTCTTTCACCGGGTCCTGCTCTACCACCAGCGCGTAGCCCCAGATGTCATCCGTCGCCAGGCTCTCGAACCGGTTTCCGTAGTCCGTGGCCTTGAAGACGTAGGTCTCCCAATTGCCGCGGCGGTGATCGTCGAAGACCACATAGGCGACGGAAGCATCGAACTTCGACGGTTCGATGTGCGGTACCCACGTGTTGGCCGGTACGCCTTTCGCCTTGCCCTCGACGCTCTCCCACGTCGCGCCCCCATCCCGGGTCACGTGAACGCGCCCATCGTCGGTGCCCACCCAGATCAGACCGCGCTCCAGCGCGCTGGGCGCGATGGTCATAATCGTCGTGAAGTTTTCGGCGCCAGTGACGTCGAGGGTCAGGCCACCGCTCTCCTCCTGCTTCTGCCATTCCGGGTTGTTCGTGGTGAGGTCGGTACTGATGATCGTCCACGTGTCACCGCGATCGGTGGACTTGTGTAGGAACTGACTGCCGTAGTAGACGGTGTTGCCGTCGAACGGATCGACGGCGATGGCGGCGTTCCAGTTGAAGCGGAGGTCGACGTCGTCGGGATGGACCGGACGGATGCTCTTCCGTTCGCCCGTCCAGTTGTTCCAACGGCTCAGGTTACCGCCCTGGCTCATGGCATACCCGCTGTGCGGCTCGTCGGGGATCGCCAGTACCGCGAACCCGTCGCCGAACCCCACCTCGTCCCAGTGGTGGTTACGGATGCCGCCGTTCTCCCAGACGTAGGCCGGCCCGCGCCACGAGCCGTTGTCCTGCAACCCACCCAGCACGTGGTACGGCTGCTCCATGTCCACGTTGACGTGGTAGAACTGGGCAAACGGCAGGTTCAAAGCGAACCGCCAGCTCTGGCCATGGTCGTGACTGAAGTAGACGCCCCCGTCGTTCCCCTCGATGATGTGAGCGGGGTCGCTCGGGTTGATCCACATGGCGTGATGGTCCGGATGCGCCGAAGCCCACGTGACCAGCGTCTCGAAGCTCTCGCCGCCGTCAATGGAGACGCTGACGAGAGAGTGAAGGCTATAGACTCGATTCGGATCTTTGGGGTCGACGCGTAAGTCGGCGTAATAGAAAGGCCGATTACCGACGCTGTTACCCGAGCTCATCCTCCTCCATGAATAACCGCCGTCCTCCGACTTGTAGAGCGCGTTCTCTTCCTTCGCCTCGATGAAAGCGTAGACGATGTTCGGATTCGAAGGCGCGATGGCCAGCCCGATACGGCCGAGCTCGCCTTCGGGAAGGCCGTCTTCGGGCGTCAGCAGCTTCCAGTTTCGGCCGCCGTCCACCGTCAGGTAGATCCCCGAACCCGGGCCGCCGGACCTGAATGACCAAGGCCAGCGCTGATAGTCCCACATCGCCACGATCAGCTTGTTCGGGTTCGTGGGATCCATTTCCATGTCGCCGACGCCGGTGTTCTCGTTGACGAAAAGGATCTTCGACCACGTCGTTCCGCCGTCCTCGGTCTTGAAGACGCCGCGCTCGGGGTTCGGCTTCCACATCGAGCCCATGGCGCCCACGAAGGCGACGTCGGGGTTCGATGGGTGGAGCTCGATCCGGTGTATGCGCTCCGTCGCGTCGAGTCCCAGATGCTCCCAGTTGCGACCGGCGTCCATCGACCGGTAGATGCCGTTCCCGCCGCCCGAAACGCTGTTCCGCGGGTTCCCTTCCCCGGTTCCCACCCAGACGATGTCCGGGCTGGCCTGGAAGATCACGAGTTCGCCGATGGCGTGGACCGGCTGGTCATCGAAGAGCGGCTCCCAGGTGAGCCCGCCGTTCATCGACTTCCAGACACCACCGGTGGCGGCACCGACGTAGACAATCTCGGGATTCGATTCCACCGCCGTGACCACGGCGATGCGGCCACTCATACCGGCGGGGCCGATGGAACGCGCCTGCATACCAGCGAGCAGTTCGGGATCGATTTGCGCCTGCAGCGGTGAGACGAACGCGGCAATCAGGGCTAATGCCGCGGTTACGGAGATGGAACGGCGGAGCATAGTCCTCCTCCTGCGTTACGACCGGTTATGGAGTGTTGGGACCGGGACAAGCTATTCGCCGGGACGGGTGCTGGCCAGCGCGGTGGTCGGGCGCGGTAGAAGCCTCTCGCTTCATGTCGCGCGGGTGGGGCATCCATGTGTGATGGGCCGATGCGCTCCAAATCTCCGCTGCGAGTCTTCTACCGCACCCTCCCTCAACTAGTCTTCGAACCCCCAGTTTGCGATCACCATGAAGGGGAACATTCCGCCCTCCTTGATGATGTTGACCAGTCCGATCTGCACGCCGTTGGCCCGCTCCGCATAGTTCACGATTGCGACCTGCAATCCGTTGATCCGCCCGGCACTGTTGAAGGCGCCCCATTGCAGCCCCTGGAATTCGCCTTGGTTGATGTTGACAAAGCCGGACTGCCAGCCAACGAACGACCCCCCCACGATGTTGACCGCACCCCACTGCACCCCCGTCATGTCCCCTGTCAACTGATTCCCCAACCCCAGGTCGAACCCTGTCATCGATGCGTTCTTGCCGTACAGCAGATTGAACCTGAACGCCGAGATGCTCTGATCTTCCTTGACGATCTGCACTGGGTTCACGAGCGCCAGGTTGATGGGCTTCTGCGCCGCGGCAGGCATAGCGACGATCCCCAGCAGAAACACGAACACCG
>Ga0255055_10002604_pt1 | contig 12617 bp, 10 predicted proteins | sample JV7_2_27_MG_FD_188633 | JGI IMG/M metagenome (GOLD analysis project Ga0255055, IMG submission 188633) | Seawater microbial communities from Jervis Inlet, British Columbia, Canada - JV7_2_27 | ecosystem: Environmental > Aquatic > Marine > Inlet | place: Canada: British Columbia | collected...
GGATGCACAATGATATTAGAATCTTTCTCCCGCTTCTTAAGAAGAGCATGCAATTTATCTTTATCGGTATCTAGTCGGTCAGCTAATTTATGAGCTATCAACCATGCAAACTTATCAGGACGCTTGTATTTGTGAACATCCATAACCTCACATTTTTTAATGAGTTCTTCAAACCGTCTCTCAGTAACGTCATCTCTTTCTATTAGAATCTCCCGCAATTCCTCATCTACCATGTAACCAGTTGATTTCATCCCTGTAATCCTCTCAATCAGGTGAAGTAGTGAATATTCTCTCCAGACTCTATCACGAGCATAAAACCAATACCACAAAAATCCAAAAAGAATAAACATTCCAACAAGAAGCATTGGAATAAAACCCATCTCAAATATAAGAAATACAAGTCCACCAACCCCTACAAGTTGAACCCATGGATAAAAAGGAGAACGGAATTTAGGTCGATAATGCCGTATCTTACTCTCCCGCATGATAATAAGTGAAAATATTACAAACAAAAACAACAATATTTTAAGGAGAGACGCTGTCTTCACAAGACTTTCAAGATCTAAAAACAAAATCACAAAAATCATAAAACAAGAGGTAAAAAGTATAGAGAAAGCTGGAGTTCCTCGCGTTGACAGCTTTGCGAAAGAATGGGGGAGAAGCTGGTCTTTACCCATAGCCATTGGGTTACGAGATGCTGCAAGAATCCCTGCATTAGCTGTCGAAATGAAAGCAAGAATCGCAGCAATAGCCATAATTGCACCACCAATACCACCAAGAATAGGAATAGCATCAGCTCCAAGAGAAATTGGTGATAGAGATGTTCCTAAATCTGAGGGATTTGTTAACCCTATTGTTACAAAAATTACGAGTAAATAAAGAAGTGAAATAATTCCCCAAGATAGAAACATACCAAGAGGAATATTACGTCCAGGGTTCTTACATTCCTCTGCAACACTACAAACCTTGGTCAAACCACCAAAGGATACAAAAATAAGACCTGCAGTTGAAAATATTGAACCATATCCATACGGTGCAAAATTATTGAAATGAGACGGCTGGATAAAGAAAAATCCTGCAATAATATAAAAAACAAGTAGAGACAGAAGACCAACTACCAATGCTATCTGTGTTTTACCAGTATGTTTTACTCCCCGGATATTTATGATAGTAAAAACTATGCAGAAGAAAACAGCAATCAACTTCATCTGAATCTCACTAAAACCAGGATTAAGCAGAATAGCGAATACGCCGATGCCTACAAGGGCAAATGCACTTTTAAACGATAATGAGAACCATGCAGCAAAACCACCTATGGTCCCCATCATTGGCCCCATGCTTCGATCTATAAAGAAAAAAGTTCCACCTGCTTTTGGCATGGCTGTAGAAAGCTCAGCTTTTGAGAGCATCGCAGGTATTATCAAAAGACTTGCAATAGCATAAGATATGAGTAAAGCTGGCCCTGCTTTAGCAAACGCCAGCCCAGGTAATATAAACAATCCAGAGCTTATCATAGCACCTGATGCTATACAAAAAATACTAAGAAGCCCAAGTTCTCTTTTTAGGCTTTTATGTTCCTTTTGTTTATCCATCGTATACCTCATGTTTCCCTGTTATATTTGAAATTATTAGACATCTGAGTTTTTCTGTGGATTTTATGGAGATTTAATACGATATCTGTTAACTTGACAATTAGGATAATAACCACAAGCAATACAATTGGTTCATTACTAACAATTGCATAACCAAGTAAGCAGAGTGCAAGGATTAATATTAAAAAGGATATGATAAGCCGTATTTTTTCTTTAATAGACTGTTTTTTTGGTTTTTTATTTTCCCTCATCACAATATCCATATGATTAATTATGATAACATATGAGAGTATATTAAAGTTTTTGATTGAATAAGATTCTTCTATAACTATTAAAGAAATATGAGAAAATATTAGAAAAAGTTAAGTATTGGATTTTAAATTATTGATACGCAATAATATGGTAAGACATACTATCTTTGATCCATAATCTATCAATTTTATAATAACATTATTTGGAAAACGAGGTATGATTATGGATATCAAACAAAGTGCCTTATGGGTAATTGATACTGATCGACGATTAATAACTATAAAAGCATTCAGGAAGGAAAGGATTCTTCATCCATCAGACATAGCAAGAGATAGCCATCGTTCCATTCAAAATATTTCAAGAGCTATGCATGAGTTAGAAGAACAAGGTATTGTAGAAGGGATAGACCAAAAAACTACGTGGAAAAAATATTTACTTACTGATAAAGGTAAGAAAATATTAAGAGAGATTGAAAAAATTATCAAATGATATTTTTAATAAGTATCTGATGGATGTGGATACCAGTAAATTCATGTCCCTTTCCATATGGGAAACTCTACAGGAGTATACCCACCTATTTTTTACCGGTAAAATTGAGTTTAAATCTCGTCTTGACTGATGGATGTCAGGATGATTGAAAAAAAGAAAAATATATGTTTAACTGTCGAATTTCAAAGTAAGAACGAAGTGAAATCATTATGAAAAATAAGTATCTTAAGCGGCACCTAAAAGAACATGTTAAAAGTCACTGGCGTATTGTAACAATTATCGATGGAATGTTTTTTGGACTAGTGATACCTATGGTTATGTTTCTTATTTCAGATGGGATAGACGCTCTTTTACCTTTGTCACAATTCACAGCTTATCCATATAACTATATCATTGGATTCAGTTTAATGATATGTGGCACTATTTTTTGGGTCTGGTCTGTTTTTTCCCTCTCAAAAGCAGGTATGGGGAGTTCACTACCGCTTATACCAACAAAAAAATTAGTCACAATACCGCCTTATAGTTATTGCAGAAATCCAATAACGTTTGGAGCGTTTCTTTATTACCTTGGGTTCGGAATTTTAATAAGTTCTTTCTCATTTATTGGTTTAAGTATTTTGCTCATGGTATTAATTATTCTCTACCTAAAAATAGTCGAAGAAACAGGACTTAAAGAAAGATTTGGGGAGTCATATATAAAATACAAAGCAAACATACCCTTTTTGATTCCATGGCTAAGGACCATAAAAAAATGAAAAGATAGCAATAACCACCGACTTATTTTTAGATTTTATATGAAAAATCTCATAATATCTTTGATATTTTAAAAAAATAAGAAGGTTTTTGAAAAAACTTTTAATTTTTTGACGATTTTTCCGACGAAATTTACAGCGGAAAGGGGAAGGTAACCACTTTGCTATGTGGCAAATAAAAATTTACATCTATCTGTTATCGTCTTAAATTTGTTAACAAATATGTGTCAAAATCTCCCATTTCATTAAATACTAATCACACATTAAAAAAAAGAGAATGGACTAAATCTTATAGTCCAAATCGCTGAAGTAACATTTTTTGTAGTATTAGGAACATATTAGGATGGCTCTGTAAAAATTGGATTAGTGGTCTGTTGATAATCTTGTTTCTGGGCACGATGATTTCAAGTTCTGTCCAGTTACCTTCATAACCATAGAAATCTTTGGCTTTTGCCTTAATGGTAAATGTTCCTTTATCGCACCATGAATTTGTAAATACAACTTCTTCTCCAGAAGCATAAGGTCCATCCCATTCAGTAACGCAATCTCCACACCAGTCGATATAGTAATATACAACATCGCTCTCAGTATCTGTTGTGGAAAGAGTGTAATCTGTAGGTATGTTTACTTTTACAGTTGTTGGACCATTAAGATCAGGGGCGGCTGGTGGTGTATTATTTCGTATAGGGTATCCTTCAACCTTCCAATCGTTTATTCCTCCAAGCATGTTATAAACTATACCTGTAAAACTAGCATCACATATTACGGAGGAAACTATTTTACTTCGCCCACCACTTGCACAGTAAATAACAAGGTCTTGACCAGCAAATTCATCTATAAACCACTGTAAAAAGCTTTCATTATACTGAAACTCATCATATTCATATCTTCTTGGACATTCTGGATATGGCGTGTCAATAAATCCATAATTCCACTCTTGTTCATATCTAACATCAATAGGTATCTGAACACCATTGCCTGTATCAGTTAATAGGTCCCAGGCATCATGAACTGTAATATTAAAAGGGCACTCATCATAGTTTTGGGATAATGCATAATCAGCAGTTGAAACCTCTTCGTTACTTGCATTGACAGACGCTCCTAAGAAAACAAGCATTAAACTAATTACACAAATAGTAACAATTTTTTTCTTTACCATATTTTTTACCCTTAGTTTATTGTAAGGAAGTGTATATATTTATATGTGATGGTTGTTAAATATTATATTTTATATTAAAAATTATTAAAAAGGGTTTTTTATCATATTGGAATAAAAAAAAGAAAGATTGGACTAATATTGTTTTTATAGTCCAAGTTGTTGTATTAGTTTTTGTAATAGTGGAAATCGTTCTACTAATCTCCAGAACAACACATTATCTGTTGATTTGTCCCTTGGCATAGTAACAATAAACTCTTCCCATTCACTTTCAGCACCAAAGATATCAATTGCTTGTGCTTTTATAGTATATTTACCTGATGAATCCCAGGTATGTTTCAAGGTAACCTCAACACCTGAATCACCATACTCAGTCCACTCAGTATCACCATCATCCCAATCAACAGTATACATAACAGCATCACCTTCAGGATCAGTAGAAACAAAAGTGAAATCATACACGGTGTTTGGTTCACCACTAATCGGACCATCAATAATTGGTGCATCTGGTGGATTATTCTCAACAGTGGTAAACTGCCAAACAGGACCTATGGTCACAGCATAATGATCATCCCTAGCTATAATCCTCCAATAATAAGTCGTCCCATACTCTAATGTCCCTGGATCAAAATTTGTTTCAACAAGGTCATCAGCAACCTTAACACTAGGATCAGGATCATCTGCTTCTAGAAATACATCATAAAAAACAGTATCACCCTCATCAGGATCACCACCAGTCCAACCAAGATCAACATCAACATCAACATCAATAGCTCCATCTACCGGACTTGGATCATATGGCATATAAGGAGGATCATTCGTTATTAATCCTGTAGTAAACATCCAAATGGGTCCAGCAGTTGAACCACTATAATTATCAAAAGCAACAATCTGCCAATAATACTTAATCCCATACTCAAGAGCCCCAGGATCAAAAAATGTCTCAGTCTGGTTTTCCGAAACCATTTCATCAGGAGTTGGATCATTTTTTTCAAAAAACACATTATAAGTTAGACTGTTTCCATCAGGATCACTACAACTCCAACTAAGATCAGCATCAACATCAACATTTTTAGCATCATCTTCAGGTTCAGGATCAAAAGCCTTCAGAGGAGGAGTATTCACCAATATAGACAAACCAGATGACCAATCACTGGTAAATCCATGTTCATCGCGAGCCTGAGCTTTAACAACATAAGTACCACTAGTAGTCCAATTATTAGAAACATTCATTGTATCACCAGGAAGGATATATTTACTCCATTCACTATAATCATTCGTCCCATTGGCATCCCAATCAAACCTGAATTGAACCATATCATTATTAGGATCACTTGTAAAAGTACTAAATATATAAGATTTATTAACTTGAACAAGGTCAGGTCCATCAGGTGTATCAGGATTATCTGGTGCAATGTTAAACTCAACGACAACTATATTAGAATTGGTATGGTTTTTACCATCATTATCTGTTACTGTTAGATAAACTGTATAATTGTCATAACTAGGGAATGTATGATTTATGATCTTCCCATTAGCTGTAGCCCCATCTGGTAACTCCCAATAATAAGATGTTAATGTTCCATCACGATCAATAGAAATGGAGGCATCAAGAGTAACTGTTAAATTTATCCCAGTAAAGGTAAAATCTGCATAGGGAGCGTTTTCACCCATTTTGTTTATTAGTGGATAATTATCCCAGTTATCATTATAAACAATAAGATGTGGTTCATCTCCTATTCCATCACCATCATCATCTGGTCCATCATATTCATCCCAGTAATTTCCACCAATAGGATGAGTATTATTCCAATTGTTAACTCCGTTATCTATAGCATTAATTTGGGTATTGTTAATGAAGTTATTATTATAAATCCAATTTTTTTTATCACTACTATATTTTATTTCTATACCCCACCTGTGGCTATCCTCGATAGTATTCCCAATAATCTGGTTATTAGAACCTGCATTGTAAATGGAAATACCATCAAACATGTTACCTTTTATCAGATTATTTTTTACAATATTATTCTTACTTCCGACTCTGATACTGATTCCATCACCACCAACTGTTCCTGGGATAGTTCCCCATCCATTTCCAATTATAGCGTTATTGTAAATAGTATTATTATCGGATTCATATAAATCCATACCTCGACCACAGTTATTATTAATATTATTACCAACAAATTTATTTCTATTACAGAACTGAGCCCATATCCCAGATTTGTTGGATGCGTTTGTTATCTCATTATTAAAAAACTCATTATCTGTTGAATAAGCTAGCAAAATAGTATACCTCTCATTATTATCAATAAAATTGTTTGAAATACTATTATATTTAGCATGATTTAATACAATTCCGTTTTTATGACTGTCTATAATAGTGTTATTTGTAATTATATTAGAATCCTTGAAATTAATATAAATACCATATTTATTATAAGTAATTATATTATCTGTTATATTGCTATAATTTGATCTTATATATATACCGCAATCTATGTAAATGTTTGAATTACCACTATTTTCTATATTTAAACTAGTAATATTTACGTAATCAGTTAAAATCTTAATCACGCTTTTCCCATCAATCCCACTCCCGTTAATTTGTGTAGTATATTTATTTTCACCAATAAGATTAATAGACTTTTCCACGTTTAAATTTTCATAATATGGTGAGCTATCATCAAATACGAAAACAGTGTCACCACTATCTGCATCATCTATTGCATCCTGAATAGTTGTATAGTTTCCTTCACCGCTACCACCAACATACAAAATATTCCCCCTGCTAGATGGAATAATGATATTCTTATCTATTTGATTACCAGAAATAGGTGTAATACTCATAACAACAAATAATACAACTATACCCATTACAAGGATTTTACTTAACATATTTTTATTCATATTATTCCTCCCTCTATCAAATTCTAATATGGATAATAGTATATAAAACATATGTTAAGAATTATCATAGTTTTACGAAAAAACAGAGAAAATAAAGTAACTTTAAATCTAACATCAATTTTAGCTTTATTAATAAAAGAAAAAAAGATTTAAGTAAAATTTTCTTCAAAAATATTTATTACAGCCTGCTTTTCATTGAAAATATACGATAAAAGTTTTTGTTAATAACCACTAGACCACTGGCTTATTTATAAGAAAGAGCGGTTTTTACTAGTAAATTGAAGCTCCCTTCTCGATAGGGACCTGTTATAATATTTTTCTTAATCTTAGTTCACCAACACCAATAGGCTCAATACTCAACATATCTCCATTTTTAAAACCATAGAGATCACAAACCTGCTTTGGAATAGTAACAACAAGGCTTCCGCTTATTTCACGCAATTTACGTTCCATATGAAAAACCATATGATTAATCATATGTATATTCTATATGTTTTTGTCGATTCGAAGATTCCTAAATCTATAAAAAACTTTGATACCCAACAGATATAAACGGTAATAGTTTACTAGTAAATCTCATTCGCATCCCGATGCGGGCGTTTAACATACTAGTAAGATTTAAATATGGAGTAAACTATACCTTTCACTAGTATGTTATATATGGTTACAAATAAAAGTACCCGAGTAAAACAACAGAAAAAGAGGGGAAGGAAACCGAAAGCACCTAAAAATCAACGTGCTGTTTGGGTTTGGTTAGATACTCCAAGTATGGTTGATGAATGGAAGAAGATGGCTAAAGAGTCAAATGTGTCAACTTCTACTTTTGTGAAAGAAATTGTTGAAAAACATCTTGCATCTCAAGGAGCTATAACGACTAGAGGTACAATTGAAGACCAGTTAAAAGAAACAGTTCAACAAGTAGGGGAATTAAGAGCAGAAAATATTGAACTTAATAAGAAACTGGAAAGAATGAATACTCTGCTTGACAAATATGAAGACCAAATCAAGGAATCACAAAATAATAAATTCCTTGATGGCAAGTTTAGTGGGATACGTGATTTCAGAGAGGAGCTTGTTGATTTATTAAAAGAAAAACATCAGATAAAAGAAGAAAAAATCCTTGATATGTTGCATATTGAACCAAGCGATAGTAAAGGCATCAAAGCAATAGGTAAACAGATTGAGATACTACTTGAGTATGGCTTGATTAAACGCTATAAGGGAGGATATCTGTGGAAAGGTTAAATGACTCAGAGATATTCGACAAGTATCTTGATGACCTGGAATTGCAGGGAAGTGTCAAAAAAACCATTGAGAACTATGGATCTTCCGTACGAGTTTATGTTGATTGGCTGCATAAGAAGAACCTTACTATTTTAGATGTTTGCGATATGGATAATAAGGATATCGTTGAGGATTTCCTTAAATATCTTAGAAAAGAAAGAAAAAAAGTAAATGGAGAAAATATCTCTTTTGCAAGAATTAAAGTTATTTTCAGTGCTTTAAATAATCTTTATGAGTATCTTGAATACAACAGTTATGTTCAGAAAAACATTATCTTAATTGTCAGAAAACGGTATCTCAAACAATACAAGAATGGGTATGAACCTGCGGTTAGAAAAACAATTGATGCTGAAGAGATGTCAAGATACCTGAATAGCATTCCAAATCCTCGTGATAAAGCCATCAACGTATTATTTGTTAAAACAGGCGTTAGAAAAGAGAATCTGAGAAGAATAGATTGTAATGATATTGATTGGGATGAAAAGAAAATATTGATTAAATTTAGATTATCAAAAAAGAGAACTTTCCCCTATGTGTTTTTTGATGATGAATGTAAACGGGTTCTGAAATATTGGGAAAAAAGAAGAGAAATGATTGCTAATCCAGATGAAAAAGCCTTTTTTGTGGGAGAATATGGGAGAAGAATTAGTAAGAATTCGGTTTATGATGCTGTCGTAAAATGGTCAACTAGATTTGGACTAAATAACCCTATATCTGATAGGTTAGAAGACCATTTTTCTCCCCATAATCTGAGACATTGTTTTACAACCTATCTTAGGAGGAATGGGATGGAACGTGAATATAGAAAGGAACTTCGTGGGGATAAAAGAGCTGAGGTAATGGACTTGTATGACCATATTGAGGAAAAGGAATTGAGAAGAGAATATCTTGCTGCAATACCAAAGTTTGATGTTTATTGATTTTTATTATTTATTTGAAAAGTTAACAACCACATATATTATTTATATGACAAAAGCATATAAAACCACAACCTTATAGTTTATGAGGCAGAAATGACAGACAGATCATTAGTTTATAATGGAATATGGGATGAGCCTATAGAGGCTCTAAAGGATTTAGGAACTATACTAGAAAAAAATGGAGAAGCTCTAGCTAATGCTTTAACTGATTCTACTCAAGTTCCAATAAAATTTGCAAATCTTGATATAAAGTATGGAATTTATATTCTCAAGGATTTTGAAAAATATCTTGAATATTTGCAAGAACAAGGACTATCTCTAAAGAATAGAGTAGGAGTAGGAAAAATCGCCTCGTTAATACCATTTAACATGCCTGGATGGGGGTTTACAAATAGCTTATCACATGCAGTTATATTCCCAGAGAACTCAATAACAATAAATCTTCCTTCTAAAAGCCAAAGATTTAATGAAAAGCTTGTTCATTTAGTGGGTAAAGAGGAGCCACGCTATCTCACAATTAGAGATAATACTCCAATTTTTTTAAAAACATCTGGAAGAGATTTCATTAAAGATAATATTCATAAAACAGATGTTATACAAATTTATGGGCATCCGACATACTTTAATCCAAGTGTAAAAGAAATAGCTTGGGGATATAACTCAACTCTTATTTTAGAGGGCCCTGGTAATAACCCGGGGATAGTTTGCCAAGATGCCGATTTAAAAACTGCAGCAAAAACCATGGCAGATGAAAGGACAATGAATTCAGGACAAGTCTGCATGGGACTAGAATCTCTGTTTATTCACGAAGACGTTTATGAGACTTTTTTAAATCTATTAAAGAAAGAGTTTGATCAAAAGGCTGTAGGGGTTGCTGAATATCCTAAAACAGATGTTGGACCGATAGGCAAAGGAATTGCAAAAAGTGCTGCAAGGAGTTTGTATGAAGCAGTAAAAGGTATAGTTGGGTATGATAACGAAAAGAATCCTATCCTTAGTGAATCGAGGGCTAGAATAATTTATGAAAGACCTGATTTTGGAGTCACAGAAAATTTGAAAAATACTAAAATAGAAGAATTTGAGTTTCCAGAATATGAAGCAAGATCTGGATTCAAACAAGTTCCAATTATTATGATTGAAGATGCTACACCTAATATGATGATTATGCAAGAAGAAAAATTTTGCCCAATTCTCCCAATTATAAAATACAGTTCTGATAAAGAGGTCATAGATATGATAAATAAAAATAGAAATTATTACTTAGCTACAACTATTTACGGTGAAGAAGAAAGACATCAAGATTTGTATAGATTTGGTAAAGAAGAGTTTGGAAATCTATTTTGGAATAGAAATATTTTTGGCTTTGACACAAATGATTATTATGATGTTCTTAGAGATGGTAGTGGGGGATATAAATATTCTAGATATAAATTAATACCGGATAGATCAAATCCTAACTATGATTCTAAGAAACCTGATGGGTATAATTTTAATATTTGTAGCGGACGAACATATTGGGTACATGATGATTTTAGTAAGCCTGTATAAAATACCAAAAATATACTAGGCTTCACTCTATTATTCCTTTTTTATGGGATTTAGGTAAAGGGTAGTTTTAATATAATTGTTATTTTATTAATCGATCATTCTAGCAATCGTTAACTCTCTTGCTAAATTTATTCCTTGATGTGGTATAATAGGATTTACGTCTGTTGTCTTTTTATTATTTGAAAATTCAATACCTTTTGCTTCATGAATAAGTTTATTGAAATTTTCTATTGATTCTCCAAAATAGGATATTTTCAATGAACTCTTATCCGTCGTATGTTCCACGGATTTATTTAGCATTTCAATGGTGTTTTTGAAAGATTTAGATGAGATAACGCCTAAAACTGGCGCATAACATTCTTCTCTGAATAGACTACTTTCTAATGGCAGTTCTTTTATAATTATAGGGTCTGTTTGTGGGTTCTTGATTAGTCCTCCAGATGCAATTTCTCCTCCTAATTTAATTGCATTTTGTATCATAGAATTTGCAACTGGAATATATTCTGGATGAACATGACCAACTTTGGTTTTTTTGTCTAATAAACTACCTTTTTTCATATTTTTAGCAATATTGCAACATTCATCTAAAAATGAGTCGTATATTGATTGATCGACAATTGCAAATTGACTCTTCAAACATAAAGAGGGTAATTCAACAGCACTTTGCATAATTTGTTTTGCAACATTATTCAATTCAGTTGATTTGTCTACGATACTTTTACTTCTTCCAGTACCGTAACTAATTATGTCTTTTGGTAATGGTAGTTTTGATAATTCATCAGTATCAATATGATCTTTAATACCATAATAAGAGATTTTTCGTATGTTTTCATCAGATCCGAATATAATTAATCTGTTTGTATTTTTATGTAGTTTATATCCTAAATCCGGCATATTATTAATATTTGCAGTGATTACGCTTATGGAATCCTGAGGCACCCCTGAATTAATGAGATTCTCAGCGAGTTCTAGCGATGAAAAAGGTTCTTTTGATTCAGCCTTAATGATTAGACTATTTCTCATAGCAAGAGCATGAAGTGCAGCATATGGAGTTACTTCTCTAGTAGTTGATGATGATATTAAACCAACAATACCAACAGGCGAATAATTAATATGATACCTTTTCCGATCAATTGTACCGTTGAATCTTTTTGCAAAGAAATTTTCATCTAAAATTGATTGGAAATTCTTTAGTAATTCAGAAATAATATTTCTTGATTCTATTACTTTTGAAATGGGATTTCCCCTTGACAAACAGATAAATTTATCATATTTGTCATTTAGTCTGTAATTATCTGAGGCTTTTGAAAAAATGTTAAACATGTCTTTAATTCCAATTTTCTGAACATTTTGCTTTCCTTTTCTTGCTGCATGAAATGTTCTTATTAATTCCCAAGAAGATATTTCGGGGACTTTTGCTATAATATTATTATCAAAATCTTTTATTTCTATTATTTTATCTTTATTTGGGGTAATTTTTTTATGTCCTATGAAATTTGTAAAGTATTTCATATTTCGGAAGCACATCCCATTTCTAACCTTTTTATATCTTGAACTCGGTCAGGTATTGTTAATATCTGTGAACTTCTTCCACAACTACATTTTTTGTTTATCAATTTAGCCTCATCACCAATAAGGTATCGGATAATTGGCATAGCTCGTCCATTTGTTCCTTGTAATCCAAGAGGAGTTACAAGAATTAACCCTTTTT
>Ga0255055_10002606_pt1 | contig 12612 bp, 15 predicted proteins | sample JV7_2_27_MG_FD_188633 | JGI IMG/M metagenome (GOLD analysis project Ga0255055, IMG submission 188633) | Seawater microbial communities from Jervis Inlet, British Columbia, Canada - JV7_2_27 | ecosystem: Environmental > Aquatic > Marine > Inlet | place: Canada: British Columbia | collected...
GCCTGCGGTGGATCGGGCGATCCCACGCGGTATCGAGCTGGCGTGGGCGTCTGAGCCGAGGGCGGAGGGCGCGCGCGCATACCGACCGCTCTATGCGGTCGAGGCACGTCCGATGCTCACGGGTGAGCAACTGCAGGATGCACAGGCGACCATCGACCAGACCACCAACCAGTCGATCGTTCGGTTTACGCTCACCCGTTCCGGGGGCAGGCGGTTCCGCCAGGTCACGCGTGAGCACGTGAACGACTTCATGGCGATCATGCTCGACGGCCGCGTGTTTCGGCAGCCACCAGTGATCCGATCTGAGATCGGGCGCGACGGGCAGATCGAGCTGGGAACGGCACCCCTCCAAGAGGCACAAGACTTGGCGTTGGTGCTGCGCGCGGGAGCTCTTCCCGCCCCGCTCGTGATCGTTGAGGAGCATGCGGTTGGCCCGACGCTCGGTCGCGATTCCATTCAACAGGGAACCCGAGCGGCGCTCATTGCGGCGCTCCTCGTGATCATGATCATGATCGCGTACTACCGTGTGTCCGGGCTTCTCGCGATCGGAGCCCTGTCGTTCTACGTGCTGTTCACCCTGGGCGGGTTGGCCATGTTCAACTTCACGCTGACGCTTCCAGGGCTCGCGGGCTTCGTACTCTCGCTCGGCATCGCCGTCGACGCGAACGTACTGATCTTCGAGCGCATCCGGGAGGAACTCAAGCTCAACAAGACGCCGCGCTTGGCGGTGGATTCTGGCTTCCAGAACGCGATGCCGGCAATCATCGATGCCAACGTGACGACAGTCATCACCGCAGCCTTCTTGCTCCAATTCGGGACCGGGCCGGTCAAGGGATTCGCGATCACGCTGATCGTCGGTATCATCGCGTCTCTCATCACTGCCGTGTTCGTTACCAAGACGTTCTTCCTTGTCTGGCTGCAGCGGCGTCCGGTTGAGAAGGAGTTGCCGATCTAATGTTCCGACTTTTTGACGAAGCCCAATACGACGTCCTGAAGCGGCGCCGGTTCGCTTTCGCTGTGGCAGCGACATTCGCCATCCCCGGGCTCCTGTTGCTGGGAATCCGAGGGCTGAATCAGAGCATCGAGTTCACCGGCGGCACGCTCATTCAGGTCCGCGCCCTGGATCCGAACATCCGCACGGCTGAGATCCGCACGGCGCTCGCCGACGCCGGCATCACGGGGGCGGAGATTCAGACGGTTGGCGGCTCTGAAGAGTTCCAGATCCGAGCTAGGCTCGATCCCCGAGCTGAAGTGAGCGAGGAGTCCACCCAGCAAACTGCGGCGGCAGTTGGCGAAGCCCTGAGGACGGCATTCGGAGAGGATGCGTACGAGATCCGGAGTAGGGACGCCGTCGGACCCAAGGTTGGCGGGGAACTCCGAAACCGGGCCTCCATGGCCCTGATGCTGGCGTTCGGTGCGATTTTCGCCGTGCTATGGTTCCGGTACGAGTGGCGCTTCGGCATGGCTGCCGTCGCGGCGACCGTGCACGACGTCATTACGACGGTGGCATTCATCTCGTTTCTGAACCTCGAGGTTTCTCTCGTCGTGGTCGCCGCACTCTTGACGATCATCGGGTACTCGCTCAACGACACGATCGTGACGTTCGACCGCGTGCGCGAAAATCTCAGGAAGTACAAGCGACAGGACATCTATCACATTCTCAACCGGAGCATCAACGAAACGCTGCCACGCACGGTCCTCACGTCGGGCACCACGGTGGGGGCGACGTTGGCGCTGGTGATCCTTGGTGGGAGCATCATTCGGCCGTTTGCGCTGGTCATGACGTTTGGGGTGATCACCGGAACATTCTCCTCGATCTTCATTGCGTCACCCCTCTTGCTCAAGATCGAGCAGCGTTGGCCGGGTGAGGACGTTCGCGGAGCGCGGTCGATCGGCGCCAAGGCCAAAACGGCCTCCGCCACCACCTGAGTCTTCTTCGAGTTCGGGTTGCCCGGTGTTGATCGACACCCATTGCCACTTGGGCGATCCGCAATTCGATTCCGATCGTGATGTGGTCGTGGCCCGCGCCCGGGAATCGGGTGTGGGCCACTTCGTTATCATCGCCGATTCGGCAGATACGACTGCACAGGCCGTAGCGCTGGCTCGAGAGCTGGACTGTTCGGCAACGGCCGGGGTCCATCCCCATGAGGCCTCGAGCTGGAATGTGGATGTTGCCGAGGAGATCGTCGCCACGCTGAGCGACCCGGCGGTCGTAGCGATCGGGGAAACCGGGCTCGACTACCACTACGATCATTCTCCACGCCCGACACAGCGGCGGGTGTTCGAAGAACAGTTGAAGCTGGCATCCGAGTTTCGGAAGCCGGTGGTGATTCACGCGCGGGACGCTGATGAGGACATGGCGGCAATGGTCAAGGCGTGGGGCGCATCGGTCCCTGCCTTGGTGCTCCACTCGTTCAGTTCCGGTCCCGCTGTGTTCGAGGCGGGGATGGGAGTGGGAGCCTACTTCGGATTCAGTGGCATGGTCACGTTCAAGAACTGGAAGCTCACCGACTTGGTGACCGCGTGTCCGGCAGACCGGCTGCTGCTCGAGACAGACGCGCCATACCTTGCTCCCGTTCCGCACCGTGGCAAGCGGAACGAACCGGCCTTCGTTCGGCAGATTGCCGAACGCGTTGCCGAATTGCGCGCAGTACCCCTTGACGAGTTGATTAGGGAAACGACGGAGAACGCCGGCAGGTGTTTTGGAGCCCGCGTTACCGAGACACACTCCTAGGGAAGGAACGAGACATGGACTTCGTATCCACAGACCAGGCGCCGGCGGCGATCGGCCCCTATAGCCAGGCAGTCGTGGCCGGCGATTTTCTCTTCACTGCCGGGCAGATTGCCTTGGACCCTGCCACAATGGAAATGGTTGGCTCGGACGTGACCGCTCAGACCGAGAGAGCCTTCCAGAACCTCGGCGCTGTGCTGACAGCCGCTGGCTGTGACTTCTCGAACGTGGTGAAGACGACGGTATACCTGGCGGACATGGCCGATTTCGCCGCCATGAACGAGGTCTACGCCAAGTATTTCGGGGACCACCGGCCGGCGCGGGCCGCCGTGCAGGCAGCAGGGCTTCCAAAGGGCGGGCTCGTAGAGATCGACGCGGTCGCGTTCAAGGGATAATTTGCACCTTCACCATCGAAATACGGCGATGACTCAGCTAGAGAGCACTGACAAAGCGATATTCGACCTGCTGAAGCAGGAAGAAGCGCGGCAGCGAGCCAAGCTGCGGTTGATCCCTTCGGAGAACTACGCATCGAGAGCCGTCCTAGAGGCGACGGGATCCGTGTTCACCAACAAGTACTCGGAAGGGTACGCCGGCAAGCGGTATTACGAGGGACAGGAATACATCGATCAGGTCGAGCGTCTGGCGATCGAACGAGCCAGGGCGCTTTTCGGGGCCGACCATGCCAACGTCCAGCCGTATTCGGGCTCGCCCGCGAACATGGCCGTCTACTTCGCCTTCTGTGATCCCGGGGACACCATCATGGGCATGAGTCTCCCTCACGGGGGGCACCTCACCCATGGCTGGAAGGTCAGCATCACCGGCAAGTACTATCGGGCAGTCCAGTACACGGTTGAGCCCGAGACCGCTCTCATCGACTACGACAAAGTGCGCGACATGGCGCTGGCGGAGAAGCCCAAGCTGATCTTCGCTGGTGCTACCGCGTATCCTCGTCTACTCGACTTCGCGAAGTTCGGGGAAATTGCACGTGAAGCCGGCTCCATGCTCGTCGCCGATATTGCTCACATCTCAGGGCTCGTTGCCGCAGGTGTGCATCCAAGCCCAGTACCGCACGCTGATGTCGTCAGTTCGACGACTCACAAGATGCTTCGTGGGCCACGTGGGGCCCTCATCCTCTGCAAGGAAGAGCACCAGAAGGCCATCGACCGAGCGGTGTTCCCCGGGCTTCAGGGTGGACCGCACAATCACACGACGGCGGCGATCGCGGTGGCGCTGAAGGAGGCGTCGACTCCGGAGTTTGCCGAGTACGCGCAGCAAGTGGTGCGGAACGCGAAGACGCTGGCCGCAGCGCTGCTCGAGCGCGGATTCGACTTGGTGTCGGGAGGTACTGACAACCACCTGATTCTCATCGACATGACGAACAAAGGACATGCAGGGAAAGTGGTGTCTCAGGCCTTGAACCGTGCCGGGATCGTGTGCAATTCCAATACAGTCCCCTACGATCCTCGCAAGCCGTTCGACCCCAGTGGGATCCGCATAGGTACGCCCGCGATCACGTCCAGGGGGATGAAGGAACAGGAGATGGCGAATATCGCTGGGTGGATGGACGACGTGGTAGAGAACATCGACGAAGAAGCTGCTCTCGATCGTACGGCCGCCAAGGTCGCTGAGTTTTGCCGGGACTACCCACCGCCGGGACTGGAATCCGACTAGCAACAGGAGGTCTCCCGATGCCCGTCTACATGCTCGCCACGAGGCTGTCACCCGACGCCACCAAGAGGAAGTTTGAGCACTACGAAGAGGAAGGACATTCCTGGCTGGATCTGGTCAAGAGAAAGTGTCCCGAAGTGAAGTTTCTCGATCACTATGCCATCCTCGGCCCCTGGGACTTCATCGACATCTTCGAGGCACCCAACGAGGAAATCGCCGCGAAGGTCTCGATGATCACGCAGTCGTGCGGCGCTTCGCGAGCGGAGAGTTGGACCGCGATTCCGTATCGCAAGCTGGCAGGGATCATGAAGGAACTCGAATAAGGGGGGCGGATCGGGCCTGGTGGCTCGTGCGGTCTTCAAAACCGTTGTGAGGTGCCTTCGGCGACTCGGGTGGGTTCGATTCCCACACGCTCCCGCCACCTCTTCGAGCGGAGGCGGTCCGAACGGGCCGCCTCTCGTCATTTCGCGCTCGTCCCCCTTGCACGACACGCAATTCGTCCGCACGTTAGCCGCTGCACCGAGTCTCTACTGGAGCGCCGGTGCACCATGCCATTCTAGGGAGGTATTACGATGACGGACGCTGTCAAAAGTGCCATTGCGGCGGTGAATCAGACTTTCATGGCCAGCTTCTCCGATGGCAACGCCGCAGGGATTGCCGCGTTGTATACGGATGACGGACAGGTGGCGCCACCAAACAGTGATGTCTTGACCGGGCGAGACACCGTTCAAGCGTTCTGGCAGATGGTCATCGGGATGGGCCTCAAAACCGTGAAGCTCGAAACCGCGGAGATCGATGTGCTCGGTGATGCAGCGATCGAGCAGGGATACTACGAGTTGGGTGACGGAGCAGGGAACACTGCCGACCGCGGCAAGTTCCTTGTGGTCTGGAAACACCAGGACGGTGAGTGGAGGCTGCACCGGGACATCTGGAACAGCAGCGTACCGACCCAATAGAGGCTTGCCGTGACAACATACGACTCGATTCGACATCTCCTGAAGCAGGCGCGAGACGAGACGACCAATCAGATCGAAGCCGGCAAGATTCCCGACGATGACCGGGAGGTCGTGCTGGCGTTTCGTGACGACGTTGGCCGCCTCGTCGAGAGGATGGATCCTACTCGCCTGTCGGGCCCCGAGACCGGGACGCTCGGTCGGGATCTCTTCGATCTGATGCGACGGTGTCAGGGGCCACTCGAGCAGTACCGTCATTTCCTCGAGGATGCCATCTCGGTAACGAAGACCGAGACGGGGTGATGCCGAGGATCCTCCGCCTCTCCCTCAGAGTCAGCGATGAGGTCGTGGACGCACAGTGAACAGACGAACCTCACGTTGGCTGCCTGCGCTGCTCGCGGGAACGCTCACATGGGTATCGTGTGGACAGGAAGAGCAGGGGCAGGCGCGGTTCGACATCATCCGAGCCGTGGGCACATGGGTGGATGCCTGGAATACACGCGACCTCGATCGTGTTGACGACCTCTTTCTCACCGACTCGACCGTCACCTACTTCTCCTCCGAGCGGGAGGGCCTGATACGCGGTATCGAGGCCGTGCGCGAGCACCACGTGAACATGGGCTTCGCGTCCGGTGGGGCGCCCGCCGAATCGGAGCTGTGGATCGAGGACGTCGACTATCGGCAGCCGGGGCTGTACTACGTCGTCACGGCCGTGTGGTACTTCGGTGACCGGACGGCACCGCGAGACAGCGTCCAGAGCGGGCCCATGACGGCTGTGTACGTACGCGTTGGAAACGACGAGTACAACGTCAGTTTCCGGATCGGCCACATGCATTTTTCTGAGTATCCCAGATAGAGGCTCTACCATGCCAGCATACGTCATCGCGAATATTGCCGTTACCGATCCCGTTCGGTACGAGGACTACAAGAAGCTCGCGGGACCTTCCGTCGCTGCCTATGACGGGAAGTACCTCGTCAGAGGTGGCACCGCTGAAGTGATCGAGGGAGGCTGGACGCCCAATCGGGTGGTCGTACTCGAGTTTCCGTCCGTCGAGCGAGCCAAGGAGTGGTGGAACTCGAGCGAGTACGCAGCGGCGATCGGCATCCGCCACGCCGCGGCCGAGAGTGAGATGATCATGGTTGAGGGCTACTAGCAGGCGTATGCGCCGCCACGTCTCGTCCGGCAGCCCGTACGAGCCTCGCATTGGGGTCTCGCGAGGTGTCCGTGCTGGGCAAATCGTCGCGATCGCGGGTACGGCACCGATAGGTCCCGATGGCCAGACGGTAGGGAGGGGGGACGCGGTGGTGGACGAGTAGCCACGCACTCATCAAGGAGGTCACGTGGGCTTTCTGATAGACCTAGTTGTCGCGTACTGGTGGCTGATCGTCATGGCAGTGGTGGCTTTGATCTTCGGGTTCCGGTTCAAGAGGGGACGAGGCTAGCACTCTTGCGGGACACGCGCGCTCGGCGACTTGTCTTCCTCGGTGTTCTTCCAGCGTTACTGGTCGGAGCACTTCTGATCCAACAGCGCGACGACCGCAGACCCAGCGTCGTCATCCTGTATTCCGATGACGCCGGCTACGCCGACTTCGGTTTCCAAGGCAGCACGGAGTTCACCACTCCGAACATCGATGAATTGGCAGCCAACGGTATCGTGTTCTCCGACGCCTACATGACCGCATCGGTGTGCAGCCCGTCTCGGGCGGGACTGCTGACCGGTCGCTATCAGCAGCGCTTCGGGCACGAGTACAACCTGCCCGGCATGGACGATCCGACCGTCACCAACGCCATGCGTGGCTTGCCCGTGAGTGAGAAAACGATCGCCGACCTGATGAAGGATGCCGGGTACGCCACGGGGATCGTTGGGAAGTGGCACCTCGGCTTGCATCCACGTTTTCACCCCCAACGGCGGGGCTTCGACGAGTTCTTCGGTATGCTCCAGGGGAGCAGTCCATACCTGCCCGGCACGGCAACGAGGATTACCTCGACCCTCGACGACGTCGAGCACGAGACCCTCGGATACTTGACTGACGTGTTTGGCGATGAAGCCGTGGCCTTCATCGAGCGCCACCATGGCGAACCGTTCTTCCTCTTCGTGTCATTCAACGCGCCTCATACCCCCCTGGAGGCTCGGCCAGAACATCTCGCAGAGTCCCGTGCCTCGTTCCACACGGAGGTTCGAGCGGTGAACGCGGCCATGACCAGGTCGCTGGATGAGAATGTCGGGAAGATCGTAGGCGCACTCCGCGAGCGAGGACTCCTCGAAAACACGATCGTGGTGTTCACCAACGACAATGGTGGTGCGATGCCATACAACGCGTCGCTCAACGATCCCCTGCGCGGAACGAAAGGAACCCTTCTCGAAGGCGGGATTCGGGTGCCATTCGTGATGCACTGGCCCGCCCGTTTCTCCGAGGGGACCTATCGGATGCCCGTCAGCGCCCTTGATATTCTCCCGACTGTGGTCAGCGCTGCCGGCCAGCAGGTGCCGGATGATGTCGATGGCGTGGACCTTCTTCCGTTTCTGACCGGTGTGAATTCGGGGAGACCGCACGAGACGCTGTACTGGAAGACGAACTGGAGCGCGGCTGTGCGAAGAGGGGACTGGAAGCTCGTACGCACGCCAGCCGACGAGTATTGGCTGTTCGACCTCGCCAATGACGTGAGCGAGACCACCGATCTCCTCGATCGCCGACCGGACGTGGCGGAAGACCTACGCGGCGAGTTGGAGGGCTGGGAGCAGACCCTACCGGTGCCAATCTGGGTTTCGGAGCCGCGCTGGCGCGAACACAGCTTGCTACGGTACGACCAGGAGAGGGTCGAGGCATTCAAACGCCGATGAGGAGGCAAGGAGGGATCACGACAGCCGACGAGAAGCGCGCATTCATCATCCTGAATCCCATGGCGGGCCGTGGCAAAGGACAGGGACAGGAACGGCCTTTGGCGGAGACTGCCCGGGAAGCCGGCTGGGAGGTCCTCGTTCGCAAGACGCGCCATGCAGGTGAGGAGATCGACCTGGCCGTCGAGGCACGGGAGGCCGGTTGGCCAGTCGTCGTAGCCGCCGGTGGAGATGGAACGGTCCACAACGTCGTCAACGGCCTCCTTGCTGAGGGACCCACCAACGTCACGCTCGCACACGTACCAGTGGGCAGCGGCAACGACTACGCGCGCTCCCTGGGCCTCAAGGCAAGGGCGGTGCAGCAGAACCTTCCAATCGTTCTGAACGGAACGCTCCGCCGGTTGGATGTCGGGCGCCTATCCGGTGAGTTCTTCGTCAATCATCTCGGCGTGGGTTTCGACGCCGAGGCCGCTCGTCACACGCTGCAAATGACTCGACTCAAAGGGTTCCCCCTTTACTTGGCTGCGGTGTACAAAACGTTTGGGTCTTTCGTCCCTCCCGAGATCGAAGTGCGGGCAGCGGAGCACAGCGAACGGAGCCACATGATGATGCTGGGGATCACCATCGGCGCCACGATGGGAGGTGGGTTCCGGGTGACACCCGACGCCGTCATTGACGATGGCCTGTTTGACGTGTGTGTGATCAGGAGGGTGGGTTTGCTGAAGTTTCTTCGCTACGTGCCCAGTGTGGTGCTCGGGAAGCACGTGGGTCTATCGGAAGTGACTATGTTTAGGACCACGCGGGTTACGGTGACCGGCCACTCGAGCCCATTGGCGATTCAGTCGGACGGCGAACTGCGGTATCCGGAGCAAGACACGGTTGATATCACGATCCTTCCCAACCACCTGAAGGTACTGTGCGCGCCCTAGCTCTCCTCGTGCTGTTGATGGTTGGTGCTGCACACACGTCGCTCGCCCAGATCATTCCAACGAGGCCACCGACCCAGCAGCAACAGGCACAGCAACAGCCACCTGATCCGGCCGATACCATCCCGGTCCCGGCGTTCAGGGAGGATCCTCCGGTTACCCCGACCGCTGCGGCTCTCCGTTCGCTCATCCTTCCGGGGTGGGGCCAATCGATCGCGGGGCGCAGAGTTACGGGAGCGGTGTTCATCTTCTGGGAGGGACTGACGCTCACCATGACGCTCAAGTCGCTCCACCAGAAGGACTACCAGGAACGCGTCGGTTCGGAGGCCGCACAGGACAAAGGGGAGGAAGTGCAGGACTGGTGGATCCTCCTCGCCTTCAACCATCTCCTGGCTGCCGCGGAGGCCTACGTCTCCACCAATCTGTGGGACTTCCCAGCAGACATCACGACCGAGCCGCTGCCAAGCGGGGATATCGGGACCGGGCTTCGGGTCTACTGGTAGTCCTTACTCGCTAGGTTCGAACTGCTCCAAGGCCGGTCCGTCCTCCGTGACGCGAGCATAGCATTGCCCTTCCACCCACGCACCCGGATTGAGGAACCATCGTCTAGGGGCCACCTCCACCAGCTGGCTCCGGTGCGTGTGACCAAGGACGACCAGGTCAAGATCCTGTCTCGATGAGAGGAGTGACTCGGCATGTTCTTGCTGTCGGCGAGCTGCCTGGTCCACGCTCACCGGATCGCGGCCCTTGCCCGTCAGGTGGGGTGACATGCGATCCACCAGGCCAATGCCGACATCGGGGTGGATCCAGCGGAACAAGCGCGCCGTGACAGAGTGCCCGACAACCGCGTGCAGGACCCTGGAGCCCCACCGACTCTCGGTGAGCCCATCGCCGTGCCGTACCATGGTCTTGAAGCCTGCCAGATCGATCTCTGCACCATGGGGATGGAACTCGACTCCAAGCTCATCTCGCCAAAAAGCGCCGCCCCATCGGTCGTGATTGCCTCCGGTCAATGTGATGGTCACGCCGGTCCTCCGCAGGGCGCTGAGCGCCTCGAGAGTCCGATAGGCGCCTCGTGGGATGACAGACCGGTACTCGAACCAGAACTCGAGAAGGTCCCCATTGATGACGAGGTGATCGCCAAGGTGCGGTACGGCTTCGAGGAACCGATGGAATAGATCCGCCGGCTCCCGTGGACCATGTCCGATGTGGGCGTCTGAGACAATCACGGCGGCTGCAGGAGGCACGGCGCAGTATAGAGTGAACGAGGTGGGAGCCGCAACCTCATGCCCTCGTTGACTTTTCGATAGTGTGGGGACCAATTGGAACCACTTCCAGCACTATGACAACTCGTCACGCTCGTGAGGCGAATGACGCGCAATACCGGGATTCCGTTGAATGTCCGCTTCGTCGAAGAGCTCCACGTGGATGAAGCAGCAGCCACGATCCGTGCGAGCGAGATCTCGAGTCGGTCCGCGCTCACGCCTGAGGCCGAAGTGGTGTGGCTCCTCCAGGCCATCCGGAGCATGGATCTCACCACACTGTCGGAGGACGACACTGACGACCGAGTGCGTGAGCTGTGTGAGCGCGCCAAGCGCCCCGTCGACAAAGCACTAGCCGAGACACTGACCATCGACGCGGAGAGTGTCACGGTCGGTGCCGTGTGTGTGTACCACCAGTTTGCGCGGACCGCTGCCGCCGCTCTACACGGTTCGGGCATCCCCGTGGCGGCTGTCGCCGGTGGGTTTCCCGTCGGCCTCGCAGACCACGGCCGGCGGCTCGAGGAGATTCACCGTGGTGTGGCTGACGGCGCCGGTGAGATCGACGCCGTCATCACTCGGACGCACGTTCTCGAGGAGCGGTGGGACGCGCTGTACGATGAGATTCGATCGTTTCGGGAAGCCTGTGGGGATTCTCGGCTCAAAGTGATCCTGGCAACCGGGGATCTCGGATCCCTCACCAACGTTGCGCGGGCAAGCCACGTCGCGATGATGGCGGGGGCCGATTTCATCAAGACGTCAACGGGACGGGAAGCGGTGAACGCCACACTCCCGGTGGGTGTCGTGATGGCGACGGCGATTCGTGCGTACTGGGAGGAAACAGGGCACGCCGTGGGTCTCAAGCCCGCCGGTGGCATCCGCACGGCTTCATCGGCCATCGACTGGCTGCTTCTCGTCGATCGGGAACTCGGCGACGACTGGCGCAGGCCGTCGAGGTTCCGCATCGGGGCCAGCGGTCTGCTGGCCGACATCCTACAGCATCTCGAACGTGGAGCGAGCGATGAGTGACCCCATCACCACCGTCGAGTTCCGGGTGCGGTACGCGGAGACAGATCAGGGTGGCATTGCCCATCACTCGAACTACCTCGTGTGGTGCGAGCAGGTGCGGACCGATCACATGCGTGGGCGCGGCGTTAGCTACCGCGAGATGGAGAAGTCAGGTGTGATGCTGCTGGTCGTGGATGCTCGGGTCAAGTTCCGCCAGCCGGCGCGTTACGACGATCTGCTGCAGGTGAGCTGTTGGGTGCGGGAACTGGCCAGCAGGCGGGTCACTTTCGGGTATGTGGTGCGGCGCAGCGAGGACGACCTGTTGCTGGCAACGGCACAAACGGCCCACTTAGCTGTAGATTCTACTCATGGGCTCACGAGAATCCCCGCGATCGCGCGGGAAAAGCTCGTTCCGATCCCGGATCCGGTTCGCCTGTAGCGCCTTTTCGCTGAGTCTCCTTTTGGTGGTTCACTCGGCGGCCTTCGCCCAGGACGAGGCCGCGGTGAACCAGTTGGCGAACGTTCTGGCGGCACAGGACGCGCGGCGATTCGATCTATCGGTCTTCACCCAAGCTGCCAACTATCCCGACCCTCTGGCGCGTTCCCAGGCCGCCCTTGGGCTGGGGCGGATCGGCGACACGACCGCGTTTCCCTTGCTCCTTGACCTCTTGAACGACGAGGACAGCGTTGTCCAGGAGGATGCTGCCTTTGCCATGGGGCTGCTGGGGAGTCCCGCAGCACTTCAGCCTCTCAGAGAGCGGGCCGTGCAGGCGCTTGGAGGCTTCCAGGAGAGCAGTGCCGTGGAGGCGGTAACGGCCATCGCCACCATCGGCGGAAGCGATGCGGCGGCCATTATCGAGGACCTCATCCGACAATCGCTCTCTCGCATCCAATCGGGTGATGTGCGAGCACAGACCATCCGCGCCATCGGGGAGGCTTGGAGGCTCGGTCAGGAGGCTCCAGTCGCGACACTCGTGCAAGTTGCCGAGACGGGCGAGGATGAAGTCCGGAGGCTGGCGGTCTACTCTCTGTCGCGTCTGCGCGCGCCTGCAGCTGGGTCGATGCTGCTCGCGGCAACACGGGACGACGATCAGGATATTCGGGCTTGGGCAGTCCGCACCCTGACCGCGGCGTATGCCGACACGGCGGGTTTGGGGCGGGGGACCGTGGCGCCTGCTGTTGCCAGGCTGGCAGAAGACTCTGTTCCGGGTGTGCGCATCAATGCAT
>Ga0255055_10002607_pt1 | contig 12610 bp, 7 predicted proteins | sample JV7_2_27_MG_FD_188633 | JGI IMG/M metagenome (GOLD analysis project Ga0255055, IMG submission 188633) | Seawater microbial communities from Jervis Inlet, British Columbia, Canada - JV7_2_27 | ecosystem: Environmental > Aquatic > Marine > Inlet | place: Canada: British Columbia | collected...
TTGATTTTAAGTGACCGATCGAGCGTTTCCATGCCGCGATACATTTCGGAAAGCGTTTGTTCGTATTGGGCCACTTTCTGTTTGGAAGTTTCTTCCTTTTGCTGTTTTGCGAGAATTTCGTGGCCGAGTTGTTCAAGTCTGTTTAAACTGTCGCTGTGAAATTCCTTGAGTCGCCTCAAACTGTTGCTGGCATTTTCCAATTTCGCATTCAGCGCGGTTAACTGTAATTGAAGATCAACGACTTTGTTATTGTATTCGTCCAGTTCCATCGAAACCGTGCTGATGGTTGCGGAAATATTTGAAACCTTATTTTGAGCGGCATTGACTTCAGCCGAAAGATCCGCCAGGGCCGTATTGTACTTTGTCATTTCTTGGTCGACATCGCTGGCTTCCCCCTGAAGCTGTTCTTTTTCCAGGCATACGATTTCAAGATGGCGGGTGGCATTTTTAAGCCCTTCGGTGGCCTTGACCAGCTCTTTTTCAGCCTCAATTTCATTTCTGGCGGCATTCGTTTTCTTTTCATTGAGTTTTTGCAGCTGAATTTCAAGATTGCGGGCCTCTGATTCCAATGCGGCTTGATCCGAACGGGCATTTTCCAGTTTGTGCGCCAGCTCAGCACTCTGGCGGCCAAGATCTTTGAGTTCCTGCTTTTTGACCAGAATGCCGTTCAGTTTATCTTTGCTGCCGCCGACCAGGATACCCTGGGGTGATATGACATCACCGTTTTTAGTGACAATGGTAGTCGATGCGCCATTGCGGTTAAACATCTCAATGGCCTCGGACAAATTCTCGCTGAAAACAACATGGCCTAAAAGGGTTTTGATAATGGGCTCATAACCGGATTTGACCGTAATCTGATTTAAAAGCAGTTGTTCCGGGGCGGTCCTGTCGGTCGGTTTATTTTCGACTTGTTTAACAGCTGCAACCGGTATAAATCCACTTCGGCCGGCATTGTGTGACTGTAAATACTCGATGGCTTTAAGACCTGTTTGCTGGTCTTTAACAATAATGTACTGGAGTGCATCGCCCAGAACCGCTTCCACGGCGGTTGCATAGGTCGGCTTGGCCTCGATAACATCCGCCATGAGTCCTAAAATCTTAGCGGATAGCCCCGGGTCAATTGAAGGCTCACCGGTTGGGGGCTTCATGATAGCCTTGACGCCGTCGCGGTACCACTCGAAATTGTCCTCCATTTTCTTTAAGGTATTTAATTTTGATTTGACCGTGTTAGACTCCAATTCCACCGTCTGGGCCAATTTAACCTGCTGGCCGAGGGCTTTGCTTTTTTGATCCAATTGACCGCCGGCCGCAGAGATTTGTTGCGCCAGATCATTTATATCGCGCTTAATGCAGTCGACCTGATCACGCGCTTTCTCTTCCAAACCGCGGTTGCGGGCAACTTGCTTTTTGGCCTGAGTCCGGTCTTCATCCGCTTTTGTTAAGCGTTTTTGAAGGTTTTCTTTGTTGTTAATGGTGGTTTGATAGATGTTTTTATATTGAGCCTCCCGGGCCACCAGATCCATTAATCGCGCTTTATTGGATTCCAGATCCTGATTGAGAGCCGCTAATTTTTCGACAATCGTCTCCTTAGCCCCTCTTTCCTGATTGAGCTGCGTCTTTACCGTGATGATTTCCTGATTGAGCTGAGACGTTTCCTTTTCGACTTGATCAATTTCGGAAAGCATCTCGTGGTTTTTTTCTTCCAGATCAACCCGGACGGTTTTAAGCTCCAGAGACTCCTGGGAAAGCCTTTCGATCTCATTGCGCAAATGGACCAGGTCATTCTCGGTACGATCGATGTTGCGCTGGGTTTCGAATTGATTTGATTTTTGTTCGGATATCTCCTGATTTTTCTGCCAGCGTTTGAGTTTGATCTCTTCAACCGAGGCATCCAGCTTTTTTATCTCGGTCGTGTGACTGATATCCAAATCCTGCAATTCGCTTAGCAGAGTATCGGTTTCTTTAATCCGGCCGGCATAGTCTTCGTAATAATGCAAGCCCAGGCATATTTCGAAGGCTTTAATCTGTTTCTGGTAATTATTGTAGATTTCTGCTTTGCGGGCCTGGCGTTTCAGGCTGGCCATTTGCCGTTTAATTTCCGAAATAATGTCGGTTACGCGAAATAAATTGTTTTTGGTTAATTCGATTTTGCGCAAGGCCTCGGTTTTGCGGTTTTTATAGCGGGTAACGCCGGCGGCTTCCTCGACAAAAAAGCGCAGTTCGTCCGGGTTTGCATCGGTAATGGCGCCTATTTTCCCCTGCTGGATGACGGCATAAGACTTTGATCCGAGTCCGCTGCCCCAGAAGACATTGTGGATGTCCTTCAGCCGGCAGGGTCGTTTGTTCAAAAAATAGGCGCTTTCTCCGGAGCGGTAGAGGCGACGGGTGAGGTTGATTTCGGTAAACTCTTTGAGCTCTTCGGGGCTGTCTCCATTTTCGTTTGACATGGTTAAAGAGACTTCAGCCATGTTCAACGGCGGTTTTCCATTGGCACCCGAAAAAATCACATCTTCCATTGATTTGCCGCGCAGTTGTTTGACACTTTGTTCCCCCATGACCCATCTTAAGGCGTCAATGACATTGCTCTTGCCGCAACCATTGGGCCCCACAACCGCAGAGATGCCCTGCGGGAATACAATGTTGGATTTATCATAAAAGGATTTGAATCCGGTTACTTCAAGCTTTTTTAATTTCATATACCCATATCTCCCCAGATCGTATGACACGAATTGCCGATCTTCATTGGAGTTTTTTTAAATCATAGAAGACGAATGCCTATTTCTAAAAAAAGCCCTCAATATGCCTGCCGGACCTTTTTTTAGGCAAATTCTGGCTTGCAAGATGAAAGGAAAGTTATCATGAATTTCACTGGCAAATCATAGCAGGATGCGGGCGGCTTGTAAAGAAAAAACACAAGTTACGGTATGATTTTAGTGGTTTGAATACAAGATGTGGTGAATTTCTTTTTTGCGATCATATGCATTATCACGAAGACAGGAAGATCAAACAGTAGAAGTGCTTCCTTATCTTGTTTTTAAATTATAGTATTTGACTCAAAAACAGCTTGGTGCGTTCGTGGGTCGGATTCTTAAAAAAGTGCTCGGGGGTACCGACTTCAACTATGGCACCTTCATCCATAAAGATCACGCTATCGGCCACTTCGCGGGCAAACCCCATTTCATGGGTAACACACACCATGGTCATGCCCTCTTTGGCCAGCGTTTTCATGACATCCAGCACCTCGCCGATCATCTCCGGGTCCAGCGCCGAGGTCGGTTCGTCAAACAGCATCACTTTGGGATCCATGGCCAGGGCGCGGGCGATGGCCACCCGCTGCTGCTGACCGCCGGACAAATTATCGGGATAGGCGTTGGATTTATCATGGATACCGACTTTTTTTAGCAGAAAATCAGCCTTTTCTTTGGCCACTGCTTTGGAGCGTTTGCGGACCACTTTTTGGGCCAGCGCCACATTATCAAAGACGGTTCTGTGGGGGAACAGGTTGAACGATTGAAACACCATGCCAACCTCGGCCCGGATTTTGTTGATGTTGGTTTTTGAATCCAGAACATCAACACCGTCAATGAAAATATGCCCCGAGTCTGCTTTTTCCAGACGGTTCAGACATCTGAGGTAGGTGCTTTTGCCTGACCCGGAAGGACCGCAAACCACCACCACCTGGCCGGCTTCAATTTTGGTGGAAACGTCTACCAGGGCCTTGACTTCATGGGGCACCCAAAAGGTTTTATGAATATTGCGTACATCAATCACTGGATGGCCATCCTCTTCTCAAGTCGTTGAACAAGCATCGAAAGTGTAAATGTTAATACCAGATACAGTGCCGCTGCCAGAAAAAAAACTTCAAAGGGCTGCAAACTGACGGTAACCGCCTCCCGGGCCGCTTTGGTCAATTCGCGGATGGCAATCATTCCGAGCAAAGAAGAATCTTTGATAAGGCTGATGAACTGGCCTGCCAGCGGCGGCAATATTCTTCGCAAAGCCTGGGGCAGGATGATATGGAACATGGATTGGGCGTAAGACATTCCCAGCGAACGCGCCGCTTCCGTTTGTCCACGGTGGATGGATTGGATGCCGGACCTGACAATTTCGGTAACGTAAGCGCCGGCAAAACAGGCCAGAGACGCCACCCCGTACCAAAACGCCGGAAGCCGTCCCAGTCCCCAAGCGGACAGCAGTTGGTTGATCACGGTTCCCAGAACGAAATACCAGATCAGAATTTGCACCATCAAAGGCGAGCCGCGCACGATTTCAACATAGATGATCGAGGTCCATCGCAAGGCGGGATTGGATGAGATGCGCGCAAGACCGCCGATGATGCCGATAATCACCCCCAAAATGGTTGCAATCACACTGATTTGGAGCGTAATCCAGAGCCCGATGACCAAAAGACCGGGTTTCCACTCCTGGTACATCCCCAGGGTGTCGCCGATGGAGATCATTTCACCCTCTTCAACATCGACGCTGGCGGACGGTACTTTGTATGATTCACTTCCGTCGAGGCCTTTTATGGTGATAGTGGATTCTTGGGCGTCTGTCGTGATCGACTCGACATCGCCATCTATTTCGGAGGTGATTTGAATATCATCTTTATATGCGAAATAAATCGGGACCCGGTTCCAGCGCCATACATACTCGATTTTCTGGGTGGCATAGTAAAAGGCGCCGGCCACTATCAGGATAAATACACAAAAAACGCCGACCCACATATTGTATCTGGCAGGCCGGATCGAAGGCTGTTTATTTTGCGATTTGCCCATAGCCTGTTTTTTTGCTCTCGAAAAGGTTGCAGATGGTAGGCCTGTTCAGCGAAACCTATGAACGCGCCCGGTGTTCATTTTTTATTGTCATGCAAGCCGGCCAGGCGTGCAACAGGCATGGCCGGCCTGCTTATGGGTGCAAAACGGGTGCAAGCGATACCGACTGCTTATTCAACTTCCTTTTGCCAGTCCGTACCAATGATCCACTTTTTGAAAAGCCTTTCATAGAAGCCATCGCCTCTGCTCTGTATTAAGAAGTTGTTCAGAAAGTTCATAAAATCCGGATCACCCTTGTTGATGGCCCAGGCCAGCGGCTCGAAGGTGAAAGGCTTGCTCAGAAAAACCGTCTTACCCTTGCCCTGGCTGCCGTAAAGAAACCCGCAGAACGGCAAATCATATACGAGGGCATCCGCTTTGCCGTTGATCACCTCAAGGCCGGCATCAGCTTCTGTTTCAAATGATTTATAGGTGGCTCTGGGCATAAATTTTTTAACGGCCTGCTCGCCGGTGGTACCCAGTCTGGAAGTAACAATGTATTTGGGGTCGTTGAGGTCCCGGTAGTCTTTTACCGTGTCTTCATGTTTTTTATTTAACAGGATGGTCTGACCCACAACGATGTAAGGGTTGGCAAAGTTTATTTTTAGATTTCTTTCCTGGGTGATGGTCATACCCCCCATGATGATATCGAATTTGTCGGTCATGAGGGCCGGAATGATTCCGTCCCAGGCCGTGTTGACCGGTACGAATTTAACCCCCATGGCTTTTGCCAACCGGCGGGCGTAATCCATGTCAAATCCGATAAATTTCCCTTTTTTATTGGTCATTTCAAACGGGACATACCCGGATTCAAAACCAACACGCAGTTCACCTCTTTTCAGGATTTTTTCAATTGTCGATTTTTTGGCCAGTTCGATATCCCCGCCGAACACAGATGTGCTGAAAATAATCCCGGCGGCAAATAGCGCGGCCAAACCTAATAAAAATACCTTTTTCATGCTCAACCTCCTTGTGATTTTGTTTAACTCTGCGGTTCTGAACTGGGCCGGTAAGGCCCATTCCGATCCGCTGCACTTATTAAGAGTTTCCTTTTCCTTCGATAGTTTTTTTTGCCCGTCTCGATGGGACCCATAAACGATAAATACTTATCACAATTATTTTAAATGGCAAGTCGTTTCTTTTAATTGGATTTTGTAAATCAAAGTCATTTATGAACTAAACCCTATTCAAATGCGGTCAGATATGATTTTATAATCATACAGGCTGTTTATTATTGAAACAATGCGGTACATCAAATCATATTGACAGCCCCGGAGCAGGTTGGGTAAGAAATCAATACGGGGTAACGGATTTATTTTAATCTTTGAAACCTATCTTTACGGAGGCACCCATGTCGCCAAAAAAAGCGCTTAAACTGGCAGATATTTTAAAACATCCCAAAGTGCTCAAAACCACCGACGATATTAGTGCCGAGTTGCTCGAAAGAAGGCGCTATTCGCCCCCCGCATGCACGGCCTTTTCCAAAAAATATACGCTTCTTAAAGAAACAAATCGGTTTAAGTTCACGGTGCATAAGGAAGCTGAAAAGCAATTGCCCCATATTATCGGTAATAAGGTTCAGAAGATCGTCGGTCTTAAAACGGCCGCGGAAACCTTTGACCAGGAATATTATAGGCGCCGCAACATCGGGATTGTCTTTTCAGGCGGACCCGCACCCGGCGGGCATAACGTCATCGCCGGTCTTTATGATGCGGTAAAAAAAGCCAACAGCAAATCCAGGGTTTATGGATTTCTAATCGGACCGGATGGAATCATCGAAAATGAAGCGGTCGATCTCGATGACGATCTGGTTGATGCCTATCGCAATCTGGGCGGTTTTACCATGATCAAAACCGGCCGGACCAAAATCGACAGTCGAGAAAAGATGGCACTATCCAGGCAGACCTGCAAAAAACTCAAATTGGATGCTTTGGTTATTGTGGGCGGTGATGATTCCAACACCAATGCCGCATTTTTAGCTCAGGAAATGTTTGGCGACGGCGTTCAGGTGATCGGTGTCCCCAAGACGATTGACGGCGATATCCAGGTCAGAGACGACGCCGGCAATGTCCTGTGTGCCATGTCTTTTGGGTTCCATACCGCCGCCCGGGCATTTGCCAATTCAATCAGCAATCTTTGCACGGATAGCGGTTCGGATGTTAAATATTGGCACATCTGCAAAGTCATGGGGCGGGTGGCCAGTCACCTGGCTCTTGAAGTTGCGTTGCAAACACATGCCAATCTGACCCTAATCGGAGAAGATCTGGCGGATTATATCGACGACAACAGGCTTAAGAAGGCTCAGAAAAAAGGCAGCGTCGATTACCATGCATACGGCATGACCCTGCGGCACCTATCACGCGTTATTTGCGATGGAATTCTCCGTCGAGCCGCGGTTGGGAAAAACTACGGCGTGATCGTCATCCCGGAAGGCGTCCTGGAGTTCATTAACGAAATTCAGGTTTTTATTATTAAGCTGAACACCATCATCGCCGATTACAATCAGACTCACGATAAGGATTTCCATTCGGCCTTTGCGCTGCTTGAAGACAAATTAGAGTATTTAAGGCGACTTGCCCAGCGTTCCAGAGAGGATGCTTCATTTACACTCTGGAATACACGGGATGATGATCTGTTTAACGATATTCCGGCCTTCTTCCAGGAAGGCCTTTTAATGGAAAGGGACAGCCATGGCAATTTTCCCTTTTCTCAGGTTGAAACCGAAAAGGTTTTAATGGACCTCGTAAAAGATTATCTCAGCATCTTGAAAGAAGAGGGGCTTTACCGCCTGGGAATTAAGCAAGCCTATTTTCGGAAAACCCTGACACAAGCCGGGCTGGATCCTGAAGCATTTGGCCCGCTGCTATTTGAAAACTATGCAGACACTGAATTCTTATTAAGAAAAACCTCAATTATATCGGTAAAAACCTGCAAACAGGCGCTTCTGAAAGCAGGGCTGATAAAACAGGACGATCAGATTCCGGCTGCCGTTGGAAAGATTTATAAAAAATCGGTTCCTTCCCTTAAAACCCAGATTCACTTTTACGGCTACGACGGCAGAGGCAATGATCCGACCCGATTTGATTGTATCTATACCTATAATTTGGGGCTAACCGTATTCAGCCTGATTGCCAACGGTGCTACCGGGCAAATGGCGGCGATCCGAAATCTGGAGAAAGATTTTTCAAAATGGGAGCCGATCGGTATTCCGATCGCACCGTTGATGCATCTTGAAGAGCGCAAAGGCAAACTTGCACTTGTGCTTGAAAAAAGTATTGTCGATGTCAATTCAGTTGCCTTCCAGGTCGTCAAGGCCAATCGGGAGAGATGGCTGGCGGTGGGCTTGGGCGAGGATCACTTTAGAAGACCCGGCCCCATCCGGTTTAGCGGCAGGAGTGAAGAAGATCGACCCATTACACTCGAGTTAAATGCACTGGCCAATCAAGGCGACTGATCGATGTCTGGGAATTTCTATAACATATTGAAAGTATGTATCTTTTAACGGTACTGCGTGTATTCCATCATTCCAGTTTTCCAGTTTTCTTAATCTTAGTTATATTTGCTTTCCAGACGGAATTTTTTCTCTTCATCAATGATTCCCAAGTCTACGAGAAGGTCACCGATACCGGCTTCGCGAAGGTAGTCGATTTCCATGATGACCCCGGGTTTTTTTTGTTTTATACTGTAAAAAGTGTAATGCAGATGGAGAGACGTTTTCTTTAGCAGACGGACATCGGCGCCGTTGATTATGAAATGATTACTCATTATAAAATAGCCCGCTGCCGCCGCGACCGCAATCAGTATATATTGCTTAATTCTTGAATTCATTATATTACCTTATTGATTCAGTTTAATAGGTGTTCATAAAGATAGTGTTAATCTGCTAATAAAAATTTTATCAAAGAGGGCCTCTTTCGTCAAGATTTCTAGAACCTATCACAATCCGCGGATTAACATCCGATGGTACAGTTTTAAACCTATAAAAAGTGCTAACAACAAATGAGCTAAAATTTAAAATGATCTAAAATGCCTAAAATTATGGTCTCGCTGCGCTCCATCTTTTATTTTAAATATGATAGAATTCCTCAACTTTAGGCATTTTAGCTCATTTTAGTCATTTTAGGCACTTCTAGCTTTAGAGCACCTTTGGGACTTTTTTTATCTGTCTTCGAGGGTGAATTGTTAATTTTGAGATAGCTTATAGTTTCTTCGGGAAGCGACTCAATGAATAAATTCAAAAAGCTTTTTCGCAATCGGGTTGATATGGCCGATTATATGGTTCTGACCGGGATTTTTCTGGGGGCTTTATACTGGGCCCTGGAGTCTCTGCTAAACGTGTTTTCTCCGGAAGAAATCAGTTTTTACCAGGAAATATTCGGACCGAATATCAGCGAAGTCTGGCCCCGCTTAATCGTTTTTTGTCTGTTTTTGATGTTTGGTTCGCATGTACAGTTTACGATTAATGAACGCAAAAAAGCAGTGGAAGCTTTAAAAGCAAGTGAGGAAAAATACCGAACCATTCTCGAAAGTATCGAAGAAGGCTACTATGAAGTCGATATCGAGGGTTATTTCGTTTTCGGCAATGACGCCTTGGGCAAAATTTTAGGAGTTCCCAAGATAGATCTAAGGTTTATGAACTTTTGGGATTTTATGGACGAAGAAAATGCCGGACTGGTTTATGAAACATTTTTGGAATGCCGGCGCACCGGCAAAGCGGTTAAAGCCTTTGACTGCGAATTTAATATCGGTGGCGCGACATTATATATTGAAGCTTCGGTTGCCTTGCTGCGGGATCCATTCGGCCGGCCAATCGGATATCGAGGCGTGCTGCGGGACAGGACTGAAAAAAAGAAAATGGAAATGGATTTGTTGGAATCCTACCGTAAAGTTCATGAGGCCCGCACCGCAACAATTCTGGGCCTTGCCAAGCTTGCCGAATACAGGGATGAAGGCACGGGTACCCATCTGGAAAGAATCCGGGAGTATGCCAGAATGATTGCCCAGGAACTCGCCAGGAATCCCAAATTTAACGGCCGGATCGATCAGCAATATATCGACGATATTTACCAGTCTTCTATTTTACATGATATCGGCAAAGTCGGAACTCCGGATGCGCTGTTATTAAAGCCCGGAGAACTCACCAAAGAAGAGTTTGATATCATTAAACGCCACACATTAATGGGAGGCAATGCGATAAAAGCCATCGAAGCGCAGATTGAGGGAAAATCCTTTCTGGCGATGGGAAGGGAAATCGCTTTTAACCATCACGAAAAATGGGATGGGTCCGGTTATCCGCGGGGACTAAAAGGAGAAGCGATCCCCTTATCTGCCCGTATCATTGCTCTGGCAGATGTCTATGATGCGCTGACAACCAAACGGTTTTACAAAGAAGCCTATTCCCACGCTAAATCCAAGAAAATGATCATCGAATTAAAGGGCACCCATTTCGATCCTGAGATCGTGAATGCTTTTTTAGCGATGCAAGACACCTTCAAGCGCGTGCGCCGGGAGAAGCTCAAGCAGGAAGCCGTTTTGATCCAACAGCCGGTTCAGGCCCTGGGCAGGTAATTGGGTTTTCCAAACCGGGTGGTTGTTTGTATCCCGATCGGGCGCTGCGCACCCGATCACAAACACAATGATTGCGAACTAACGTTCGCTTGTTTTTCCGCCCTACGGCCGGAAAACCAAACCATCCTTCTCACAGAGAGGTATGGTCATTGATACGCACCCGGTTCCACCGTGTTACTTGCACCGATTAAGGCACTGCCGTGCCTTTGTTTTTTTCCGCCGATGGCGGTAAAATTCAAGCCACCCACTCTGCGGGTGGTCGGTGACTCAAGAATCCATTCAAGTATCCCCCCACAATTGCCGATATACAATCAGATGACAGACTTTGAGCCCCGACAATTTGGCAAGTATCAGCTACTGGACAAAATCGCTGTGGGCGGTATGGCCGAATTGTATCGTGCTAAAGTTACGCGGGAATATGGCTTTGAAAAGCAGGTTGCCATAAAAAAAATATTGCCCCATCTCTCTGATGAGGGCAATCTGGTAAAGGCCTTTGTCGATGAGGCCAAACTGGCAGCGTTGCTGCAGCACGAAAATATCGTTCAGATTTATGACTTTGGCAATATGAATGGCGAATACTTTATCGCCATGGAATACCTTTTTGGCAAGGATCTGCGCAAGCTGACCTATAAGGCTAAAGAAAATGCCGTCCCCGTTGATCTGGAAAACACCCTCTATGTAATTTCCCGCATTTGTGCCGGGCTTGATTATTCTCATAATCTTAAAGATTTAAAGGGCAAACCGCTAAATATCATCCACCGCGATATCAACCCCCAAAATATTTTTATTACCTATGAAGGACAGGTGAAAATTATTGATTTTGGGATTGCCAAGGCCGCCAGTCACAACAGCACCACCCACGAGGGACTGATTAAGGGTAAACTGGCCTACATGTCCCCGGAGCAGGCCAACGGCAAAACAATCGACCACCGTTCCGATATCTTTTCCACCGGAATTATTCTCTATGAGCTGTTGGCCGGCCAGCGGATGTTTCAGGGAGAAACCCTGCACGTTTATTCTCAAGTGCGTGATGCCGCCTATAAACCGTTGGAAAGCCTGGTGCCTGATCTACCCGCCAGACTGCATGATATCGTCCAGCATGCTCTGGCCAAGGAACCGGATAAACGCTATCAGAGCTGCGGGGAAATGCTTGCCGATTTGGAAGAATGCATTTATGAGCTTTCTTTCCGACCGCATGCCAGGCATTTTGCCAATTGTGTTAAAGATCTTTTTAAGCAAGAATTCGCTGTTGAAGAAAACGCCTTATTCGCAAATACTCAGATTTATAGTGGCGTGCCGACTGATTTCGCTAATGATTCATCCCCGGGCGAGGCTACCGGTACTAAAACGATTGCGCTTGATGCGCCAAAAATTTCAGCGCAAATTCAGCATAACATTTGGCGGTTCGGATTGGTGGCCGCTATGGTCATCATCGCTTTTATGTTTGACCTTAGCCTAACAAAATTACCGTTTACACCATCTGATCGTTCGGTCTCGGCTTATTCGATTGAATTGCCTTCGCCGCATGCGGATCCGACCGAAGATAAAATTGAAGCGGCAAAAACCGCACTTAAGACCAAAGCGTTTTCTGTGGCGCTGGCACTATTGGAAGAGGTTTTGGCCGGTGACCCCTCTTCAGAAAAAGAGATTTCGGATGCTTATTTAGAGGCACTGCTGGGGCAGGCAACCGATATGATGTCCAAAGATCCGGATGCGGCCAAAGCCTATTTATTGAAAGCGCTGGAGCTGGATCCCAATAGCATATCGGTGCTATCGCAACTCGGATACATTTTCGTTCACCAAAGTGATTATCCGCAAGCCATTGAAACCTATCAAAGAGTTGCCGAGCTCGATCCCGGGCGTGCTGACACCTTTTTTAATCTCGGATACATCTATGCAGTTACCGAAAACTATTCCAAAGCAAAGGAAATGTATTCCCGGGTGGTTGAACTATCGCCCGATTTTCTTGATGAAGCCCTGTTTAATCTCGCAATGGTCCAGGCTCAACTTGGCGAACGCGCTAAGTGCATCAAAAGCCTGGAGCAGGCCGTTGAGATCAACCCCGCAAATGAGTCAGCTTTAGCCTATTTAAAGCAATTAAAGCAATAAAAGGAGTCAATCCCATGAGGTGTTTTGTAAGGAACGCAATTCGAACCGGCCTGATCGGGGCTTTTGTGATTTTAATGCTCTTTGGCTGTGCCAGCGTAAACCAAAAAGTGGAAGAGATG
>Ga0255055_10002608_pt1 | contig 12609 bp, 13 predicted proteins | sample JV7_2_27_MG_FD_188633 | JGI IMG/M metagenome (GOLD analysis project Ga0255055, IMG submission 188633) | Seawater microbial communities from Jervis Inlet, British Columbia, Canada - JV7_2_27 | ecosystem: Environmental > Aquatic > Marine > Inlet | place: Canada: British Columbia | collected...
ACCTTCAATAATGTTTCAGTATCAAGAGTGGATAACATAATCTATTTTCCTGTAGTTAATGATAATTGAAAACCTGGAATAAAACTCTTCTCAATTCTTTTCCAGGAAACAATCATGTGAGTATTGTTTTTTTTCCTCGTCTTTGAGGTACAATTTTGATTTTTGCTTTGCTAAAATTTGAAGATAGTTCTTTACCTTCAAAAAAACGATCTAGGAATATTGCTAATGCTGAACATTCTGAGTGTGGTTGGTTACCAATTGAAACGTTAAAATTTGAAACCTCGTTTGTGTAAAAAATTTTTGGAACTTTTTGGCTTCCAACAATTAATAATACATCACTTTTTTTGTCTTTTATTCTATTTAGAACATTACTAGTCTGGATGTTTTCACCGTAAGCAGTAAGATGAACAATTATTCCATCTCTAGCTTTCCAGTTTCTAATAATTTTTTTCCATGATTTCCCCATTTCAAAAAAGAAGTCACCACCCCAATTTTGGGTAACTTTTTCCACTGTTTCCTTTAAATTTCCATCTTCTGAATCAGAGAGAATAAAACCTGAACAACCCAAAGCTCTTGATGTTAGCGCAACGTGACTCGTTAGTCTTGCATCCCTATGAACCCTATGACCCCATCTGAGTAAAACGATTTTTTGTTTTTTATGATCTTGATTAGAGATTGGGGGGGATTGTTTCAAATTCACCATTGAACTCTTGCACTCTTTTTTTTACTCTTTTAACAAACAGAGGATTCGCCTCAAAAATAACTTTTACTGAATCATTCTCATATTTTGTTTCTTTCACAGTTGTTTTTTCGTGAATCCACGAAATAAATGGCATAGTTTTCACAGTTATGGGAATTGAAAAAGAAGCTTGAATATAACCTTCTAACCGAAGCAATATGGTGTCTTTAAGTAAATCAAGGTTAGTTTTATATAATGCAGATATAAAAAGTGGGTTTTTTATTTGTGTTTTTAAGGCTTCAAGTTTTTGTTGTGTTTCACGTTCAGAAACGGAGTCAATTTTATTTAGAGCAGTAATAAGTGGTATACCTGAGGCTCCTATACGCTCTATTGTCTCAAGACAAACATTATTTTTTTTCTCAATAATATCCACTGGTTCACTAATATCTAATACCAATATTATCAGATCAGAGTAAATAGTTTCTTCAAGAGTGGAATGAAAAGCTTCGATTAGTCTAATAGGTAATCGATCTATAAAACCAACAGTATCTGTTAGTAAAAATTTTCTATTTAAAAACTCAAAAAGCCTAGTAGTAGTTGAAAGTGTAGTAAATAGAGATGCATTTACTTCTGCATTTTCATCGGTTAAACTATTAAATAAAGAACTCTTACCAGAACTTGTATAGCCAGCTAGAGAGATAGACAAAAAACCTAATTCAGTCCTTCTAGTGCGGTGTAGTGATCTTTTTTCCCGAATTTTCTTGAGCTTACTTAGAATTGTGTGAATTTGACGATTTATTGCTTCATGAAAAACATCTACTGCATAACCTCCTAGACCCATAAAACCTGGTTGTTCTGCGATCTTAGCTAATCGCACTCTTTGTTTAGCATGAGCACGTTCATATTCAAGGGTTGCAAGTTGAATTTGAAGTTTAGCTTCTTTCGTATGAGCATTTTTTGTAAATATTTCAAGAATTAGTTTAAACCGATCTATAGCTTCAATTCCTGTGGCTTTAGCTAAATTGTAGGATTGGCTAGGTTTTAATCGATTATCAAAAAGAAGCTTTTCTGCACCGGTTTCTTTGATAAGCATTTTAATTTCTTCAACTTTTCCAGCCCCAATCTGGTATCGAGGATCAGCTCTTCGGATTTGAGTTATCGTAGCTACAATCGTGTATCCTGCGGCTTCGGCAAGGTTTCTAAGTTCTTCCAAACTAGTTTCTTCATTACGTAATCTTCGCTGGATTATGATGCCTTTCGTTCTGTGGACTCCTCCCCGCCTTTCTTGTTTAATTGAATAAGATCTCCCATCGTTAATTTACGATTTGAAGATTTAGAAAAAATACTTGGAATTTCATCTTTTGTTATTGGAATTAAGAGTTTTAGTTTTAAACTATGCTCGAGTTTAGAAACTAACTTGTTAGTAGGCTCCATTTTACCAGTTTCAAGTTTGCTCAAAACTGAGGCTTTAACATTTATTTTTTTCCCAAGATCTTCATGAGATAAATTTAGTTTTTCCCGAGCCTTTCTTATTTGTGAGGCATAATCAGATACTAATTCTTGAGTAAGTTCAACTTTTGCTTCAATTTTTCTCTTTCTAACAGGTTTAATAACGAAAGATACCGGTGGTTTTTTCAACAGATTAGATTTGCGGTTAAACTCTTCATCATTTATCTTTTTTCCATGTTTAGAGCATTCGAAACAAACAGTCAGAATAGCTCCTTCAATTAAGGCTCTAGTTGGATCTGTGCGAATTTTTCGTCCACAAACTTCACATCTCACGACTTTTCACCTAGGCTGTTTTTATTATTGCGGTGATGTTTATAGTTGTCGAATATTTCAGAGATGAAAGGTTGAGAAAATGAATAGTTCACTTAAAAAAATTAGAAGCATAGCTGATTATCAATTTGGAAAAAAAGCTGGTATCACTCTCTTCCCAGAAGAAACAGAAATATTATTTTCTAGAGCGACTGGCAGAATCCGTTTTGTAAAGTTAAATGGTATAAGACTCGCTACACTTCGACCAACTGATGGTTTATTTTCAATTAATATTCCCGCAGGAATACTTCTTGCTAAAAAAAAGAAGATGTTTAGATGTTTTGTGAATGTTCAAAATGAAGTAGCCGAACCTATAACCTCAGGTGGAGATGTTTTTGCTGTTCATATAGTAAAAGCAGATGAAGAAATTAGAGCACAAAACGAAGTTGTCATTTTAGATGAAAAGAATCAAGTATTGGCAGTTGGTCGTGCACTTCTATCAGGTCTAGAAATGATGGCTTTTAAAGTGGGAGTCGCTGTTAAAGTTAGACATGGATGTAAAGAAAGTTAAGTATATGAATCTCTATATCAGATTACTCAGTGGAAGTGAAATATTATGAACAGACGTATGAATCCCAGAGGAGCAAGGCGTATGATGAAAAAAATGGGGATGAATATGGGTGGAATTGATAATGTTGAAGAAGTAATAATCCGAACCAACACAAAAGACATTACAATAGAACAACCCGAAGTTTCTATCCTTGAGATGCAAGGTCAAAAAATATTTCAAATTATTGGAGGAAAAATAGTTGAAAAAGCTTCCGAAAACAAAAGCGCTGGATTTAATGTTTCAGAAGAAGACGCTCAATTGGTGGCAGACCAAACAGGTAAAAATTTACAGGAAGCTAAAAACGCATTGGAAGAGTGCCAAGGAGATTTAGCAAAAGCCATTTTACTATTACAAGCGTAAAAATTGCAAACTGGAGTTCCTTAATCAACTATTTAAAGATAGTTTATTATTGGAAAAAAAAGTCAGTCAACAAGATTGGATATTTCTATATAGGCGGTAACTATTACCTTTTTTAAGGACATATTATGGAAATTCTAAAGTCTGATATTGTTGTAGTTGGCCATTTTTCTATAGACTCAATTAAGTTGCCAAAGTGGAATTCGCCATTTGTTACTCTAGGGGGAGCTGTAACTTATGTTTCCATGATATCTCGAAAATTAGGTAAAACAGTCTCAATAATTTCTAAAATTGGAATGGATTTTCCAAAAGCTTATTTGTGGTTGTTAGATAAAGAGGGAGTTGATCTGTCAAATATTATTAAATTAAAAAATGAAAAAACAACTAGTTTTGAACTTGAGTACGATAAAAATTTCGAAAAACGAATATTAAATTTGAGATACAAAACATCTTCATTGCAGGTAAATGATCTACCAAGTAATTTTGAAGCAAAGGTTATTCATTTAGCTCCTATTGCAGATGAGATTTCTTACCAAGAGATTGTGAAATTAAGAAAAAATACTAAAGTCTTATCTCTTGATCCACAAGGTTTATTGCGAAATTTTTCCGATAATGGAATTGTCAAATTGGAATCAAATTTTGATAACAAAATACTAGATCTCATTGATATTTTTAAATCAACTTCTGAAGAAATAAAAAAGGTAACAAATCAATCAAATTTAAAGTTAGCAATCGAAACAGTTCACAATTTTGGAGTAAAAATAATAATTGTCACTCAAGGTTCTAAAGGATCAACACTTTCGATAGGTGAAACCCAGTACTCAGTTCCAGCATATCATTCAAAATGCGTAGTTGATCCAACTGGTGCAGGAGATTGTTTTATCGGGGGATTTTTAACTGAATTTATTGATCAAAAAGATACTTTTTGGTGTGCTTGTGTGGGGGCTGCTGCCGCGTCGATAATTATAGAAAAAATGGGCCCAATCTCTTTTGGAGAAAGAGAAGAAATTTATCACAGAGCATATGCTATCTATGAGAAGGAAACAAAACGTTTGTGAGGTTCTGGAAATGGGGCGAGTTGATAAAGGGGTCACATGTAGTGTAATTAATTGCAATAATGAAGCTGTTCGTTCATTACCATACGATAAAGCAAAATCTAGCGGGTTAAAAATCTCCGAAGAAGGAAAAAGAGCATATCTATGCAAAGAACATTATAAAGAGTATAAAAAGAAAACTAAAAAAGATAAAACAATCGATAAGTGGCGTTATGGCATTTAAAGAGAGTGAAAAAAATGCGAATATTGCAATTGCATGCTAATTTTATAGAATTTAAACCAGTCAAAAAAGAAATAAAATTGGCTGAAGAAACTAAAGAAGAAAAAAAAAGAATTGAACAAGTTGTTGTTCTCTTTACCGCCATAGAAAAAGAAGATAAAACATCTTTAGTTAAAATAGCTATCAAAGAATTAACTGAATTTTTACAAAATCTAAAAATAAATAAAATCTTGATATATCCTTTCGCTCACTTGAGTAGTAATCTAGCAAAACCAAATGAAGCTTTGAAACTACTAAAAGAACTGGAAAAACAAGCAAAAGAAAATAAAATTGAAACTTTTAGGGCACCTTTTGGATGGACTAAGCAATTTACAATATCAATAAAAGGGCATCCATTAGCAGAACAATCTCGATCCTATTCTTCAGGTCCAGATAAAAAGGTTTCAAAGAAAAAAACAAATATTTCTAAAGCACTTAAAGCTGAAAAAAAACTCAAATCATTTTGGCACATTTTAGATCCTACAGGAACATTAACGCCAGTTGAAGAATTCAAATTTAAGGGCCATAAAAATCTTGATTTATTTTCTAAATACGAGATCACAAAAGCCCGTACAAGTTGTGAGATGCCTCCCCATGTAACATTAATGAAACGATTGGAAATAGCAGATTATGAAGAAGGAAGTGATCCAGGTAATATACGATGGTATCCAAAAGGACGATTGATCAAATCATTACTTGAACAGTTCATCACGGATAAAATGAATAAATACGGAGCCATGGAAGTTGAAACGCCAATTATGTATGATTTCAACCATCCAAGTTTATCCGACTATCTAAATAGATTCCCAGCCAGACAATACATACTTAATTCAGAGGATAAAGAATTATTTCTCAGATTTGCTGCCTGTTTTGGACAGTTCTTAATGATGCATGACGCACAATTCTCGTATAAACAAATGCCACTTAAAGTATACGAATTAACCAAATATAGTTTTAGAAGGGAGAAAAGTGGTGAAGTTTGTGGTCTAAGGCGACTTCGAGCATTTACAATGCCTGATTGCCATGCTTTTTGCACGGACCTAAATCAAGCAAAAAAAGAGTTTGAAACTAGATTCAAACTAAGTATAGAAGTATTAAGAGAAATAGGTTTAACAAAAGATGATTATGAAATTGCACTTCGATTTACTAAAGAATTTTATAAAGAAAACAAGGAATTTATTACAAAAATAGCTAAACTATTTGGTAAACCTCTTTTAGCTGAATTATGGAAAGAACGGTTCTTTTACTTCAGATTAAAATGGGATGCAAATTTCATTGATAATCAGAAAAAAGCAGCTGCTCTCTCAACTGACCAAATTGATGTTGAAAATGCAAAGAGATATGATATTAATTATGTTGATGAAAATGGAGAAAAAAAACATCCACTCATTTTACATTGCTCTCCAAGTGGTGCCATTGAAAGAGTAGTATACGCATTATTAGAAAAAGCTTACAAAGGTCAACAAAAAGGCAAATCCCCCATGCTCCCATTATGGTTATCACCTACCCAAATTCGACTTATCCCAATTTCAGACGCATACTTGACGAAGGTTGTTGAACTTTCCAAAGAAATAGCTAGTCAGAATATTCGAGTAGATATTGATGATAGGGCATCTACTTTACAGAAGAAAGTGAGAGGAGCAGAAAAAGAGTGGATACCATACATAATTGTTGTCGGTCAAAAAGAAGTGGATTCTGGAATTCTGTCTGTTAGAGATAGAAATAGCAATGGAAAAGTCGAAAAACTGAAATTAGAAAAACTGATAAATACTATCAAAACTCAAATTCAGAACAAGCCATTCAAACCACTTCCTTTACCAATAAACCTAACAAAAAGACCACAATTTTACGGATAAAAAAAAGTTAAGACCAAACTTTCCCAAAAAATATATCAGACATCAATGTGATACAAGAATCAAACCCTGGAGGCAAAAACTATGGAAAAAGAAATCGCAATCTATATAGATGGAGTATATTACCCCAAATCACAAGCAAAAATATCAGTTTATGATCACGGTTTACTATATGGAGATGGCGTTTTTGAAGGGATTCGGGCTTATGAAGGAATTGTTTTCAAATTACGAGAACACATTGAAAGGCTCTATCTTTCAGCACATGCAATAATGTTGAAAATACCTCTCTCAAAAAAAGAAATGTTAAAAGCAGTTATTGAAACTTTGAGGAAAAATAAACTAACTAATGCATATATTCGTCTTGTAGTTACAAGAGGAGTTGGGGATTTAGGTCTTGATCCAAGAAAATGCCCAAAAGCTTCGGTGATAATAATTGCAGACAGTATTAATCTTCATTCTTCAGGTGCAAAAGAGAACGGAATCGCTACAATGATTTCTTGGGTCAGAAGAAATACAGTAGATTCAACAACGCATGAAATAAAATCTCTTAACTATCTAAATAGTATACTTGCAAAAATAGAAGCTACAGCAACTGGTGTTGATGAAGCTATTAGTCTTGATAAAATTGGATGTGTAGTAGAAGGTGTTGGAGAGAACTTGTTCATTGTTAAAGACGGGAAACTATTCACTCCTCCAAGTTCTAGTGGCGCTTTATCAGGAATTACTGCAAAAGTTGCTATGAGAATAGCAAGAAGTTTAAACATAGAAGTTTCTGAAACCAGAATCACTCCATTCCAGTTATTCACGGCAGATGAAGCATTTTTTACTGGTACAGCTATGGAGATGGTCCCTATAAGAGAAGTAAACAACAGACAGATAGCTAGTGGCAAACCAGGTCCTATAACAAAGAAGTTAATGACTGCTTTTCTTAAAGTGATCGTTGATCCAAATGAAGGAGTTCCAATTTATAGTTAACAAAAGAGAGAATAGCTCTAATTTTTTTTCATGAATTGTTCAATTCTATCAAATGCTTTCTCTAGTGTTTTAACTGGAGGTAGGAAGACACCCCTAACATGATCCGCTCCATAAATTGGATCAAAACCAGAACCGTGAACTAATAAAACACCAGTATCGTGGAGTAATTTAACCACAAAATCCAAATCAGTTTTCCATTTAGTTCCAATATCACGTATTTTTGGAAAGACATAGAAGGCCCCATCAGGTTTAGCACAACTAATTCCTTCAATTTCATTTAGTCTTTTCCAAGAATAATCTCTTCTTATCTTTAATTTTTTAACCATCTCAACAACATGGTTTTGCGGACCATTTAGGGCAGCAATTCCCGCCATCTGAACAGGAGTATTTGCACAAATTCTGATTCGTGCTTCTTTTTCAATAGCTTCTTTAAGATTTTTTAATTCATCTTTTTGATCATGGAAATAAACATAACCCAAACGCCAACCAGTCATTAAATAAACTTTAGAAAAACCGTTCAACCCAACAACTGGAATATCTTTAGCTAACTTTGATGTGCTCACAAAATCTTCAACATATCGTATCTGATCATAAATTTCATCAGAAATAACTAGAAGATTATATTCACCAGCAATGTCTAATACTTGTTTAACTATTTTTTCATTTGTTAAAGCACCTGTGGGATTATTAGGATTAATAAGCAATATTGCACGTGTTTTTTCGGATATCTTATTTCGAATATCCTCAGGATTAGGTTGCCAGTTTTCTTCTTCAATGGTTTCGTATGTAATAGGGTTGCCATTCCAAAATTTGGAATATGAAATATAGGGTGGATATGCAGGTCCAGGAACAAGGAGTTCATCACCAGTCTCTAATAGACTAGATATTAGCATGCAAATACCTTCAGACACTCCAGAAGTGATTATAACATTTCCTTCAGGTATGTTCACACCATTTACTTTCTTTTCTTTGTTAACGATCGCTTGTTTTAATAGAGGAATACCTTCTGAGGGAGAATAATAGTTTTTATTTGTTTTAATTGCCTCAATCAATGCTTGCTTAATATGATCAGGAGTAGGAAAATCAAAAGCAACAGGGTCTCCAATATTTAAAGGAAAAATTTTTTGCCCATTTTTTATTGCTTCACCTACATTATCTATAACGTCACGTATGGCATACTCGATAGAATTTGCACGTTCAGCTACTTTCACAGACACCATCGTTTGGTTTAATTCTCCGGATGCAAAGTGCGTCCTTCGAAAACATAAAGGTTGCGAAAAAATTGTAACCATTAAAAAATTTTTAAAAAAAAGCTATTGAAGATTCAAGTTAAAATAAGTAAATATTCAGAGGTTTATTCAACATAAAGATTAAGAGAGTTAGTAAGTATAAATCTGAAATCAAAACTGACAAATGGTCGTTAGATTTTGTGTGAAAGAAAAAAAAATGGAAAATACTTAGAATATAAGATATTTTCTAATAGGACCTTGCGAAATATACTATTTCTTCAGATTTTTCAGTGCACAGTATACAGTTATCTGTTGATGATTCTTTGGTCAATGGTTTTAATCTAATTGTCGCTCCAGTATCAGCTTTTATTTTCTCTTCGCACTCAGATTTGCCACACCATGCTGCTTTTAGAAAACCCCCTTTAATTTTGAGAGTGTCTTTAAAATCTTCATAGTTATTAACCGTAGTAATTTTTCCAATTAGGCGTTCTTTGGCTTTTGTGTACAAGTTTTTTTGAATATCAACTAGAAGCGATTTTGTAGCTTGGACAGTGTCTTCTATTTTCGCATTGGTTTTTTGATAAGTATCTCGTCTTGCTAAGGTTATTTGATTCTGTTTTAAGTCTCTAGGACCAATTTCTATCCTAATAGGGACCCCTTTTAGTTCCCACTCATGGAATTTCCAGCCAGGAGTGTATTCTTTCCTGTCGTCTAAAATAGTTGAGATATTATTTTTTTCCAGTTTATCAAAAATTTCTTTTGATTTTTCAAGAATTGCACTTGAATCTCCTTTCTTATAGGTTATAGGCACTATTACAACTTGAGTTGAAGCAACTCTGGGTGGAATTACTAGACCTCTGTCGTCCCCGTGGACCATAACAAGTGCACCTATTAACCGAGTAGATATGCCCCAAGAAGTTTGCCAAACCTTATGATTTTTTTTATCCTCACCCACAAACTCTATATTGAAAACTTTAGCAAAGTTTTGCCCCAAATTATGTGAAGTTCCCATCTGAAGAGCCTTACCATCTGGCATAATTGCTTCTAGTGTTGTGGTATAAAGAGCCCCTGCAAATTTTTCATTATCCGTTTTTACCCCTACAAGAACAGGAATTGCCAAGTAGTTTTCCATTATGTCATTGTACTCATCAAGAATATCAAATACTTCTTTTTTTGCCTCTTCACTTGTTTTATGAACTGTGTGACCTTCTTGCCACAAAAATTCTCTAGTTCTAAGAAAAGGTTTAGTTGCTTTGGTTTCCCATCTAACAACATTACACCACTGGTTTATTTTAATGGGCAAATCTCTCCAACTTCTAATCCACTTAGCAAAAGTTGAATAGATTATTGTTTCAGAGGTAGGTCTAATTGCCAATTTTTCTTCTAGAACTGTATCTCCACCTTGAGTTACCCAGGCAACTTCTGGAACAAAACCTTCAAAATGTTCAGATTCTTTTTTTAGAAAACTTTCCGGGATAAACATTGGAAAATAGACGTTTTTATGACCTGTAGATTTTATTTTTTTGTTAAATAATTCTTGAATTTTTTCCCAAATGGCATAAGATTGTTCTCTGAAGATTATACAACCTTTTATTGGCGCATAATCTGCTAGACCAGATTTTTGCACAACTTCAACATACCACTCCGAGAAGTTATCGTTTTTGCTCACAGTTATTCCAGTATCTGACATAGACGTTCTCTCCATTTGTTTTATACTGGCTCAATATAACCATAACGCAGAAATTCAAGCTATAAAACATCAGAAAAAATAAATTCTAAAATGTTTGATAAAACTCTAAATAATTATTTAATACTTTGGACACCTAATTGATCTGAGTAAAGGAAACAAGCTTATAAGAAATAATTTTAAAAGCAAATCAACTAATGTTTTCATTCGGAGTGGGTCTTTGTGTATGATGATGTACTAAAAAAGCTAGGTAATAAAGAGTTAACAAAGGAAAAATTACACCAAATGGTTGAGCACAATTTTGAATTAATACCTGTTTTAGTTGAAGGAATGTCATCGCAAAAAGCAAATACACGATATGGATCGGGCAAAATTTTAATGGATCTAAGTGAAAAATACCCAGAAAAGTTGTACCCATATATAGATTCGATTCTTGAATTATTAGATAGTAAGTATAGAATAATAATTTGGAATTCTATGGCAATAATTGCTAATATCACTCCAGTAGATACAGAAAAAAAGTTTGATACCATTTTTAACAAATATTCTAGTTTCTTAAAAGATGAATATATGATTACAGTCGCAAATACAATCGAAAATCTAGGAAAAATTGCCAAAACTAAACCGTATCTAATTCAGAAAATAACAAAAGAAATTCTAGAAGTTAAAAACATAAAATTAACGCCACATTTAACAGAAGAATGCAAAAAAGTTATTGCCGAAAAAGCTATTGGGTCATTTGAATTATTTTTTGATAATATTGAAGAGAAAAAAAAGTGTTATCTTTTGTAAAGAAACAGGTAGAAAGCTCCAGAAAATCTTTAAGAAGTAAAGCAGCAGAATTTGTTAAAAAACACTGTGAATAAAATCAATTTTCAAGAAGAATATAATATTTTTCTTTATTATTGAAAAAAATTTATATAAAAAGATGTGAAATATGTTCCAATGGATCCCTATAAACACAAACGTAAAGTATATACCCGCAGATCAAATAAAAAGAAAAGATATTTACTTGCCATCATTTTGGTTGCTATAGTGATAACAGCAATTGGGGGTTATATCGTATTAAACAATAATAATGACACACTTACTTTGGATGTAATTGTTAGCGGATCGGGTAGTGTTGCTAAATCTCCTGATCAGACTTTTTACTCTCATAATAATGCTATTTCCTTAACTGCAAATGCTAGTGATGGATGGGTGTTTGCTGGTTGGAGTGGAGATTTTTCAGGTTTTGCTAATCCTAATGATGTAGTACTAGATAGTAACAAAACTATTACAGCTACGTTTGTTGAGGAATCAGATCCTAATGATGATCCATATTTAGATCCCACAAAGGTATTGCTAACTACGAATATGGGTAATATCTTAATTGAGCTAAGAAATGATATGCCTATAACGACTGGCAACTTTAAGACGCTAGTTCAACAAGGAATTTTTAATGGCACTATCTTTCACAGAGTAGTTCCCGATTTTATGATTCAAGGGGGGGATCCAACTGGAACTGGATTTGGAGATCCAACTATACCAAACATTCCAGATGAATTTGTCACTGGAAATAACTTTAACAATAGGGGAAATATTGCCATGGCAAATGCTGGTGCAAATACTGGAAGTAGTCAATTCTTCATCAACATAGTTAACAATAACTATCTAGATACTGCTCATCCAGTTTTTGGCAGAGTAGTAGAAGGTATGGATATTGTTGATGCGATATCACTAGTTGAGGTTAACTCTGAGAAACCAATCGAAAACGTCACGATATTAAAAGCTGAAATAATAGAATAAAAAAACAGAAAAGAGGTTTTGGATTTCTCAGCAACCAAAGAAATACTTTTACTTATCTTTTGGTTTTGAGCCTATCTCTACGCAAAGAATATTGATTTGATATCTTTTTTCCCCGATCTGCATCTTTCCTTGTGTGTGATAGCCTCTACTTCCAGTTTTGAAATCTTTTTTATTTAGCACAAAATTCTGTTTTTCTCCATTCAATTGAACTGTTACAATATTTAATTCGCTCAAGTTACAACATCACCATTATCATCATAGAGCAATATTGTTGCTTTTCACTTTTTCGTTCATTTTTTTAAAAAATAAAAAATAGGTGAATTGAGAATTCATAAAGATCTTAAATGTCGTTCTCGAAT
>Ga0255055_10002609_pt1 | contig 12607 bp, 8 predicted proteins | sample JV7_2_27_MG_FD_188633 | JGI IMG/M metagenome (GOLD analysis project Ga0255055, IMG submission 188633) | Seawater microbial communities from Jervis Inlet, British Columbia, Canada - JV7_2_27 | ecosystem: Environmental > Aquatic > Marine > Inlet | place: Canada: British Columbia | collected...
ACCTTGTTCCTTTTTTAAATCCGCAATCTCCAATCCGAAATCCCAAATTAAAATAATGGGACTAATAAAAACACTGTCAAAAAAGAAAGATTATGCAGGCTAACCGAAAACGATCAATTTCCAAGGATTCCCTTGAGAGCGTCTTTCGCTGTTTTCTCATACGGTTTAATTTCCTCTTTCTCCAATAGCTTTTTAGCTTCTTTGGATTCGAGAACTTGTTTTTCAATTTCCTGTTTGGCGGCCGCACTTAAGTCCGGGCGAAACTTGGGTGAGGTGAAGGTTCCGGACACCAGCACCGGCACCATGACTCCTGAACGTTGCGCCTCATCACCCTGGCCTTTGAGGGAAGCAATCGCCTTGGGCTCCACGCGGAAATCGAGGGTCTCTTTGACCAAGTCGGCCGTTCCGGTAGCGATAACACGGATAAAAGGAGATTTGAGGATGCTTTGCGGCGTGTTGACCGCACCATTTTTGATGGTATAGGGAATGTTCAGTTCAGTGAAATCGGTTTTCGGCCGCTCGCCGTCTTTTTTAGCGAGGCCGAATGCCGATCCGACATTTCGTACCATGGCGGCCAGATCAATCCCCACGATGGCGCCATCATTGAATTTTAAATAACCTTTGCCGTTTAAGGTTTTCTTAATCCGCTCGGGCTCATCGCCGGTCATGGAAAGTTTGATGTCGGCATTGGTGCTGCCCTGCAGAATGTCCTTTTCCAGTACATCCTTGAGCAGGGGTTCCGCCTGGACATTATTGATTTTCAGGTTCAGACTGCTTCTGGGAATATCCTGAGCGACGTTCAGCAATGCCTTGCCGTTGGCATTACCCTGGTACATATTCAGTTTCATCGGATCCAAATTAAATATGCCGTTTTTGGCTTTGATCTGCAGGTAGACATCCTGAATATTGGCTTTGCTGATCGTAAGTTGGCCAATTTTTATGAGCCCGTCCAGAATCAGACGGCGCAGCGGTGTGTAATCGGTCTTTTTCTTTTTGCCTTTGGCCGGGGACGGCGCCTTATCCTCAGACGGCTGGTCGCTTTTCGGGGGCATGTAACGATCGAGGTTGATCTGATCCAGGTTCAAATCAAATTTCAGGTTGGGTCGAGAAAATTGAGCTGCGGTTGCCGAAAAATTCAACCTGGATTGATCCAGATTCATTACTCCGCTGGACACGACCACGCGATTGGCATCGGCTTTTATGTGGGCTTTCAAATCAACACTGCTAAGGGCCTTGGGGTCTGTGGTGTCTACCGGAAAGGTTTGCCCCAATGCGGCTACAAGTTCACGCGGTGAAAACTTGTCCACGGTGATGTCCAGGTCCACCCCGGGATTGGTGGCCGGGTTCTCAAGGTTTCCCTTCAGCCGCAGTGTGAGTTGCTTGAGGGCCTTGAGAGACAAATCCATTGGAACGACCCCCTTTTCAAACCCGTTGCCCACCGGCCCGACTGTCCCTTCTAAGGACAGGGGGTTTTTATCCAGCTGGGCCGAAAATGTCAGTTGAACCGGGCGATCCAGTGAAACATCCTTTAAAGCCAAGCTGATATCCGTGATTTCCTTGCGGGTATCTGTGGAGTGATCGATCCAGAGGACCGACCCGTTTTTAATGGAAAAATTTCCCACGGTCAGGGCGCTGATGGGAAGCCCTCCCATACCGGCAGGGGAATCAGTCGGCACCGGCTTTTTGGAAGCGGTCCCCCTTTGTGGCTGGGGTTGCTCCCAGTTTACACGGCCATTTTTATTTTTTACCAGCACTATCTGCGGTTCGTCCAATACGAATCGTTTGATTTGTATCTCTTTGCTGATAAGCGGTAGAAGTTTTACTCTGACCTCGAAGGACTTGATTTTGACAAATTCTTTTTCAGCAAATCCGGCGGTGTTGCCCAGCTGCATGTCAGAAAAAGAAATCCCGGCCCACGGGAAAAGGGAAAGCTTAAGATCATCTCCCACTGAAAAAGGGCGACCGGTCGCCTCTACCACCTTGTTTTCAATAACGGGTTTGTATTTTTGAACATCTACAAACATCGGAATGATCAGCAGGGCAGCTATGATGACCACCACAAGGCATCCGGCTATAATTGCACCCCATTTAAGAAAATTCTTCATTTGAGCCTCCTTCAACTGAGTTCGTCTAAGCTAGGTACCAAGGCGCCAGGTGTCAAGCAGGGAGAAGTAAATACCAGGGCCACGTCATTTAAACAGGTAATTGACTGAATATATGAAAGTAACTTGTTTAATGCAACTCATGAAAATCCCAAGCACCAAATCTCAGGGTGTCAGGTGTCAGGTGTCAGGAAAAAGAAACATAGAAGCTGAAATCTTGTATGAAACTACGCCAAAATGGCATAGTTTTTTTTAAATTGACAGAATACATTATTCGATGCTTACAGTCCGCCTGTGGAGGGTTGGACGTTCAACGTTCGATGTTCATCAGTTTCTTTTCCGGTGGGCCTCAATCGCTTCCACCACATAGGGCATGATGTTGTCGACGATGACCTGATATCCTTCTGCTTTGGGGTGAATGCCATCAGCCTGATTCAGCTCAGGGTTTGCCGCCACACCGTCTAAGAAAAATGGTACCAGAATAACGTCTGCGCTGCGGGCAACTTCCGGATAAATATTGGCAAAGGCGGTGGTGTAGTCTTTTCCCAGATTTTGGACGATCTGCATAGCACCCAGGACAACGATTACATTTTCTTTTTTTAGCATCCGGATGATTTTTTGGATGTTTGTTTGGATTAAATCAGGATCGAGACCGCGGAAACCATCATTGGCTCCGATGACCAGTATGACGATATCGGGTTTTAAGGTTAATACCCATTTTATTCTCGAAAGGGTTCCGCTGGAGGTTTCGCCGCTTATTCCGGCATTAATTACCTGGTAAGGATAGCCCTGGCCCCGCAATTTTTCTTCAAGTACTGCCGGATAGGCAAACTCTTCCGCCAGGCCTAAGCCTTCGGTCAGGCTGTCGCCAACGGCTACAATCGTGCCTTCTATTTTTTTTTCAGGTTGTGCTATTTTAGGGGCGGTTGGTTCTTCGCTGCAACCTATAGCCATTAGCAGGGTCAGGAGAGCAAAGAAAAAAAAATAATTATTTTTTTTCACTTTAATTCATCCAAATATAAAAAGATAAAATTCCTTGTTTTATCAATCCCCAATCCGAAATCCAAAATCCAAAATCGAGTGAATCCCAAATCCCAAATCCGCAATCGAATCATTCCTGATTCTGCTCCCTTAAAAATACAACCGGCTTCTTGCGCAGAATTGAAATAGAAGGCAATACTCCCACCGTCACTACCAGCAATATGGTTGCCCCAATCAACACGATGCTATCAATGATAAAAGGCTGATAAGAGATATTCAAAACCTTTAAGCAGATCAGCCAACTGGCGGCCTGTGAGATCAGCAGGGCCTGGCCGGTGCTCACCAAACCCAGGACGAGATTTTCAAGCGTAAACACTTTTACCACGAAATTACTCCTTGCTCCCAGAATTTTATAGTAAACAGCTTCCTGGATTCTGGCGTAACGAGTGGCCAGGATTGAACTGATAATAATTAAAATGCCCGCGACGATGCTGAATGCGGCAAAAAACCGGATAATCAGAGATAATTTTTTGACAACGCCTGTGAAAATCGTCAGCAATTCAGTCGTATCAATAACGCTTATGTTCGGAAAGTTTTCTACAATTTTTGTTTGCAAAGCTGAGATTTGCGGTTTGGCGACCCTGATCGCCGTAAATATGGTTTGGGGAGCATCCCGCAAAGTATTATCGGGGAATACGAAATAGAAAAATGGGCGGATAGATTCCCGCGTCCGGGAGCGAATACTAGAGATGCGGGCTTGCAGGGGCACACCCTGGATTTTAAAAGTGATGCGATCCCCTATCTTCATTTCATTGCTGTCGGCCACCGTATCCATAACCGAAACCTGGCGGTTTCCCCAACTTTTCTGATAAAGACGGCCTCCTTTTATGATGACTTCATCTTCCAGTAGATAATTGCGATAGGTGAGGTTAAACGTGCGGGCCAGATTGTCGCCGCGCCGTCGTCGTTCCTGTTGCCGATTTAATTTTTCACCGTTGATGGACATAATTTTAGCCCTGATGATGGGATAATATTGAGCCGGCATGCCCAGTGCATCGGAAAATTTTTCCAGCTGGGATGGTTGAATGTCGAGAAAAAATACGTTCGGCGCATCTTCGGGATAGGACTGGATAAAGCTGGCATCCAGATTTTGTTCAATTAAATAAATGGCGAATATAACGGCAAACGATGCTGTCAGAGTGATAATAATCGGTCGGGTGGCATTTTTCGGTCGAAACAGGCCTTTGATCGCCTGCCGGATCAACAGGGAGCGAACCCTTGAGCGTTTGAGGATCAGCAATACTGCCCCCGTCAAAACAGCGGTGATAATAATCAGCAAAATAATGCCACCAACAAAATACAGTGCTGCTTTGAGTTCGTTTACCTGCCGGAATACCAGCAGCAGAAAAAAGGTTAATATTAGAAATCCACTCAGATAAATGGGCAGCTTTGCTTGCGAACGAATTCGCTCTTTGCGGAAGATAATGACCGGTTTGATGTCTTTTAATCGATGCAGCGGTATAAACGAGAAAAGGCTAACGACAAGTACCCCCAGGCACAGTCCCTCCAGTACCGCTCCCCAGGAAATAATCAGGGTAATATTTTCAGGAAGAAAACCTCTGAAAAGAACATCTAAACCACTTTGGAGTAAAAGGCCGGATAGCAGCCCAATAATTGTTCCCGCCAATCCCAGAATAGAGAGGATAAAAATATAATGGCGGGTAATGAAATGACTTTTAGCTCCCACCGTTTTCATGATGGCGATTGTTTTTTCCTTCTCCTTTAAGAAGGCAGTTAAGGCACTCTGGATGCCGATGCCGGCCAGCAGCAGCGTGAATATGGATATCAGGCTCAGGTCAAAAAAGAGATTGTCAAAAAAACGCTTAATACGTGATCGTGCTGTTCGGTAGGTATCGACACGCTCCTGCTCAGCATCGGTAACAGCCCTTAACCGGTCAGCAATCGAACCGATTTTGTCTTCTTTCAAAACCTTGATCAGATAAAAGTGGCGAACCCGGCTTCCCTTTTTGACCAGGTCCAAACGGTCGATATCGGCGGCTGCTATGAATATGCGGGGCCCCAATAAGAAAATATTGACCGGCTGATCCGGTTCCTGCAGGACAACATCTTTAATCGTCAAGGTGGTACTGCCGACGTGCAACGGGTCTCCCACCTGCAGATTGAGCCGATCAAGCAGGCGCTGGGCGACGATGATGCTGCCCGGCGTAAGAACACCGGCAAATTTGCGGCCGGATTTCAAGACAACCTGGCCGTAAAACGGATATCCCGGTTGCACTATTTTCAACTTGGCCAGCAAAGAATCCCGGCCTTTCCGGCTGCGAACGACGGAATAAAATTCCCAGACCCGGTGGCCGATAATTTTGTTTTGATCCTCAAGCTGTCTAACTGTGTTTACCGCCCCCGGTGAAATCTCGTAATAGGACTGGATGATGATGTCGGCCCCATGCAGGGTCTTGGCGTCATTGAGCAGTGACGCATTAACGCTGGCGGAAAACCCGTTTAAGGAGATGAGGGTGACAATGGAAAGCGCCACGCACAGAACAAATACAATCGCCTGGCGCCGGGAGCGTACAATCTGCCGGATAATGAATTGAGGATGCAGGATTCCGTTTTTCATATCAGGATCTAAAGCCTTAAAGGCATTTTAGCTGACACTATTTTAAAGGTTTCAGGTTTCAGGTGTCAGGGTCCGGAGGTTCAAAGGTTCAGGGTTCACCGTTCAAGGTTACCGTTTGTAAACGCTTAACAGCGAGACCTTTTCAACCTTTGAACTCTGAACCCTGAACCTTTGAACCTTATTATGAAACCCGTCCATCCTTGAGGATAATCATACGGTCGGCAATCCTGGCGATATCTACGCTGTGGGTTACCAGAACCAGGGTGGTCTGTCGTTCTTTTTGAAATTCCAGCAGTAAATCCAGAACGGCCTTTCCGTTTTCTGAATCCAGGTTGCCGGTGGGTTCATCGGCAAAGATAATTTTGGGATTGTTGATGACAGCCCGGCACATGGCCACTCGCTGCATTTCGCCGCCGGAGAGCTGGTGCGGATAGTTATCACTGCGTTTTTGCAAACCAACTCGTTTTAGCAGCTCGGCAGCTTTATCATGGGCTTGGGGATCACGCCTAATCTCAGCCGGAAACATGACATTTTCCAGGGCCGTTAAGGACGGAACCAGATGAAATGACTGAAAGACAAAACCGATACTTTCATTGCGTAGCGGTGCCAGATCATCCTCGGTGGCCTCGGTGATATCTATTTCTTCCAATAGAACTCTGCCCGACGATGGTTTGTCCAGGCCCGACAACAAACTCAGCAAAGTGGTCTTGCCGCTGCCGCTGCTTCCCTCGACAACTAAAAACTCACCTTCGGCGACCGAAAGTGATACATCGTCCAGCACGCGTATTTCCCGGTCTGCAATGGTGTAGGTTTTGGTTATGTTTCTGGCCTCGACAACGGGCATGGTATTAATCACTCTTTTTTTTGTTCAGGGCCCGCTGCAATTTTTCGCCCAGAGCCCCCATGGAGGTGGTGGAAGCGTCTGAAAACGGTTGCCAGTTTTGCTCATCGGTCGTATCGGCCGGTGTCAGGGTGATTTTCCTTTCACCGGGATTGACAGCTTCAATCATAACCGGAATGGCGTCGCCTTCTTTGAGCTTTTCAAGTTCGGCCGGTTTGTCGGCTTTGCCGAGATTTGATTTCGGAAGAAGTCCGGTGATGCCGGGTTCCAGATTAATAAAATAACCGAATTTTTCTTTTTTTTCCAAAATGCCTTTCACAGCCTTGCCGATGGTGTACTTTTCGGCTACATCGACCCACGGATCGCCTTCAGCATCCCGGATACTTAACGACAAACGCCGTTTGTCAAGGTCCACCTCTTTGATCATAACCGACACGGTTTCACCGGCGGTGACAATATCCTCGGATTTTAGCACCCGCTTTTCATAACTCATTTCACTGATGTGGACCAGTCCTTCAACACCGGGGGCAACTTCCACAAAGGCCCCGAAATTTGCACAGTGGGTGACGGTTCCCTGGATTTTATCTCCCTCGTGAAAATGTTCGCCGACACTGACCCAGGGATCTTCGGTGAGCTGTTTCATTGACAGGCTGATTTTTAGCATTCCGGGTTTTTTATCAGGCTCGATGCCGATAACCTTAACCCGGACGGTATCGGAGACATTGACCACCAATTCCGGTTTGGCCGTTCTTGACCAGCTCAGTTCCGATACATGCACCATCCCCTCCACTCCGGACGACAGGCGAACGAAAGGGCCGTAAGGCATTATCCTGGTGACGGTGCCGTCTATAATGTCGCCCACCTTTAAGGTCTGATAAAATTCTTTTCTGGCCACTTCCTGCTCGCGTTCCAGAAGTTTGCGCCTGGAAAGAACAATATTTCTACCATTTTCTTCAAAGGTGATAATCAAAAAACTCAAGGTTTCACCGACGTAATCCGAGGGATTTTCCACAAAATTGATATCGACCTGGCTGAGGGGACAAAATGCTTTTCGCTGCAGGACTTCAATCCGAAAACCGCCTTTGCACGTTTCGCTGACTTTGCCCTCTACCGGTACGGATTTTTCGTAAGCTTCCAATAACATATTTAAACCGCCAATGCCCGACACCGCCTTTGACAGCCTGATTTCGTCATCCGACAGGGCCACGACATAGAGTTCCAGCATGTCACCCTCGTTGAGTGCCAGTTCCTGGTTTTTATCGAGTAATTCGGCCTTGTCTACCACCCCGTCAATTTTGGTGCCGGTATCGACAAAAACAGAGTCCTTGCCGATGGATATAATTTTACCGCGAATTTTATCTCCGAGGCTAACATCGGCGTCCATACCAGGACCGTAATCTTCCAGCAGTGCGGCAAAGCTTTCTTCTTTTTCTTCACTATTGTCATCGCCCAAATGATTTGTCATGATTCCCACTCCTTTGGTCGTCATTATGAAGCTACTATTTTTGAGATAGCTTCGTTATTGTCACAACCCTGTGATAGATCCAGAATTATCAGGGGCGTTTAATATTTTCAAGGATATAATATAATTGAGCGGTCGGGGAGTTTTTCAATCTTGGCCCTGTCCGCCTGGGGAATAGCCCGTGCGAGCCGTAACAATATTTTGAGTGTATATTACATTGACAAAATGCATACCGTATAATAAATTTCAAGATAATTCGAACAGTTATCAAATGAGGAGACCGGATGAAGAGCTATCGCCCATACTTGATGGAAGATGACCAGGAGGCCGTGCGCCTGGATGTAAAGACGGATGTTGCGACTGTTGAAAAACAAGCCTTATGGGCCGGCATTAAACCCGGTATGCGGGTTGCCGATTTAGGATGTGGCGCTGGTAAAACCACCTTCCATCTAAATCGGCTGGTTCAACCAAACGGTCAAACCATCGGCGTAGATCTCGCCCAGCAACGCATCGAATATGCCAAAAAACATTATAGCAGTGAAAGTATCGCGTATGTTAGCGCTGACATCCGCAGGCCGCTGGAGGACCTTGGGCACTTCGATTTTATCTGGGTTCGTTTTGTCCTCGAATATTATCTTGAGGACAGCTTCGATATTGTTAAGAATATTACCAAAAATCTAAAGCCCGGTGGGACTATTTGCCTGATTGATCTGGACTACAATTGCCTGCGGCATTACGGGCTGCCCGAGCGCCTCAGTCGAGCCACCTCCGGCATCATGAATTGGCTTGAAAAAAAATTTAATTTTGATCCCTATGTGGGTGTAAAACTCTATTCTTTTCTTTATGATTTGGGGTTCGTTGATGTTGATGTGAACCTCAGCGCCCACAATATGTTTTTTGGGGAGCTAAAAGAAAATGAAAAGTTTAACTCCATGCAAAAGGCTCAAATAGCCGGAAAAAATTCGGGTTATCCGTTTGAGGAATACGATGGGAAAATTACTGAATTTCTGGAAGAGGTCAAAACTTTTTTCAACGATTCGAGAGTATTTTACTATACGCCGTTAATTGCCTGCAGGGGCCGCAAGCCCTAGATAAATCTCACCAGGCGCTTTAAATACCTGAAATAAGAATCCGAATATTGCAGGCTGCAAATCCAGAGGTTGTAAGTCTTATCATATGGAAACTGCTTTTCGTCTGCGAAGGCCGCCGGATAAATCAGGACCGGAAAGTCCTTTTTGTCGGTTTTATTTGCAATATTTGAGATGGCTGCCTGCAAAATCTCTGCGTTGAACTCCTCTGAGTCCGTTACGAATACCTTGACACAGTTGGTGATATCTGAAAGATTCAAACCCACGTTAGATTGATTTACCAAAAAGACTGCTTTAAGATGCCCGTTGTGTTTCAACGAGTAAAGATAGCGCAGCCTGGTCAAGCCCTGCTGTTCGTATTCTTTGCTCAGACCGTCGCTGTATAGTTTCTCCGGTTTCAGATCCAGGGCATCCATCAGAAGCCCGCCTGACGTATGTTTGTAAAAGCCCGCCAGTTCCTGCAGATCTTCGGGTTCGGTTTGAGTTATTTGCCAACCCCCGGGCAGATCCGACTTTGAGCGGCGTGTATTGTTAAAACGGTGATAAGCAAAGTTGTCCAGCGAACATCCTTTGGGGTCGTCAATGTTTTTTGCGGCGCCTCCGAACACTCTGCTGGGAAATTTGTTTTCCGGCCGGTAGAAACAGATCATATAATCCATGTGTAGGGAATAGAGGCGGTGGGAGTCATTGATCATGCGTCCGATTTGATCGAGGACAATCAGTCCTGCTTTATTTAATGCTGATTTCCTGGAAGCATGGTGATGAATCATCCAGGCGTTTTCATAAAAGCGTAGCATGGCCATATGGCCGAAAATGGTTCCCTTTTCCTGATAAATGAAATGCCTGGCGATTTGGGGATTTTGGGTGTAGATCTTGGCGTAGGTTTTTTTAATCTGCTTTTTGTTTTTCTGTATCGCCGCATACTTGTCAGGGTAAATGAATCCGGTTTCAAAAAAGAAATCCCACAGGGCATCAAGATCTACATCGTTGCAAATGTACGAATTTTTATTTTTGGCCTGATGCAGCATTGAGATAAGTTTGAGATGATCGCGTATATCCATATCCAGCAGTGCCAGGCCGCATTTGATCCACTTTTCACCGCTGGGGTCAACCATCTCCTTGTGGAAAACTACCTGGGCGCTGCATTTAATTTTATAGCTGTTCGCGAAGTTCAGCTCGAGTTCATGCAAAATCATGCCCGGCAGCAGCGTCGGGTTGTATTCATCTTCTTCTACAGAAAATCCGGAACCGGACAGATCCACCACCTTCAGGTCAACCCTCATTCCGGTAAATGGGTGTCGGGATACCAGGTTGGGTGTCGGTGTTAGCACATATCGTTCGCTGCGAAATTCTTTTTGCTTGAATCGCTGAATTTGATGCTTGAGCGGCTCGAGGATGAAGTTTCTTGAGTTTTGACCTTGGGTGTGTCTGATGATTTTGCATTCGCCGGTGTAGATGGTGGCCACCGCGTCCGACAAGATTACATTTACCGGGTGTTCAGGGTTTACCCAATCAAAGGTTTGCGGCGGTGCCGCTGTCAGTTTGACCCTAAAGGAAAATCCATTGAAATCGATGAGGGCGCCTGAAAAAACAGTACTATTCTGGATAAACTGAACGGATATGCCTTTGCATGGATAGCGCCTGGCTTTGCGCGAACTGATTTCCTTGCAGGTCTCCGGAAGAAGAACGCTGATTCCCTCGGCGTCAATCCTGATTACCTCCGGTTCTACTTTTAGCAGTTTTTGTCCGCTGGTGACGAGAATATTGTTAAACCGGTAGGATTGCACTAGCTGGGTTATATTTTTATCTTCTACCCACAGGCAGTCAACAAGGTCGCCCATGCAGGGTTGGGGTGTGGCCTTGAGGGTAATTGTCTTGTCGTATTTGAGGTGCTTGAAATTGACGAAGACCGTGCCGTCCTGGAAATTAATGAAATTCAACCTGTTGATAAGCTGGGCGAGGACTTCCTCATTTGCGGAACCTGAAGCGGGGGTGGTGTCTTTTTCTTCCCGGATGCTTGTGTCGGTACGCGTCTTAACTAATGTAAGATTTTTTTTGGCGCTCTCCATATTTTAACCGTGACGTTGCAGTTACCGGTAGCAGATTGATAGCGTTTTCGATCAAAAGCCGTGGATCAGAGGTGCCGGTCAAGTTGAGATTATCGATTTGATTTCATACCGATTCCGATGACGATACAACTATTTTTATGTATTTATGGCTGTAAAATATAGTAAGCGCTAAGTCAACAAATATTTGCTAAAAAACTGAAATAATTTACTAAATTCTATTTAGCAAATAATTTTATCCGGGCGTTAAGGAGTCTTATTGAATGAACGTTATATGGAGGTGTTTCGTACATCGCGCAAGCATTTGTGGTGCCTAAGATGACCTGAATTCAATAACTGAAAGATACAGTCCCGCTACCCTGGACGATGGCGATTCTGCCATCTAAACGCCGGGCCGGTTTTACGGCCCATTGTTGCCTTTTTTTAAGATCGGATTTATATTTGTTTCAAGTCACAAAAAAAAATCTTTAAGGGTCCGTTTTTTACAGGAAGAAAAAATAATCACGAATAGACAGCGGGAGGAGCTTGTTTTATGGGGAATCAGATCAGGACCACGATCTTGCTGGCTGTAATGACAGCCCTTATTATTTGGGTGGGTAAGCTTCTGGGCGGCCGTCAGGGAATGATGATAGCCTTTATTTTTGCCGCCGGTATGAATTTTTTCAGCTACTGGTATTCAGATAAGCTGGTATTAAAGATGTACCGCGCCGCTGAAGTGACGCCCGGACAGGCACCGGAACTCTATGAAACAGTTCAACGCCTGACCCGGCGGGCCGGACTTCCCATGCCGAAATTATATGTCATACCCCAGCAAACCCCAAATGCTTTTGCTACCGGTAGAAATCCGGAACATGCCGTCGTTGCGGTTACAGAAGGTCTGCTGAAGGTTATGAACCACGAAGAAGTTACGGGAGTTTTGGCTCATGAACTGGCTCACGTGAAAAACAGAGACATACTGATCGGCAGCATAGCGGCGACCATGGCCGGGGCCATAATGATTCTGGCGACCATGGCGCGCTGGTCGGCGATTTTCGGTGGTGGCAGTCGTGATGACGAGGGCGGCGGTGCCGGCTTTATCGGTTTGATTGCGATGTCCATTATCGCCCCCATGGCGGCCATGATCATTCAAATGGCCATATCGCGTTCGCGGGAATACCTGGCCGATGCCACCGGTGCCGGTTTTGCCGGAAATCCCGAAGGACTGGCCCGGGCTCTGGAGAAGCTGGGTGCTTATTCAAAACAACAACCCATGGATGCCAATCCTTCCACGGCCCACATGTTTATTGTCAATCCCTTATCCGGCAGAAGTATGATGAGCTTATTTTCTACCCATCCGCCCCTGGAAGAAAGAATTGCGCGTTTGCGCGGTACGCCGCCGCCGGCGACAGGTAAGGTTGAGTCCGGTGGAGATCGAAGAACGGCGAATGCG
>Ga0255055_10002611_pt1 | contig 12599 bp, 10 predicted proteins | sample JV7_2_27_MG_FD_188633 | JGI IMG/M metagenome (GOLD analysis project Ga0255055, IMG submission 188633) | Seawater microbial communities from Jervis Inlet, British Columbia, Canada - JV7_2_27 | ecosystem: Environmental > Aquatic > Marine > Inlet | place: Canada: British Columbia | collected...
CTCTTCCCCATGGCCTGGCACTTCACGGGGACCCCCGTCATCGCGATGGTGGACAGGCTCAAGGAGAAGGACCCCGAACTCCTCGACACCTTCCTCAACATATACAACATCACCGAGGAGAGCCTCCCCGAGCTGGAGACCCCCATCGGGATGGCGGGCTACTTCGCCGAGGAGATCAAGACGGGGATGCAGCTCATGGGGTTCAGCATCGACTGGCGCCGGGAGTTCACCACCGTCGACCCCTACTACAGCAAGTTCATCGAGTGGCAGTTCGCCAAGCTCCGGCAACGGGGCTACATCATCCAGGGGAGCCACCCCGTGGGCTGGTGCCCCGGCTGCGGCAACCCCGTAGGGCAGCACGACACCGTGGGCGACGCGGAGCCCGAGATAGAGGAGTTCACCGTCCTCAAGTTCAAACGAGGAGACGTCGTCTACCCCGCCGCCACGCTGAGGCCCGAGACCGTCTTCGGGGTCACCAACATGTGGCTCAACCCCGACACCCTCTACGTCCAAGTCAAGGTGGACGGCGAGGACTGGCTCGTGAGCCCCGAGGCCGCGAACAAGCTCCAGTTCCTGGGGCGCGACGTCGAGGTCGTCGACGAGATACTGGGGGCCAAGCTCATCGGGGGTACTTTGACGAACCCGATGACCGGGGGCGAGATACCCATCCTGCCCGCGAGCTTCGTGGACCCCAAGAACGCCACCGGGATCGTCATGTCGGTGCCCTCCCACGCCCCCTTCGACTACGTCGCCCTGGAGCAGCTGAAGAACGGGCCCAAGGAGGTCTTCGACCGCTTCGGACTGAGGCCCACCGAGATGGCCAAGCTGAAGCCCATCAGCCTCATCGAGCTCCCCGGCTGGGGAGAGAGCCCCGCCGTGGACATCGTCGAGAAGAGGGAGATCACCGACCAGAACGACCCCCGGCTCGAGAAGGCGACCAAGGAGGTCTACAGCCGGGAGTTCCACAACGGCAGGCTCCGGGGGAACACCGGCCAGTATGCGAACCTCCCCGTGGAGAGGGCCAAGGACGCCGTCAAGGAGGACATGATCGCAGACGGCAGGGCCACCACGATGTACGAGCTCATAGCGCCCGTGCAGTGCCGCTGCGGGAGCGACGTCCTAGTCAAGATATTCGAGAACCAGTGGTTCATCGACTACGGGGACCAGTCCTGGAAAGAGCTGGCCCACGAGAACCTGGCCGGGATGGAAATCATCCCCAGGGAGCTCCGGCAGGAGTATGTCAACGTCATCGACTGGCTGGACCGGAAAGCCTGCGCCCGGAACGTGGGGATGGGCACACAGCTCCCCTGGGCCACGGACTGGATCATCGAGAGCCTCAGCGACTCCACCATCTACATGGCCTTCTACACGGTCATCAAGGACATCAACAGGGTGAAGCCCGAGGCGGAGGCCCTCACCGAGGAGTTCTGGGACTACGTCTTCCTGGGGAAGGGCGCGGTCGAGGATGTCTCCGAGACCACGAGCATCACCGTGGAAGACCTGGAGGCCATCAGGGGCCAGTTCCAGTACTTCTACCCCTTGGACGCCCGGCACTCCGGGAGGGACCTGATACCCAACCATCTCACGTTCATGGTCTTCAACCATGACGCGATTTTCCCCCGGGAGAACTGGCCCCGGGGAATCTTCGTCAACGGGAGCGTCCTCATGGAGGGGAAGAAGATGAGTAAATCCATGAACAACATCATCCCCCTCGCCAACGCCATCGCCCGGTTCAACACCGATCCCCTGAGGCTGGCCCTGATGATCACCGCCGAGCCCCTGAAAGACGCAGATTTCAGCCCGGAGCTCGCCAAGTCGATGCAGGACAACCTGGAGAGGTTCTACTCCAACGCGATGAAAGTCGTCGGGGAAGACGTGGAGGGGGAGCCCACGCTGACCGACATAGACGAGTGGATGCTGAGCCGCCTCCAGTCCTATATCGCCGAGGCGGACGAGGCCATGAAGGAGCTCAAGGTGAGGCGAACCATCCACGCCGCCCTCTACAACCTCAACCAGGACCTGGACTGGTACGGCAAGAGGGTGAGCTCGAGACGGGAACTCGGGGAAAGGAAGAACGCCATCAACCAAGTCCTCAAGAAGGTCGTGGACGCCCAGGTGAGGCTACTGACCCCCTTCACGCCCCACCTCTGCGAGGAGATCTGGGAGGCCATGGGCGGCGAGGGTTACGTCGCGTTCGCCCCCTGGCCCACCGCCGATCCCGGACAAGTCAAGCCCGAGGCCGAGGAGCTGGAGCAGGGCATCAGGGACAGCCTCGAGGACGTCCAGAAGATTGTGAAGGTCACCGGGATCAAGCCCAGCAAGATCAGCTTCTACACCGCCACCTCGTGGAAGTGGAAGGTCTACATGAGGGCCCTGGAACTCGCCAAGGAAGGGAGGCTGGACATCGGCACGCTGATACGGGACGCCTTCAAAGACGAGGAGATGAAAGCCCGGGCCAATGAGGTCCCCGCCTTCGCCAGGATCGTCGTCGAGGACGTCACCAAGACACCCGCAGCCATCATGGAGAGGAGGCTCGCGATGGGCCAGATCAACGAGTCCAACCTCCTCGAGGACGCCTCAAGCTTCTTCGGTCAGGAGTTCGGATGCGAGGTCACCGTCGCCAACGAGAGCGACCCCTGGATCGAGGACCCCGCCGACAGGGCGAAAAGGGCGAAGCCCTACAGGCCGGCAATCTACGTCGAGTGACCTTCTCCCCTCTCTTTTCTCCTCTTTGTTAAGATAAACCGGGGGTGTCAGTCTCTAGGTCTGACCTACATAGGTGGGGAGCCTGAGCAGGTATCGCGTTACGAGGATGGCGGTCACGAACATCACGATCCGGAGCGGGAGGCTCTCCACGTAGAAGATCGCCGAGGTCGTGATCACTATCCACATGAGGCTGAGGGCCCTGATCTTCGTCGTCTTACGCAGCCCCTGGCCGGCTTGATAGGTTCTTATCGTCTCCCCGAACCATTTGCTCTCCAGGAGCCATCCGTGGAGCCTCTCGGAGCCCCTCATGTAGCAGGCCGCAGCCAGGAGGACCAGGGGCGTGGTGGGTATGACGGGCAGGAATAGGCCGAGGAAACCGATAGCCAGGGCGAGGGTCCCCATCGCGACGAAGAATCCCTTCTTCAATCGAAGAGAGAGCCCCTCATCCACGGCTTCGGTTCCCGACATGACTCCTCAACCCTGCATCTAACCCAGTTACGCTACTCGATTCCCTGTTTCTCCCTGGCTTCGCTGATGAGCGCCTCTCTCGCCTTGATGAACCGGTCGCTGTAGATGAATCCGAGGAAGAGGAAGACGGTGCCCCCCAGCTCGAAGATGAAGAAGAGGCTGGGCTCGTTGAAGAATGCGAGGGCGGAGCCCCCGATCATGGGCATGACGCCCCCGACGAATATCAGCAGGTTGTATGTCCTGCGCCTGTCCTTGAGGAAGCTCCAGAGAGCGCCGAGGATCAGGGCGAAGCCGCCGATGATGTTGGTGAAGATCGCCCAGCGCCTCACAGTCATGGGGTAGGCGTCGACGGCGGCGTGGAAGGCCTCGACTATGACCGCCTCGTCCAGGGGTGTGATGACCCCCGTGATGAGGAGGGCGACGCAGAGGACACCGATGATGGCGAGGAAGACGTCGGCCTTACGCTTGCTTGCGAGGAGGTAGACCACGCCCGCGCCCAGGAGCCCTACGAGGGGCGCAGCGAGGATGTAGTAGACCTTGAAGGCGATGACGCTGGGGCCGAGGATGTCAGGGTTCATCAGGAACTCCATGAAGGCCGTGATGGCGTAGAAGAGCATCGCGAAGGTCCAGAGGAGTTGGTGGAACTTTTTCCTCTCCATGTACTGGCGGGCCAGCATGTAGGTGAAGGCCGCCGCCACGATTGCGGTGAGTAAGGGTAATACGTTCAAATCTTAGTTCCCTTCGCCGAAACATTCTAGAAGGGACCTATATAATATTTGCGAAATCATCAATAAAGGTTACAGTAAATTGCTACTTTCGCAATTTATACCTGGGCTCCGTCTTCACCAGGTGGGTCGCCACCTCAACCGACGCCTCCCTAACACCGGGAATCTTCTTGATCCGCTCGATTAGATCGTTCAGGTGGGCTATGTCCCTGGCGTGGACCACCGAAAACAGGTCGTGTGACCCCGTGGTCCTGAAGAGGTGATGGGACTCCTCGAAGGTGGCGAGGGCCTCGGAGGCCTCCTCGATCTCGGCGGCATTCACCTTGATCAGGGCGATTGCGGTGATGCCGAGGCCTACCTTCCTCGGGTTCAGATGGGCCTGGAAACCCGTGATCACCCCGCTCTCCTTGAGCTTCTCCACCCTGTACCTGACCGTCGACTCGGCGATTCCCAGCTCCCTGGCAATGGCCGAGAATGAGGCCCGCCCGTCCCCCTGGAGTATCTCGAGGATGCCTATGTCGGTCTCGCTCAGCGCCACCGTGAACTGCACCTTCAACATGAAGACATGGAACTGCATGAATTTAAGAGAATTCAGGTTTTCGCCTAATCAAATGAAATGTGAAAAGCGTGCCCGCAACATGCGATCGGGTACTGAGGACGGCTTATAGGAGGTAGAGGGTGCGATCGGTCCGGGTGAGGAGCTCAAACCCATCCGAGGTCACCAGAATCGTGTCCTCCAGCTGGATCCCGCCCCAACCCAACTCCAGCACGGGGATATCGACGTTGACAACCATCCCCTCGAGGAGCTCATCCTCCCCCGTCTTCGATATCACAGGCATCTCGTTGCACTCTATCCCCAGGCCGTGACCCATCGTCGAAGGGTTTCGGCCTACCTCTGCACTCGCGAGCTCTTTCTCAGCCGCCGCGCATAGCTCTGATACCTTCGCCCCGGGCTTCACCGCATCCAAAGCTGCGTCCTGGGCCGCGATGACCGCCTCCCATCGCCTTTCGACCTTCGCAAGGGGCCTGCCGATGACGGCGGTCCTGGAGACGTTGGAGTGATAGTGATCCCACGTGCACCCTAGGGTGAGGCGGACCAGGTCCCGCTTCTTGGCCTCGTACATCGTGGGGAGGGGGTTGGGGTAGGCGCTCCGCTCCCGGAAGCCGATGAGGTTCTGGGTGACCCGCCCCCCATCGTAGGCCACGGAGTAGCCGAACATCCCGGCAAGGTCGAGCTCGGTGATCTCGTCCCTGGCGATCTCCAGGGCGTCCTCCATGGACTTCTCGGTGATCGCCGTGGCCCTCTTGATCCTCTCCACCTCTCCTTCGGTCTTGACGAGCCTTATTTCTCTCAGGAGGTCGGCTCCGTCGACGATCTCCGCCCCTTGGAGCTTCGACTTCAGATACTCGTATCGGGCCGGGCTCAGGCCCGAAGTGTCTAGGGCTATCTTCGCCCCGGCGAGCCCCTTTTCCTCGATGGCCTTGAGGAGGGCGCTGGCTCCGTCAGCCTCGGGGCTCGCGGAGTTGTACAAGCCCATGATGAGACCCGTCTCCTCCGGGGGGTCCTCGGGTTCCCCCAAGTCCACACCGGACTCGCCGTAGAACCTTACGTCCCCGATCCATGTCTGGTTCTCGACGAGGAGGTCCGCCTCGTTCAGGGGCGCGACTATCGCGGGGCTATCCTCGAGGGGGAGGATTGCGTAGGCCTCGACCCCGCAGCCGAGGTGCTTCCCCAGGCTCCAGTAGTTGGAGATATAGAAGACGTTCTCTGTGGATGTTGCGATGAGGGCGTCTAATCCCTCTCTCTGCAGGACCTCGAAGGCCCGTTCACCATTAAGGGGCATACTGGACGGATTATGGTTGTATGATCTGTTTTTAAGATAAATGGATTCGAAAATCAGGTGAGGCGCCGCTACTGCCTTGGGGAGGGCGTGGAACGTTTAAACTCCGGGGAGTGCATCACAGGGAGAGGAGGATAGGGGGATGGCGAGGCGGAGACGGGGCTACAGGAGAGGCTATCCCGTCGCTGTCCTGATCGGCTTCGACGGGACCCGCGCCGCCCTGTGGAGGGTCTACAGCCAGGCCGTCAAGACACATTCCACTATCGAGGCTCCCCGAGGAGGAAAGAGGGAGCTCTATAACTTCCATGAGGCCGTCGTGGACGCCCTGAGGCCCATCCTGAAGGAGGGCGTGGGAAGCGTCGTCATCGCGGCCCCCGTGAGGACAAGCTACGTGAAGGGGTTCCTCGACCACGTCGCCAAGCACCAGCCATGGATGACGAGGGGCTCCGGGTCAGCCACGTTCACCGGGATCGTGGGCTCGGCCATCACCCAGGAGGAGGTCTCCGCCCTGGTCAGGACGGGGGAGGTTCAGAGAGCCATCGGGACATCGGCGGCGGGTGAAGCCGATCGCATTAAGAGTCTGCTGGAGAGTCGCCTCGCGCAAGACGATGCGGGTCCAATCCTGTACTCATTGTACGAGATCGAGGGATTGATCTTCGAGCAGAGGGTCAAGGGGAGACCTGAACCCGAGCACCTGATCCTCACGGACAGGTTTCTGGCGGCTCACAGGCGGAGAGCCCAGAGGCTCATGGATGCCTCGAGGAGCAGAGGGGTCAGGGCACACGTCGTCGGCGTCAAGACCGCGGCCGGTCAGCGGGTGGAGCAGCTGGGAGGGATGGTCCTCCTCGCCAGACCCGGGGTCGATCGCTGAATTCTTTAGTGGAATATACGCAACGCTAGGACATGGCAGATTCGCTCAAAGATAAGGTTTCAAAGGAGATCGAAGCGCGCCGGGAGAGGCTGATCGAGGTCAGCATGGCGATCCACGACGAGCCCGAGCTGGGCTTCGAGGTCGAGAAGGGGACTTCGGGGCTCTCCACCGCCTTCAAGGCGGTTCGCAGGGGTAAGGGGGAGGGCCCCACGGTCGCGATCATCGCGGAGTACGACGCGCTCCCCGAGTTGGGCCACGCCTGCGGTCACAACATCATAGCGTCGGCCGCTCTGGGTGCCGGCGCGGGGATGAGCGCGGTCATGGATGAGCTGGATGGAACGGTCATCGTCTTCGGCACCCCCGCGGAGGAGGGCTACGCCGAGAACGCCGGTGGCAAGGTCATCATGCTCGACGAGCTCACGAAGGCGGACGTCGCGATCATGATCCACCCGGGCTCCAGATACGGCGTCGGGGCGACGTCCTTGGCCCGTGAATCCTTCATGATCAGCTTCAAGGGGAAGGCGGCCCACGCAGGGTCCATCCCCGAGAGGGGCATCAACGCCTTGGAGGGAGTTCTGCTGACCTATCAGGGGATCAACGCCCTGAGGCAGCATCTCATGAGGGACATCAGGATCCACGGGGTGATCAAGGACGGGGGGGCGGCCCCCAACATCGTGCCCGAGACAGCCTCGGCCCACTTCTACGTGAGGGCTCCCACCGTGGAGCTCCTCGAGGAGACCCTGGAGAAGGTGAAGAACTGCGCCCGGGGGGCGGCCCTCGCCACGGGGTCGGAGGTGAGTTTCAGGCAGGTCGCGAACACCTACGCCAACAAGATCCCCAACATGGCCCTCTCCGAGGCTTTCAAGGCCAACCTCGAGGCGCTGGGAGCCGTGTTTCCCGAGGCGTCATCCGAGAGGCCCGGGGCCTCCACCGACTTTGGGACGGTGAGCCAGGCGATGCCCGCCGCATCCGCCTCAGTCTTCATCGGGGAGAACGTGGCCCTCCACTCCTTCGACGCCACGGAGGTCACCGCATCGGAGACGGCGCACGAAGCGGTCATCATCAGTGCGAAGAGCCTCGCCCACACCGCGATAGACGTCCTCACCGACGCAGATCTCCTCCGGAGGATCAAGGAAGAACACTCGAGCCACTGAGAACAGAAAAGGGAAAGCCCTCCCTAATCCCTCGGCTGAGTCACAACAAAAAGGCAGTGGGGATCATCGGTGGTGAGGATCTCCGGCAGTTGCACGTCGAGATCCGGCCTGTACTCCTGCCAGAAGGCGTGGTGGAAGTACTGGCAGTACCGCTTCCCCACGTCGACGCAGCCCCGCTCCCTCCACTGCTCATGGAAGGGGCACCTGTAGGTGTAGGAGACGAGCTTGTCGTCCTCGAAGACCGTCCTCTTCTTCTCCGTCCCGGAGTTGCCGGGCATATCGTAATGCTCGAAGAGGGACCTCAGATTGATAGGGAGTCCCTGCTCCTTGTGCCTCTCCCTGAGCCTTGCACCCCGAGCCACGCCGTACGCCTTGACGGCCCGTATCAGGGCTTCCTCCCCCTCCTCGCCGAAGCTGTCCACCATCTCCCTGGCGAAAACACAATACATCAGAGCCCAGAGATCCCCGAACTCGTCTATATCATCCTGAGTGACCATGGAAACCACATCAATAACGGAGGAGAACAGAGGTTAAAACACCTCGCGCGCACCGGCCTCAAGGGGGTTGGGAGGAGTTCTAAGGGATCCTTGTGGAAGGGGGGCCGAGAACTAATCGGTTTTGCGTAAACATCCTCTATCCTAAATATCAGTTGATACATGGTCAGACGGAGAGGATTCATAATGAGAATAGCTGTCGTGAGCTACTCCCACGAGACCTGCACCTTCTGCCCGGAGATCGGCACACTGGAACTCTGGGAGAAGGGGGGCATCAAGTACGGCGACGAGAGCATCGTCACGGAGGGAGAAGGGAAAGGCTACATCACGGGCTACAAGGAGGTAGCCGAGGCGGAGGAGGACATGGAACTCGTCGGCATCATCAGGACGAGCTGGCCCGCCACCACCGGCTACGGGAGCTGGAACACCACGGAGTCCTTCGACGTCATCTCCGGGAGGATAATGGACCGCCTAGAGGACGCCGGGGAGCTGGACGGGGTCCTCCTCGCGCTCCACGGGGCCATGGCGGTCACGGGCATCCCCCGTCCCGAGGCGGAGTTGGCCCGCCGGGTGAGGAAGGTCGTGGGGGATATCCCCATCATGGTCACCCTGGATCTCCACGCCAACGAGGACATCGAGCTCGCCAACGCTGTGGACGGGGTCTTCATACTCAAGACCTATCCCCACCTGGACAGCCATGAGACCGGCGTGATAGCGGCCCGTTGCATGGTGGAGACCGTCAGGGGCAGGTTCAGCCCCACGATGGCCCACAGGAGGCCCGGCATCGTCTGCGCCAGTGTCTTCCAGGCCTCGGAGTACCACCCCATGAAGGCGGTCTACGACCGCTGCAGGGAGTGGGAGGCGAAGGGGATCTATTGCGCCAGCGTCGCCCCCGGCTATGCCTACTCCGACGTCCCCGACGTGGGGGTCTCGGTGTTCGTCGTCGCCGACGGGGACCGGACTCTGGCGGAGGAGGCCGCCCAGGACCTTTCCGACCTCGTCTGGAGCCTCAGGGAGGATCTCACCCGGGGGCTGCCCAAGGCTGGGGAGGGGGTCGCGGCGGTCATCGATATGGTGGGGAGGGGTGAGAAGCCGGTGGTGATCGCCTATCATGACGACCGCCTCGGGGACGGCACCCACATACTCAGGGAGCTCATCGAGCAGGGCGCCCAGAACTGGTGCTCCACGGGGATAGCGGATCCCAAGACCTTGGAGAGGTTCAAGGAGAAGAGCAGCGTGGGTGACATGGTGAAGGCGACTATCGGGGGATGGCTCCACGAGATCTCGGGGGAGCCCGTCACCATCATAGGCAGGATCGAGCATCTGGGCCCTGCGGAGTGGGTCGAGACCGGGCCCATGAGGAGGGGGGCGGAGCAGAAGATCGACTATATCGCGAGCCTCGACATCGGGGAGAACAGGCACGTCCTCATCACTGAGAGGCTCTACGCCCCCATGAGCGCCGACCCCCTCAAGGCCATCGGCATCGACGTCGACAGCCTCGACATAGTCGAGATCAAGAGCCGGGTCCACCACAAGGCCTACTGGGACACGTGGTCGGCCGTGGACTATCCGATTGATCCCCCAGGGTTGGGCCCAGCGGATCTGAGCACCCTCGACTACGAGAACCTGCCCTGGGGCATCTACCCCGTCGGGGAGAAATGGGAAAAGTAGTTCTCTTTTTCTCCACCTTTTTTTCGGTGGATAGAACCCGCATTTAAACGTCCACGAGTCCAATGATGCAAAGGGAATCTTTACGGCGCCTCAGACGAAGACGATCTCCCACAAGCCCTTGATCTCGTCGATGATGTAGTCGGGTTCCGAGTCGGCTAGGACACCTGTGTCATAGGATCCCGTGGCAACGGCCACGGTGAAGACGCCGGCCCCTTTACCCGCTGCGAGGCCCGTGGGCGAGTCCTCCACCAGGACCGCCTCGTGGGGCTCCACCCCCATGGCGTCGAGGGAGAGGAGGATCATCTCGGGGCTCGGCTTGGGGCTGGAGACATCATCGTATCCGACGATGAGGTCGAGGTATCCGTCTATCCCGAGGTGGGCGAGAATCTTCTCCGCCTCCGGCGTCGACTTGTTGGTGGCCAGGCTCTGCTGGAGGCCCTCGTCCTCGAAGTGGGAGAGGATCGCCTCCACGCCGTCGAGGATTCTGGCGTGGTCCAGGGAGACATCCATGAAGACCTCCCGGTACCTCTTGAAGCAGCCATCGATGAGGCCCCATCTCTCCCGGGGGAGGATCCTCCGGTACATTTCGTCGAGGGGGACCCCGACCATGGACCGGATCTCCTCGTCGCTGCGCGGCGCCTCGCCGGCGTCCCTGAGGGCGGCGTTGAAGGAGAGGCAGATGGCGTCGCTGGTGTCGACGAGGCCCCCGTCCAGATCGTAGATGATGAGGCGGATGCCGGGGAGCATACTCCATCTGGGATTCCCCGGGATTTAACATCTGAGCCCCGTGGATAGTATTTTAACCCGGGGGAGGAGTGAGGATGAGAATCAGGATGGACGCCCCCACATTCGACCACGTGTTGATCGTCGCCCGCGACTTGGAGCGCTCGATCGAGTTCTACACCCTCATCGGTTTCGAGCACCTGGAGACCATTCAGAGGCCCAAGGACAGGGTCGCCGTGATGCGCCTCGGCGGCGTCAAGATGGAGATCATGAATCTCCCGGAGGGAGAGGAGACCCTGAGGGAGCCCAGGAGGCTCACGGACCTCGGGTTCAGGCACATCGGTTTCAAGGTCGACGACCTCACTGCAGTCTACGAGAGGTTGAAAGATAAGATCAGCTTCGACTCTCCGCCGAGGAAGATACAGGGCAGGGGGAACAGGATGACTGTCTTCTTCAAGGATCCCGACGGGGTCGAGATGCACTTCGTCCAGGAATGACCCTGGCTCTCATCCCTAAAGGTTAAGCGCCCCTCCCGCATTTCTATTTCCGGTTAAGATGCCGGAAGATTATGATATCCTGATCAAGAATGCCTCGATAGTGGACGGGACGGGAGCCCCTGCTTTCAAGGGGGCCCTAGCGGTCAAGGGGGAGCTGGTATCCTATGTGGGCAAAGTGGATGGAGAGCTCGGGGGGGACGCAGCGAAGGTCATCGACGCCAAGGGCCTCGTCGCCTCGCCGGGGTTCATCGACGTCCACAACCACGGGGACCTGAGCATCCTCTACTACCCCGAGGCCGAGGGCTTCGTCCGCCAGGGGATAACCACCTTCGTCGGGGGCCAGTGCGGGGACAGCCCCGGCCCCTTCGGGGAGTACATCGGGCTCCCCTGGGTGCTCGGCGACCTCTACGTCGACCTCGCCCCCACGATGTATAACCGGGAGTGGCTAATCCCCCGGGAGCTTCTCAACCCGCGGCATAAGGAGCTCTTCGGCTGGGAGATCGACTGGAACACCATGGGCGAGTTCTTCGAGAGGGTCGAGGCGAAGGGGTTGAGTCCCAACTTCGCCCCGCTGGTGGGCCAGGGGGACGTCAGGAGCCTCGTGATGGGCCCCGACTTCGAGCGGGAGGCCACACCGGATGAGATCGAGGAGATGACGGTGCACGTCGAACGGGCGATGGAGGACGGCTGCATCGGGATCAGCGTCGGCCGGGACTACGATCCCGGCATCTGGGCGAGTTTCGAAGAGTTCTTAGCCTGCGCCAAGGCCGCCGTTAAATATGGGGGCGTCTACGCGAGCCACTGCCTCCGCACGGGTCACAGGAAGTCTCGGAGGCCCGGGGAGTTCCCCCCTGTGAAGACCGAGGGGCTCCTGGAGGCCATCGATATCGGGAGGAAGGCGGGGATGTCTGTCCAGGTCTCCCACCTCGGAGTCCTCTACGATGTCAGGCCCGGCGGGAGCGACATCATGACCGAGGCGGCCGTGAAGGCCACCCTCAAGATCATCGATGACGCCCGGGAGGAGGGGATCGATGTCAGCTTCGACGAGATACCCAACCATACCGCCGGGGGGATAGGGAGCACCCCGTGGCTTGTGAGCTATCTTACGCCTTGGCTCAGAGTGGCGGGTGGTCTCGGGCAGTTCGTGGAGGCTTTGCGGATGGAGGAGTTCCGGGATGAGATCACGGAGGCCATCTGGGCCGGGATGCACTATGGGCTCAACCCCAACATCACCGAGGGCTGGGCGAAGCAGCGCACCATTGTGGAATGCAAGGACGAGAGCTTCCTGGACAAGACCCTGGCGGAGATAGCGGAGGAACTCGACATAGACGAGCTCGACGCCCTATTCGAAGTCATCTTGACGGACCCGGAGACGAAGGCCATCAGGAAGGGGGGCAACGAATGGGTGAAGTTCCTGTTCTACCAGCACCCCCAGGCCATGATCGGCAT
>Ga0255055_10002612_pt1 | contig 12595 bp, 14 predicted proteins | sample JV7_2_27_MG_FD_188633 | JGI IMG/M metagenome (GOLD analysis project Ga0255055, IMG submission 188633) | Seawater microbial communities from Jervis Inlet, British Columbia, Canada - JV7_2_27 | ecosystem: Environmental > Aquatic > Marine > Inlet | place: Canada: British Columbia | collected...
GCTATCGAGCGAGATCATAAATTCATAATTCCAACAGAGGATGTTGAGCTATTTTCTGGTGATAAAGTAACAGTTCTTGCACATAAAGATCAAGTTGACAAGGTAGCTGCAATATTCTCGGAATAATTTTTTTAAGAATTTACGTAAAATATATATAAAGGTTGTAATATTCTAACTCATATTTTTCCTACTTTTGAGGAGTTATTATGGAAAATGAAAATGTTACAAAAACCGGAACAACCACACTTGGAATGGTTTGCAAAGAAGGAGTAGTAATGGCTACAGAAACAAGGGCTACTATGGGTACACTTATTGCTCATAAGGCTACAAAAAAACTCTATAAGATCGACCAACATTTGGCTCTTGCCACTGCTGGTCTTGTTGGTGATCTGCAGGTACTTGCTAGATACTTGAATGCTGAAGCCAATTTATATAGACTTAAAAGAGATATGAGAATGCCTGTAAAAAGTGCAGCAACTCTGATGTCTAACATATTAAATCAAAGAAAATTCTACCCTTATTACGTGCAACTTATACTTGGAGGATTTGATGATTCTGGTGGATATGTGTTTTCTTTGGATGCGGCAGGAGGAGCGATTCCTGATAAATACACAGCAGGAGGCTCAGGTTCACCATATGTATTTGGTGTTTTAGAAGATACCTATAAAGAAGGAATGTCAACAGATGAGGGAATTGATATAGCTGTTAGAGCAATTACCGCTGCAAAAAGTAGGGATGCTGCATCAGGTGGAAATATTAACGTTGCAGTTATCACAAAAGATGGGTTTAAAGAAATTCCTGAAGACGATATTAAAAAACGTGTAGAAAAACTTGCAAAGTAATAGAAAAATCATTTCTTTATAATTAATTCAATTACTAAATTTCAATTTATAAAAAGTTAAAAGGTTATAATATGACCGTAGACGATGTTTTACGCGAAATTAAAGGAAAAGTAAGAGGCGTTATCCCACCAAGCATTGATGTTACTGATGTTGAGTTTGAAGGAGCTTTAGTAGTAATTTATACAAAACATCCTGATAAATTCGCAAAAAGCGAAGACTTAGTCAAGCAACTTGCTAAAATGCTCCAGAAGCGTATTGCTATTAGACCAGATCCATCAGTTATTACTGACACTGATACTGCTGAAAAAAAGATAAAGAAAATTATTCCAAAGGATGCAGAGATATCTAACATTTATTTCCTTCCTGAAATTGGTGAAGTAACAATTGAAGCAATGAAACCTGGTGTTGCTATTGGTAAACAAGGATCTCTTCTTAATGAAATTAGAAAAACTGTTAACTGGTCTCCAAAAATTATTCGAACGCCTCCTATTCAATCAAAAACAGTCAAAGAAATTCGTGGTTACCTCCGATTAATGAGTGAAGAGCGAAAGGAAATCCTCCGTAAAGTAGGTAGAAGACTCCATAGGGGCGTATCAAAAGGTGAAAGATTTGTCAGAGTAACTGCTCTTGGTGGATACAGACAGGTTGGACGTTCCTGCAGTCTTTTACATACTCAAGACAGTAAAGTAATGATTGATTGCGGAGTGGATGTCTCATCTGAAAGTAGCACTCCGTATCTACATCTTCCTGAGGTTTTACCTTTTGAAACTCTTGATGCAGTTGTAATTACTCACGCTCATCTTGATCATTCAGGTCTTGTTCCATTGCTCTATAAGTATGGCTATGATGGTCCAATTTATTGTACACCACCAACAAGAGACATGAGTACTCTTCTTCAAATGGATTATCTAAAAGTTGCTGCAGCTGATGCAAAAAAGATACCATATTCCGCCGAAAACATTCGTGACCTGATTAAGCATTGTATTACAATGGATTATGGGGACACGACTGATATCACACCTGACGTAAGACTCACATTTCATAATGCCGGTCATATTTTAGGCTCGTCTATTGCTCATTTCCATGTTGGAGAAGGCCTTTACAATATCGCTTTTAGTGGTGATTTGAAGTATGAACGAACCTGGCTTTTTAATCCTGCAATTAACCGTTTTCCGCGTCTTGAGGCTATTTTTATGGAATCCACTTATGGTGGAAGAGATGACTTTCAACCAAGTCGCCAGGATGCAACAGATCGGCTAAGTGATATTATTCAAAGATGTTTTAAGAAAAAAGGTAAACTATTGGTTCCTGTTTTTGCAGTAGGTCGTAGTCAAGAGGTTATGATTGTTCTTGAAAATCTTGTTAGAACAAAAAAGATTCCTGAAATTCCTGTTTATCTTGATGGTATGATTTGGGAGGCAACAGCAATTCATACCGCATATCCTGAGTATCTTAATAACAAGCTTAGAACCCAGATATTCCAACAAGGTGAAAATCCATTATTGTCTAAAATTTTCAAACGAGTAGATAGTAATGAAATGAGACAAGATATAATCAGTAATCATCCCAAATCCTGTGTAGTTCTTGCAACAAGTGGTATGATGAATGGAGGACCAGTAATGGAATACTTCAAAGAATGGGCACAAGAAAAAAAGAACACAATTGCATTTGTTGGTTATCAAGCAGAAGGAACACTTGGTAAACGGATACAAAAAGGATGGGATGAAATTCCATTAAATGTTGGCGGTAGTGTTGTAAATATTAAAATGAAAATGAGTGTTGAAACATGTGATGGATTTTCTGGTCATAGTGATCGCAGACAGTTGTTAAACTTTATAAATAATATGTCACCTCGTCCAGAAAAAATAATTTTCGGTCATGGTGAGGAATCCAAATGTATTGATATATCTTCAGCAGTACATAAGAGATATAATATTAATACTGCAGCTCTTAATAATCTTGAAACCATTAGGTTTAGATAAAGGTTAAACTTTAAACAATAGTTAAATAGGGTTATTCTATTCTTTTTATGGTAATTATGCCTAAAGGGAAAAATTTTAAACCAAAAAATGAAAAAGAAGAAAGAATTTATAACTTATTTTTAAAATCAAAGAAAATTGAAGATTGTTTAAGTAGATGTAAGGATAAACTAAGAAGAAATTATAAACCATGTCTAAGAGATTTTTTCATATTTATTAATAAGGATCCAGAAAAATATATTGTTGATATGGATACAATTTTAGATAGAAGGAAAGAAATAGAATATAGAAAATCTGTTGAAATTGATGTTCTAAAGTATTTTAATCACTTGTTAAAACTTGAAAAAGTTCTGTCTCCAAGAAGTTTTTATCTTATTAAATCTGCGATATCTAAGTTATTAAAGACACATAACATAATATTATCACAAAGATTTTTAGAGGATTTAAGAAATTTATTACCTAAAAACGAAGTAATTACAAGCTTTGAAATTCCAACATTAAAACAATTGGAGACTATCATTAATCATTTAGATGTTCAAGGTAAAGCAATGTTTTTAATTCAATTTAATTCAGGAAGCAGAATTGAAGAAGTACTTAGTATAAGATTGGAAGATTTAGATTTACACCATAAATGCCCAAGATTTAAGATTAGATATGAAAACTCAAAAAATGGTAAATTCACTATTAAAAGATGTTCTCCAGAAGCAAAGAAATGGATTAAAGAATATCTTAAAGTTCGTGATAAGTGGCTTGAATCAAAATTAAATAGAACAAAAGGCAGAGGAAGAAACGGAGAACAAGGAAGATTATTTCCTATGTCAATACAGAATGCAAATGATAAATGGAATAATGCATTAAAGAAAGCAGGATTATACAAAAAAGATACATCTTCAGGTATAGCAACTATGTCAACACATTGTCTTAGAAAACTCTTTAGAAAACAATGCAAAAAAGCAGAACAAACAGATTTTGGTAGATGGATGGCGAATCATGGGAGAAATATAGATGATACCTATGTTTATGATGATTACAACCCAGATGAAATAGACCAGGAATATTCAAAGATTGTTCCAAATCTTTTGTTATTTGGTAAAACAGAAATAACAGATAAAGAAATAATAGAATTAAAAAAACAAAATGAAGAATTAAGAAATCAAATGAATAGAATAGAAAAAGAAGTAGAAGAATCAATTAAATTAAGAATGAAGATGGAAGAAGAAGAAAAACAAAAAGAAAAGATGAAAAAAGAAATCATTGAAGAAATAACAGGGGAAGCAAGTAAAAGATTATATCAAGAAGTTGCAAAACAGATGACAAAAGAAGAAAATAAAGAGGATTAAATGACTAAAATAATCTATATCGGCAATTTAGAGGAATACATAAGGGCAATAGTTAAACAAGAGATAATAGGCGAATATGATAACTGCATTTTAAGATTTCAACCAAAGAAAAATAAAAAAAGAAAACTGTAAGAAAACAAAAGATAGGATTAACAAATGTTAATTTTATATGGAAAACAATATAAATTATCTTTTTATATTGGATAGTATAGGGAGGCAAGGAAGAGGGAAGAGAATTCATTTACCCTCTATTAATAAACTTTCATTTATTTTGGTTAGCTCCCCTTTGACCTCCCTATTTATAAAATAAAGAAAAAATTTTAAGGGGTTGGATTGGGTGGGATTGCAAAAACTTTAGTTTGCAATCAAACAATAAAATTTTTGAAATCATAGAAATTTAAAAATTAAAAAAGATTTGAAAGATGAATGAGAAAAAAATAATCGAGTGGAAGTCTAGAAGTAAACATCCATCTTTCAATACATAATAATTGGAATACAATATATAAACGCATCTATAACATATGCTAATTGCAACAAATGTAAAAAAAGAATAAAAAAAAAAATAAAAGATTAAGATAGAGGGAAAAAAACTAAACTGTTTCAACTGGTGAAAAAAATAGACATAAAACAATATGTAATAAAGACCAACAAACAAAAGAACGATATAACACGTTATATAGGACAATATCACAAGAAATGGTATAGGTAAAGTAGCCTATCTGAGCGGAGCGATACACCGTAGGTAATCAGCAGGGGAATAAGCGGAGGGTGGGACAAAGTCACACACTACGCTGTTACTTGACTTGTACTACTATATATAAGAACATCTGCAAAGTTTCTCTATGTTTTGGGGTGTCTATGGAGTTCATTGGGAATTTGGAAAATCTGGGGATGCCTGATAAATTTTATATAGAGAAAAATTATATAAAAAAATTGCTAAAGAAATGGTGGAGGAAAAAAATACAGAGGATTAAATGAGTAAAATAATATATGTTGATAATTCAGAGGAAAAAATAAGAGTAATAGTTAGATAACAGAACCTATTTTTAAAAGTCAGAGACACCCATAAAGATTATAAATTCTCAAAAGTTTCAAAATATCGGTGTATCATAATGCTTGATGATATTTTACAAGGTATAATAGGTGTAATCGTTGTAATAATATTAGTTGTTATATTTGCTCCTTTTCTTATACAATTTGGAGAATTAACAGGTACGCAATCATGGGGATGGTTTGGAGCAATATTACTTGGAATATTTGCAGTAATTGTAGTAATAGGGACAATAGCAAGATTATTAACATGATATTATGAAAGTAGATAATCATATTTTAAAAAAATTCCATATATGGTGGGACGAAAGTTGGATAACATATCCACCTGTTGTGTTTGGTGGTATTTATTGTTTAACCTATTCAATAAGAGTATATTATAAAATTCCTTTAGGTGATGATATAAGTACAGGTTTATGGGCTTTCTTTTTTGGATTTTTTTTATTGAAATTAGGTAAACCTCTAAGGAAAAAGAAGAAATCAAATTCTAAAACCCCTCCCAAAAAGAAGAATACTAAAAGTATTAAATAACAAAAACATAATTGTAAGTATAACAAATATTGAGATTATTATAGAGTATGACCTAAAACTATTAGGGTGTAAGGGCGGGTGCGCTTTAATGGAATTAATGCGCACTCATGTTTATGTCTGTTATTTATTTTAGAAACAAAAAAAGCGAATTATTTAAAACTATTAATGGATATAATCTTTTAAATGGAGGGAGGAAAAAAATGGTTAAAGAAAAAAAATGTCCATTAAATCTTTCTGAGTGGATACATTATCTATCGACAGAAACAACTCTTAAAAGATATGATTATTATAATGAAGAGGTATCAACTCTTACTATTACTATTGTTTCTTTAATGATTATTAATGGTTTATTTATGCTTTTTACAATTACTAATGATTTTCAATATTTAGATGCGGAAACAAAATTTGCAGGATTAATTTCAATATCATTTATATTTCTTTTTTTAATTGGAATCATTGTATTATTTGTTTTTAGACTCATTGATAAAAAAAGTAAGATGAATAACACAATAGAAGCGTTAGCAGATATTATTTGTTCAATAATAAATGGAGAGCTTAAAGATACAAATAAAATTAGAAAAAAATATATGGATATATGGCCAGATGAGGATAATTAACGGGTTCTGTTCATTTTGGGGTGTTCAAATAAGAGTATTGAAAATGGAGTGTTGCAATTTAGAAAAATTTCTTTAATTCTTCTCGGTTAGGATTATTAAAACCATTTCTTTCAACAGGAAACATTACTTCTAATATATCTACATTAGATACATACGTTCCTTTAAACGTCATATTAATAGAATCGCAAAATTTTTTCACCTGATTAATATTATCTGCTGTAATACCCAGAAGCCAGTCATATACACCATTAATATAGTAACTATCCTCAAGCTCCACTCCTTGTTTTGTCGCTACCTCCCTCAAATCTCTTTTAATCACAATATTGATTTTTTCTTTTGAGGCGGGTTTAGGTGACCTTTTGAGAAGGATAAAAAACCTTTTTCGACTTATTTTTTCATCGTCAATTACTGCTGTATACCCCCAGATAGTATTACTATTTTCCAAATCCTTGATAGTTCGCCATACTTTCTGACGAGAAAATCCTGATCTTTTAGCAATAATATTAATACTTTCACTTGAATTTTTTTCAAGTTCTCTTAAAATCCTCTTTTTATCATCCTCTATCTTCTCTTTTGAGTTTTTTGCCATATGTAAAACCTAGTTTTTTATATGGTAATTATTATTATTTTATTAATGCTTTCTTATTTTTTTCTCTGGTGAAACTCCGAATATCGGGGTGATGCCTATTTCGGGTGGTGAATGAGGGAGATTAGTTATTTATAATACAACCTAATAACCTCTTTTTGAAAAATCATGTGCATAACTGATAAAGATGAGTATGTTACTCTTCGCCAAGAAATGTTAGAGCGATTCCAAAGAATACATGATACAATGAAATGGGGGATTGGTGGATTTATCGCATTTATATCTTTCTACTTTTCTACTTCAAAAGTGGATATTATTCTGCCCAACGGTGTTCCCCTATTAATTATGCAATCAATTGTAACATTCATAGGATTATCTGTCCTTGTTAACTATTATGGAATTTACACTGAAGGAACTTATATAAAAATTAAACTCGAAAATTCTGGTGAAAGATGGCACAATATGTCACGTAATTTTGGAAAATATATGAAAAATATTTACAAACCAAAAGCAGGAGAAAAAGTATCATTAAGATATAAACTAGGTTTTCTTTGGGGATCAGATTCTGCAATATTGTCAATTATTATCCTATGCCTTGCCTTATCCAGTTTTGGTATAATACTTATAAATGAAGGATGTTTCAATGCAATAATATGGTCAGATATTTACCAGATCCCAATATTCTTAATCGCATACATTCTCTTTGTGATAAATATAATTCTCTGGTACAAACTATTTTTAGGAATGCAAAAATTTAAAGAGAATACTGAAAATAGATGGAATGAATATTACAAATATGTACAGAGCGAAAATAAAAAAGATTGAAATAAAAAAGCTGTTTTTTTAGGTTGTAAAAATTTAAAATGTAAAAAAACACCCTAAATTGAACACCCCATATTGAACACCCTTTGATTGAACAGAACCAATTAACGAAACATATATAGTCAATTAACGAAACATATATAGTCAATTAACGAATAATACTAGATAATGGTTGTAAAAGTAGAATATCAAAATGGATCAATCAAATATTTCATGTGGATTAAAGGAAAATACGGTTATTTTAGAAAAGGAAACAAAATTTTAAGATATCCATTACCTAAAAACAAACAGACATGAGCTCGAACAGAGTGAGGGCATGTAAGTGGGGCGGTTTCTTTAGCCCCCGCTACGCTGATAAGCTAAGCTTAATGACATGAGCCTTGCGGGGCGAATATTCATGCTCATATTCTTGTTTGTTTGGTTCACTAGACGTAGTTGTAGCATAATTCAAAAAAAATAGTAAAAATAAATAATATAATGTTAATAACAGGTTTGTATCATATACTTATATAAAGACCATACACCACTATATTTAGAGGAATAGGACTAACTTTTATTCTTATCGTCAAACCTATTCCTTATCGGTCTTTTTAATTATAATCTAATTTTTATTGTTTAAATTATAATATAATATACCAGTAATGTATTCGTAATAATGACGATAAGAAATGACACTTAATACAAGTGAATTTGAATTAATACCTATTAATAATGATAATGAAAAAAAGAATTCTATACCAAGAAATAAAATTGCATTAAACAATTTTTTAATAGCTAATAAAGATATTTTAGAAATTGAAAAACTATATCCAAATTCTTATAGAGATATTATAAACAAAGGTCTTGTTAAATATGCAGTTGAAGAATTTATAAGATGGTACGAAAGACAAAAAAATATAATGTTGTATTTTAAACAAAAAGATAAAATAATAGATAGATTTGTTTATGATGAGTTAGTAGGGTTTAGTTATAATCATCGATGTATTAATACAAAAATTTTAGGACCTTTAGAGAACAGGTTTAGTATATCAAGAAATGAGAAAGTTAGAAAAAGAATGGCTTTTTTAAGTTATAAATATAAAGATTCTCCATCTGTTTTATTGACTTTAACAATTGATCCAAAAAGATACAATTATGATTTTATAGAAATTTCAAAAATAGCTAATGAAGAATTTAACAGGTTTATGACAGATTTAAGAACTCATTTTAAAGATAAAGGAAAAAAATTTCCACCATATATTAAAACATCTGAATTTATGATAGGTAGACCAGAAAATAACTATATTTCAAGAGGTCTTATTCATTTTCATATATGTTTTTTTGGGGCAAGTAGAATATTAGATTATAGAGAATTAAGAAAATATTGGAAAATAGGACATTTTTGGATTAATAGAACAAGTGATAAGAAAAAAATTAGGAAACCAATTGATTATATTACAAAATATATAACTAAATCTGTTGATATAAAAAATAAAAAAATGATTATTACTCAAGCTATGAATTGGCTTTTTAACATTAGAAGTTATAGTAATACAAGAGGATTTATTTATCCATTATATTATAAAAAAGAAGTTGCCGATTTTGATTTAAAATGTGGAATAAAGTTTAAAAAAGAGATTAATGAAAATACAGATTTAAAATTTATAGAAGGAATAGTTAATCATATAGACAAATTTGCTATGTAAAAAAAATAATGAAAAAATACTAAAAATCGGGGTTTTAACAGATAAAGGCTAACCAAGAAAGAATTAGGTTTAGATAAAAATTGACATTTATTATAAATATATCTAATTTAAGATTTATACCAATATTTTTGTATGGAGAAATGAGATTCCTAGGAGATATAATAAGGGTGATTGGCTTTTAATTAGCCATATTCAAAAACCTTATCAATAACTATACCTACTAATAAAGCAATTAACAGACCTTTCCTAATCTTCTTACATTACTTCTTACAATAACATACAAACATGTTTCCAATACTACAAAATTTGCTACAAAAAATAGGACTATAAAATATGGTTCTTCTCTCTATTTTTTATATTTGTTATTATCTATTTTATTATAATTAACTTAAAAATTTTGAGTTGAATAAGACAAAATCATCTACTTATTTTGATTATCTTTCAAAGGTTTTGCAATACCCCATAGACTATCAAATTTTTCATCAAGAACTTGTATGTCATCTAAATTTACATAGGCAGTTCCAATATATGAAGGTTCATCATGTGTCTCAGGAAGTATTTTAATCCCATTTACAGCAATTTCTTTACCAAAAACAAAGTTACGCATCGTACCTGATATTTCCTCTGAAAAGTATCTAATTTCTAGTCTGTCTCCATACACATCAGTTAATTTTTTTAAGACCTCTTTATTAGGAGTGTGATCAATTATAAGCTGAATTTTTGTATCAAGTTCTAAAAACTTTTTGAAATATTTGATAAAAGGCTCATCAAAAAAGCGTTCTCCACCAACTTGCATCTTTAAATCATTGTTATTTTCAAGACAGTTACTTAAAAGATTATATAGAATCCATTTTCCACTGTACTGAAGTGTTACATTTCCATTTCTCTTAAGCTTAATCCCATATTTCTCAAAGTTACTTGTATAATATTTAGTATACTCATTAATTCGATTTTCTATAACTCTATATGTATCATCTGCAATAACTTGTTTTAAATTACTTTTTACATCTTCCCATACTGCCTTAGGATGAGCGGGAAGATAACTTTCCCTTCCAAAATCCTCATCAGCTTCATTTGAAAACAATACCTTTGCAATAAGTCCATTTCTCAATAGAGATGCCCGACCTGTTTCAAGTGGACGTCGAGTAATATTTGCAAATTCTTCAGCTATCTTTAAAAAGTCAGAAAATTCTTTTGGACAGTCAATAACAAGTGTTACATAATAAACAGCTGCTTCACGAGGACGATCAACCTTCATCCTCTCAAACATCATTTCAAAATCCTGGATATAGTCCAATTTAACCTGGGTTTTAAACTCACATCCCATCGTTTTCACCAATCCTAAATTTACTAGTTCCTGCTTTCAATAAAAAAATGTAAATGACTTTTATATAATTTGTGGATGCATTTTCTTCCGGATACATAACTGCATATGTATGCACCTAAGCTTTATCTATTAAAAGCTACACATTGGGGGGAAGGTGATGTATTAACTGATCTGTATTATGCGGATATCTATGATGAATTTGGCGATTTTTGCAGTTGGGATGAAAATAACAATGGTAGGTACGGAGAGACGTATCATGAACACCATCAAACCTATGACCTCGATGGCGTGGATCTTTTCCCAGATGTACAACCTAGGCAGGCTAGCCTGTATGGCAGAAAATGAGGTTGACAACATTGTTGACAAAATAATACATTATGAGACAGACACCTATGGTAAAAATTGGTTTAATAATATAGTTCTATGCGGAGGAGATACATTCCCATTTAGGAATGGAAATGAAGGTGAAATAATAAATGACATAGTAGAAGGAATCATGTCAGATTTTACACCCACTAAGCTATGGACTTCTGATAATACATTTAAAGCACGAAATTTAAATAAAGCAGTAAATAGTGGCGCTGGCTTTGTCGACTATTCTGGTCATGGATATAATAATCGAATTGGTACCCATCCTCCAAATGATAATAGCTGGGTAATGTATTATGACCTTAATCTTCTAGGTCTTTTTAATGGATACAAACTACCCATTGTCTACTTTGATGCATGTTTAACTTCAAAATTAGATTATGATACCTCTGAGACAAGTGTTCACAGGCCTAATACCAGAGCTATTAATTCATTCTTAATCGACCAATTTTTAAAAACCATCTCAAAAATTTTAAGGATACTCTTTGATGGTAACAAACCTGAATTTGTTTCAAAAATCCTGGATTCATATGGTGCACAATATGAACCTAGGGTGTATCCTACGTTAATTCCTTGCTTTTCTTGGGAATGGGTGGCAAAGAAAAATGGTGGAGCTATTGCAACTATTGGTGCAACCAGGACAGCATATGGTGGTATTAATAATGGAGCTGGAAAGATAGCTATTGAATTTTTTAATGGATATGAAGACAGTGAATACTTGGGTCAGATGATGACTTATTCTCAGATTGAATATATCATTGATGTGCCAAATGATTTTTTAACTATTGAAAAATTCATCCTTCTTGGTGATCCAACTCTTAAAGTTGGTGGGTATGAAATACAGAGTAAACAACATTAAATTTACTCTCTTTTTTTTAACTTTTAAATTAAACAAAAAAACTAATTAATCAAAAGTAATATTAATAAACTTAATAAAATAAATCTTTCCCTCATAATTTTTAGATTTTATTATTGATAAAATATTTGAAAAAATATCATTTAGTGCTTTTTTCTACTAATCATTTTTTTTAATAATTTTTATTCCACAAATCGAGCAATAAACATCACCATCCTTTAGTTCTTTTCCACATGATAAGCATGTATTTGGGTTTTTTATTATTTTAAGCATCTTTTCAAGTTCGATAATATCATAACCTTCAGATTTCCAATTCTTAATTTTATTTTCAATAAATTCAATTGATTTAAATTCCTCCACTTTTTTTAAAGACAGAAGTTTTAATTCATCATCAGATAATTTTTTCCATTCTTTCATATCTAAAACATTATTTATTTCATATTCATCTAAACAATACAATAAATTCCTAATCACAATTTTTTTTCCATTATTTAAACGAATATTAATCTCATTATATAAATTGGATTGATTTTCAACAGAGTATTCTAAGATTTTATTTAATGGTATTATATGATATTTACCAAAACTGTC
>Ga0255055_10002613_pt1 | contig 12592 bp, 15 predicted proteins | sample JV7_2_27_MG_FD_188633 | JGI IMG/M metagenome (GOLD analysis project Ga0255055, IMG submission 188633) | Seawater microbial communities from Jervis Inlet, British Columbia, Canada - JV7_2_27 | ecosystem: Environmental > Aquatic > Marine > Inlet | place: Canada: British Columbia | collected...
AATGTTTAAACCTGGTGGTGAGTTTGCTAAGGGTACAAAGACTGCTGCCCTCGATGCTGCTACTAAAGGATTCGCCGGGGCTGGCCTCGGTGGTGTTGCCCCAAAAGCAGTATCAAAATCAATGTCATCGGCTATAAAACGAATGAGAACAGGCAGTCAAGCAGGAGCGTTAGCAACCAGAGCAGATTACAGGGCCAAGTTTCCCAAATTGTTTCCTGATCCAAGTGCTATTACTAATTTAGCTACAGGTGGCTTTAGTGGTCTAACCAGACAGATACAGGCAGAGGCATTAGGTGGACCGTTATCTAATCCATATGCTGCATTGCGTACACCAACAAGTACGTTATTAGGTGGTGGTGGAGCAGGTGGATCTACTGGTTTTGCAGGTAGATCTACTGGTTTTACAGGTAGAACTACAGGTTTTTAAGAGGATGATATGGCTGAAGATATAGATTTAGCTGGTTTATTAAAACAGTTTATGACAGAATATGGTGCTGCAAGATCTGATCGCCAGGGTATATACGAAGCTGGTCAGGCTGATCTTAGTAAAGTCGCGGAAGCACATCAACCTGGTGGTGGAATGACATCTGGTTTGTTACAGGAGAGTATGGCACCAATTGAACAGAGTATGGTTAGTCGAGGTCTATCTGGCACAACTCGACCTGGTGCTGTTCGTGCTGGTATGGCTGCTGATATAGAAGCACAGAGGATGAAGGGGTTAGCCGGGGCCAAAACTGCTAAGGCAGAGTTCGGTGCTGGCTTCCAGGACATTTACCCGTCAGCGGGTGTCCTATCACATCTGGCAACTGGTGGATTTAGTGGTCTATTATCAAGAGAGATAGCTGAAGCTGGTGCAAGACCGGATTATACGAGCCGTGTTGATTATAGTACACCAACACCGACATCGCGGACAGTCAGTAGTAGTGCCGCTGAAAGTGGTGTTGTTGGACCATCTTTGACATCGAGAGGCACAGATAAATATTCTGATGGTTTGTTTGATCAACTTGGTGGTGGTAGTGGTACAGGAGAGCACTTCCCAACTGATGAGGACTACACTCTATTTCGTCCGGGGGAAGATCCTTTGAAATTAGCTGAAGGTGAGACACTATTTCCTGCTGGTGGTGGTGAACCAATAACCGCAAGACCAGCCAGAGCATATGTAAATCCAGAAGATTACCGTATTGACAAAGGTGGGTATGAAGGTCTAATGGAAGCATATGCGGCTGCTGCTGGACATTCACTTTAATAAATTATGCTATTAACACCAATACCAAAAAATTGTGACCCAAGTGTACGCAGGGCTTTTCAGAAGATCAACAATAGGCTTGATCCTCATTCAACCCCTACGTTTGCTGAGGTACACGCAACCGGGGCTGTGACTGCGTATGAGGGTAGAGACATTCTAAGGTACGCCGTTATGATGGCTACAATATCACGAAGGGACCATTGATGAAAAAACCAAGACGCAAACGGTGTCAGAATTGTGATGATTTGGTATCACCTGACAAGTGGAAAAATGGCTTGTGCGATGCTTGTACAGATGACCTTGATACATTATTGTGTATAGTGGAGCAGTATAGCTAATGGCTTATCAGGAAAAACAACTTGGACAATCCAGGGATAATGATACAAGTGCCCACAGTGTGTACTCTCCTGCGGCTACTGTCACTTGTATCGTTACTACTATTGTTCTGGCAAACACATCCAGTTCGTCTGCCACAGTTAGAGTATTCCTTGATGATGATGGAACAACTTATAATCAAACGACAGCTTTAGCTTATGACATCCTCATCGCGGCAGGGGCAAGTGAAGTAATAATGGGATTTTTCCCCATGCACAATTCAGCGGGGAACCTGGCATATCAGCAGGGAACTGCTAATGCAATTACTATAACAGTATTCGGAACGGAGATTTCTTAAATGAATCCAGCATCTATATTAAGTCAGCAAGCTAATAAGGCTATGTCTCAGCTTGACCAGGAGTGGTCAGACAAATATCAGCAGCTTAATAAGTTGTATGATTGGGGGAGACATGAGAAAGACCCCGATGAAATAAACAGGCTGAGGGATAGACTTGAACAAGACATCAATTCACGTAGAGGCCAAATCAAAACCAGTTATGGTAATCAGATGTCTAAGTTCAAGATGCTTGATCAGTTGTTTGAACATGATCCTGAACAGGCTAACAGATTAAAATGGGAAGCTACTGTCGGTAAAGATGTTGCCAAACAGATGTTTCCACAGAAGCGTGACCCACGCTTAGAACACCGTGACGTTCTGGCTGAAGAACGAAGGATGCTTGATAATGTAGGGTCTTATGCTATGGGCAGGGATGGTAGGCTGTATCACGCTGCAACTGATAAAAAAGGATACTTTACTGATCAGCCTGATAAGAGTGCCCCTGCTACACAACAGGAAATGGAACTATGGGTGGCATCAGCCCAGGCTTTAGATGTGCTTGGACAGCAGAAACTCGGCCTTGTTCAAGGGATGGCTGAAGCTGGTGTACCTAATCCAAATAGGTTACAGGATCTTATGATCTCTCAGGAGAAAGAGAGTCTGTTTAATAGACTTGCTAAAGGTTGGTTCAAATACAGTACCCCTGGTTTAACATACAGGGGAGCTAAAGCTATTGTTGGTACACCTGAACCGAAGGGTACATTTGCAGATAAGGTGCGAGAAAGCGTAGTTGAACCGCAGAGGCAACAACCGCGTGTACGACAGCAAAAACGTTCTCGTAAAGAGTTACTTGATGAGTATAGTAGATTAGGTGGAAGTAGAACTCCTGAAGGTAGAGCATTCGCAGATAAAAACTTAGGATAACATGGCCGATCATAAACCATTTGATATAGTGTCAGGACCACCAATAGAGGATAACTTCTACTCTGATCTCGATACTGAAGCCTCGAAGATAGCAGAGCAAAATCCATACACCAAACTCGATCTTGAAGCTGCATCGGCAGGATTTGATACAGTATCGTCTGAAGAAAAACCAAGTTACACTAAACAGGCTATCGGTGCTGTAGCTAAAGGTGGGATGCAGGTTGGCAAAGCCATCTTAGAGCTTCCCAAACAAACTGCCTGGTTGATGGCTAACTTTATGGAAATAGCTGCTGCTGATCCTGCGTTTACATCAGAAGAAGAAATCCTTGAAAAAGCAACACTTCCTGGTGGTTATAAATACGGCCTTAAATACAAAAAGTTAATGGGAGAACACGAGCGTGGAGTTAAACGTATTCTCGAAACTCATCCAGAGTGGGAACGTGAACCGTCTGAGAACTTCCTTGATCTTGTTACTGACCCACGCAAACTGTCATTAGCCGTTGTAGAAGCATTACCGCTATTAGTTGGTGCTGGTGTAGTGACAGCAGGTGGTAGGCCGGATTTAAGTATAACTATGATGACAGCCACAGAAGGACAGGGGGCTAAAGACAACGCACTTGAACAAGGTGCAACAGAGGAACAAGCTAATACAGCATATTGGGCATACGGCTCTGTAGCTGGTGTGATAGAACACTATCTACACATCAAGCCAGCATTGAAACTCAGTAAGGCTACGTACAACCGCGTACTTACTAAGGGTGCCAGAGAAGCTGCTAAACAAGGTAAGAAATCAATTACTAAAGAATTTATAATTCCAATCATTGAGGAAACGATAGAGGAACCGTTACAAGGTGCCTGGGAAGAATGGGTAGCTGCGAGTACATATGGTGCTCCTATTGCTGAAGGTGGTATCGGGGCTTATATAGATCGCCGGGCACAGGAAGCATTGATCGCAGGAGTAACAGCATTGATCCCTGGCATCGGCGGTGAAGTTGCAGGTAGAGGTAAGAAATTATCAATATCACACAAGCTGGAAAAAGCAGGGCTGTCGAAAGATCACGCTAAAATAGTAACTGAGGAAGTGTCACAAGGCAAACCCGTAAAGGAAGCATTGAATATCGCGTTTGCCATGCCAGCTACCGAAGTAGTAGAACCTGTCCCCGTAGCGAAACCTGTTGAACCAGTAGTAGAGGAACCTGCTAAACCAGAAAAGGAACGCAAGCCTTACAAGTCACAGTACGTAGCCGGACATGAGATCCCTAAAATTCTTGGCATGAAAGAAAAGGCACGCCGGAAGATGATGAAGAAAGAAACTGGCAAAACTTCAATGGCTAAGATGACACCGAGCCAGGCTCAGGATTACATTGATGCTCTGCACAAGCTGGCACGCGAGAAGGGCGTTGAGACAGGGATGTTCCCATCAGAACGCGAGTTTAAAAAACCTATCATTGGTCTTACCCCACAGCTTTACAAAGCTAAGATACTTGGCGTGGAGTTTATGACTAAACCCGCTGCGATAGGTAAACAGGAATTTGATATTGAGTTTGCTGAACAGGCCAAACAAGTCGAGAAGATGGAACAGGTCATCAACCGTTTGGGTGGAGAAACAAGAAGAACAAGAGCAGCGGCTAAGTTAAAAAACAAGCCGACTAAATCCGTTGCCAAATTCGCTGATCTGCTTAACAAATATGAGGAAGCACCTGCTGAACTATCAAAAGAAGAAACAGATGTGTTCAACTATTTTCGTAATCTGAATCGTGCGATCATAGCAAGAGAGAACGTGGTTCGTAAAGAACTTAAAATGGACCCCATTGTTTACAAGCCTGGGTACATGCGGCACATCGTTGATACGCTGGCCCTTGATGTTATGGAAGGGCGGCACCCGATACCCGAAGAAATTAAGTATTGGGCCGAGAAGAATGCTACAAAGAAGATCAGGAACCCAATGGAGTTCCAGCGTAAACTTGGTGATGAGCTTGAAGAAGTTTTCTCGAATGACATCATCAAAGCAACTAAGGCTATGCTGTGGACAGGTCTGAAGGAAGTACACCTTAATAAACCATTGAAGTTCTTTGAAGGCCAAATGGGTTTGCACTCAGAAGTGATCCCTGATTCAACCCGGCGATGGGCAGAGAAGTTCATAAATCAAATGATCATTGGAAAACAAGCTGCTGTAGATAGTCGCTTGGATGAATGGGTCAGAGAATCAGGGATAGGTAAAGTGATTGATAAAGTCCTAAGACCCTTTGGCCGCAGGATCAGCCGTAGACCACTAACCAGGCTAATGAGTAAAGCTGGACGGTTGCAAATCTACGGTGTGATGGGCTGGCGACCTAAGCAGCTTATCAGAAACAAGTTCCAGATCCTACAAAACCTGGCCTTGTATACTACTAAAGCTAATCTAAAGAGCTTCCTGACGGCCAGTGAGCAACTTAAAGAAATGATGTCCGAGAGTCTGTTCCTTAAAACCTACAAAGGCTTCGAGGATCTGCGTGAAGTAGACAAGCGTGTTCTTGGAAAGTGGTGGCTGGCACCGTTTCAGTGGACTGCTGTCTCCAATGCAAGACGGGCTATGAAAGTATCCTATTGGGACACACTCGAACTTATTGAGAATCGTAAATATAAAGATTTAGGTTGGGCTGATCCAGAACGAACTTATACTGAAGAAAAAGAGTTTCTGTACCCAAGTGAGAAAAAGAAGCTGCTTGCTGAAATGGAGTTCGGTGCTGGTGTAACACAATATCACTATATACCTATGGCTATGCCAGGGGTGTTCAACTACAAAGCAGCTACACCGCTGACCAGATTGCAAAGTTGGTGGATGAACTACTTTTTCAAGTTCCATCGTGAGTCTGCTCACAGGTTCTTCAAAGGTGAAACAAGAGAAGGTTTGAAACTCCCCTGGTCCAGACGAATCGGATGGGCACGTTATATGGTAATCGGTGGGCTGATACTGAATACACTTGGCTATTCGAGCAGTTACCTGTTTGGTGCGGCCCCGGAAGCTATACCGCCGCTTGCTCAGTTGTTGATCAGCATGTACAAATATGTTGTTGTAGAAGATGAGAAGGCCAGAGCTTCGGCTAAAAGGAAATTTCTAAATGCCCTGAAAACTTTTATCCCAGGCTATCTTGCGAAAAAAGATATAAGTGTATTGTTAGAATCAGAAGATTGGACACAGCTTCTTTTCTATAAGAAGGGTATATTCGCAGAAGAACCAGAAGCAGCACCAACCGGTCGAAGGAAAGCAAGACGAGTACGACCTCGTAAAGTACGAGCAAGGAGAGTAGGATAATGGCTAAAGAAGAAACCAATAAAGTAAAATTAGTTCGTATTGAGAATAAGGTTGATCAGGTTGTAACAGGATTCAGTAACCACCTGGAACATCATAAGAAACTATATGACCGACTGTTCAGAATCTTCCTGGTATTCCTGGCTGCGACATTAGCTGCTGGTACTACAGTAGCGTTAGCATTGCTGCTCTAACTGTGCGAACACCGGACCAATTTCGTAGGGTAACAAATAGCCCTGGTTCCAGGTTAGTTTTATACTGAAGTTATCTTTAGTAAGTTTCCTGTATATATCAAAAGAATCAAGCACATTCTTCAATATCTCTACCGGCACCACACTGTACAGTCCATCCCTGAACCATAGGATAGGCCGCACTTCTTTACGTAGTAGTTCTTCCAGGTAGTCATCAATTATGATAGTTCCACTTGATTCAGTTACCAATATGAATGATCGTTCAGTTGTTTTCATAATTCTAACTCCCTAAGAAACGCATCTACCCAGGAACGCCGGGTAAACACCTGACCACAAATTCTCTCTGATTTAAGTTTGATCGGTCTGTTACTATAAGTTCTTCTACCAACACGAATCCAATGATGGATGGTCCATTTTTTCTTGCAAACACCTGTCTTACTTAAAAGATACGCAGGTACATCAGTTATCTTTAGTCTGTCTATTACTCTTGGCGGCATTTTTTCACCCTTTCAATACGTTTTTCAACCAGGTTCTTAATTTCAATAAGAGTTTCTAATATGCGGTTTTTAAGCAACTCTTTATTATCTGATTCCCTTTTAGAGTCAATAGAAAAACTATTTAGAAATTCCAAAGAGCCAACCTGGATCCAGGGAACTCCTCGATCTGACATCATACCAGAAAACCAAAAACTATTAGAATCCTCACCGATAATAGATTTTACATCTTCATTAAGTTTAGCTTGAATTTCGCTTGCTTTCATTTTTGGCGGCATCGTATAATCTCCTATTCTCTAAAGGTTTATCACCACAACTTAAACCACCTATTAATGTTAAACCGTGAAATTCTCCACACCAATTTTCCCAGGGTACACGCTTAACTATTCTGATCTCATACTTGTGCTTCTTATCGTTAGCAAGGATACACACGTTCTTGTCTTTGATCTTGAAGATCCAACCAGGCAAGTCCGAGGGCGGGATTGGTCTGAACCCGCCCAGGAACTCTACCTTGTTGTTCTGCAACGCCCGGACGATACCGGGACGAGGGCAGTTAGCTATCAACCATTCGATCATGTCTGTTCGTGATCTGAAGTGCTCAGCCATTCGGAAAGATCCTCGGAAAGTAATGTGCATACACTGGTCTAAGCACTACACCCAGGATGTGTGCTACAAAAAGAATTGCTAAGTAACCCATGTTAGATCTCCTTTTTTAATTTGAGTTTAGTTTTAATTTCCTGTACAATACGCTGCGTTGTTGATGATTTTTGTGCCCCTGCTAAATCAGCATCAAAATTAGCATTCTCCACATGACCTTCTCTATATTTCTGTACCCCCTTAATAATCTCAAACAACGCTTTCCTTCTGGTCAGGATGCTCACCGCTACTGCTGTTGCTGATCCTATCAGGCCAAAGATACCCATCCATAATGCGAACCGAGCAGTAGCCAGGGCCATGAACAGATTAACACAACCAAAGATCACCGCTGACATTCCGAGCTTACCAGCACCATTAAACATCGCCACAGCACCCAGGGCTATAATTGGGATAGCCAGGGTAGTCAGCCAGTTGGACTTCTTTACAGTCTGCCACAGTTGTGTAGCAGGTGGTGGTGCTGGTGTAGTAATTGTATCTGGCTTTGATCCCGGCCAGGTCCAGCTTGAGTTACAGCCAATACAAAACATGCCTATAATAAACATAATTATAATGTACAGTATCACAAAAATCATACAACTTCTTGACATATCATTCCCTTTCTACTTTTTCCCCAAGTACTGATTAACCGCCCAATCCTGCAAGGCGATACCCTTGTGCATATACACTCTGCGTCCACTGTGACGTATCCGGCCCTGTTCCAACATGGGTACAGTAGACACTAACCAACGTCCGAACTGTTCTCTAAGGCCGGGCTTATGCCCTGACTCATCACACCAGGACCGCCAGGCATCAAACAACATATCTCTGCTGATTGATTTATCTTCTCCGAGTTCACAGCATTCGTGAACAAAGATAGTCACTGGTGACGAGATCTGTGTCATCAACTTCAGGATAGGTCGAGAGCTATCAGGCACAATGAACCGACCACGTTCCCGCAGATCTTTGAGTCCCCCTAAAGCGTAGTTGATCATCTTGCCCTCGGCAGCTTCTTTGATAAGTTGTTGCTTCAGTGACGGATCTTCCTTACCAACATATGACTTGTTGAATCCTATGATCGCTAACCTGGCTTGGAATGCCCTGGCGTGATCACTGAACACCGGCAGGTTGTTCATCGCCATTGTGAATCGTACTGTTAAGTACACCTGGGCCAGTTGCTTAATACCTTTGCGATTGACACCAACAGGATCTCCACCACTGATACGCAGGATCATTTCCAAAGCTGTCTCAGCATCCGATGGACGTGGTGACTTAACATCACCAAGCAATGCTGCTAATCTTCCTAACATTGGTTCTCGTCCGAATGGTGAGATAAGATCCCGGAAATCAATAGACACACATTGATCCCTGCCGAGCATCCTGCCAAGTACATCAAGCAAAGTGCTTTTACCGGAGCGTGGCACACCTGTAAATAACATGATAGTATCCAGAGACATATCAGGGACAGTATTATAGCCGAACCATTGGCTAAGTAATTGATCACGAATCGGGTCTGTTTGGAAAATGTCATTGCGGAACTCCTTAAATAATTTAGACTCTGCGTTCTCATCGAAATCGTATGGGAACACATTGAACGTGAACAGGTTAGGATCTGGATTATGTAATACGATCTTACCTTTAATGTACTCAGTGACATCAAGCACACCGTTATTGAATGTCAGTAGATTAGACGGTGACTGATGGTCCCCGTCACCTATCCAGGTTGGGGGATCGTCTTGAATTGGGCACCGCCTGTTTAAACTATCTATGATGTCACTGACCCTGGACCTGCTGGCCTTGTATGGTAGAATCTGAACGCCGCCTTTAGCATCAGGACGCATGAACTTCTTACCATTTATATAACCATAAACACTGCCCCTTAAAAGGTTTATGGGAATTTCTCTATAGACATTTTCAAACCAATTTACCCACCTACCTTTGTACTCACGGAGCAACAAGTTATTATTTTTGATGTATTTTTCTTCGAGGAACCTGTCACCTATCTCTGCCGGATCGTCTGACTCGAAAACATCAGGACTCTGATCTGTCTTGCCATATTCTTTAGCGTACTCGAACAGAGCATTTTGGGTCAGTCCTTTTTCTTTCCAGTCTCGAAGGTCTTTGATTCCTTCTGGCGGTTGAAACATTGTAACCTTGCTGCTAATTTGCTGTATGGTACTGAAGGCTCTTTGCATCCCCATTCGTCCAGCACCACTATCGTTCTCCCCGATGATCCAGACTTCTTTCTTATAGAAGGGCATTTCGGCGAGGACGGCCATTCCCCCTTCAGCAGACGGACGACCAACTGCCACGAAGCCCAGGTCCATAGCCGTGAGAACATCAGACGCACCTTCGAGTACCAGGATCGGGTGTTGCGTTGCTGGTATAAGTACGCCCGTATTACTAATTCGCCCTTCGGGTTTAAGTATATGCAAGTATCCAAGCTCAACTGATTTAACAGATCCTTTTGATTCATGCACACACATAACGGCTGGTGGGTCTGTTGGGTTAGAACTTGCAACTGCACACCCATCTGGCTTTCCACAGACAGGGCAGGGAAGATTGCTATTAACTCTGGTCCAGTTGTGTGCACCTGATACATATTTCGATCGCTCATCGTTTACCTCATAAAATAGTCCGTGTTTGGAACCCGGCACCATGAACTTCTTGCCGTTGGTTCCTCGCAGACAGATACCTGTTATGTTACCCTTAGCATTTCTCTCAGCGAATGCCCAGGCTTGGTACTTGAAGTGGAACCCCACTCCGAGTTTGTTTATTGATCCAACAGTGACACCAAGTTCCTTAGCCAGAGTCTCAGCTATGACAGGATATAGGGTGACGTTATTACACAGTTTGTTGAATAGATCAGTGAAGTCCGTTTTCTTAGACATAATTATTCCAGATCATTGTCAAGTTCGTCTAAAAGATCTTGCCTGGAACCACGCTGTCCACTTTCGATTATCTCATTAAGCAGATCTTTTACTTTCTGGTATGCTAAAAAGGCTTGTTCTTCATTCATATTCATTCTCCAAATGGGGCGGTGGATAAGGCCACCGCCCCCGGTACCGTAGTATCCAGCGACCTATACTCCTGATCACTGGCGATTATATCTTACCAACTGCATCCAGTGTTCTATCCTTGACTTTCCACCACCCTTCACCGTCAAGAAGATCCTCTCCACCACCATTGCTAACATCACCAATAGATTTCTGCCACACAACTTGTAGCTGCTCATCAGTGACATTATCCATTTTCAGATCAACAACAGTTTCCCAGGCTTGCTGCTTGGTATAGTTGTCTACCTGTGTAGTAGGCGGCGGTGCGGCTGCTGCCGGAACCTTCGGCGGTGCCTTCGGTTTCTTAGTGATTACACCAGACTCAGGTTTCTTGGGTGTTTCGACTTTCTTAGCTGCGGGTTTCTTAGGAGCTTTGGCCGGTGCAGCAGGTTTGGCCTTAGCTTTCAGAAGTGCCGCGTACTTGGCTTGAAGCCCTTTAACTTCCTCTTTACTAAGTTTAGCAATGCCCTGTGTTGGATCAGCATCAAAGACATCAATCCAGCTAACCTGAAATGGTGTCTTGTCAGCATACTCAGGATCATTATCTTTTATTGTTAATTGAAATTTAAGTCCCGGTCTACTTTCTACAAGTTCTTGAAGATCAGCACCGTCCCAATCAAATACTTTACATACCTGATCACAAGAAACTGTAGTACTAAGTTTTTTATTACCTATTTTGCCGACCATGCCAAACAAATACAGATAACAGTCTGCTGTCTGTCCATATTCTGACCAATCCACCCATTCCCCTGTTTCTTGATCATAATATGCAGTAAGTTTGGCACCCTTAATTTCAAGTCGCGGGTGACTGCCTTCTTTTTTAGCTTTACTCAAACCACTTTCAACTACTTCTGCACGAAATACTCCTGTTCTATCTACATTCATATTAGTCCCCTATCTTACAATCTCCACAATGTTTACCTGTTTCCACTCCGTGACGACATATCATCCCTTTTTTGAATTTCGTTTCTATAATCAATCGAACCATAGTCTCAGCCATGATCCGTTCACATACTGCTCGTTTCAGTGGATCGCCGTGACAGTCCTTGTACTTCAATCCAGACTCACAGGGACACGGATGGTTGCGACCTGGTTCTCTACCTTTGAGTTGTAGTTGCATCATTCACCCCCGAAGAGAATCTGCCAAATATTATCATCAGCCTTATGCTCAAACGCTACTGTAGCGTACTCAGGATCAATAGTCCTGGACTTGGCCTCGAAGTGGATCTCAGGGTGTACCCTGATCACTCTACCACCGGATGCTACTGCTTTACCTTCTGTTGCTGATACGTTGTGATGATCAATCATAAAGATGTGATCGGCCCAGGACATATAATCAGCAGCCACGTTAGCCTTCGGATCAGTCTGAAGATCCGGTGTGTCACGCAGGAAATCCTCGCCACCTGGATTAGATACCTTAGTCTGTATTGATTGACACACGATAATTACATTCTTGCCTCGCTTTACTAATGGATCGAGATCACCTAAGATGTGGTGCATTGAATCATACAGGTGCCTGTACCCCTTATGCCACCCATATTGCTCGATATTGGTGCACTTCGGACATTCTTTTGGACCTCTTACTGTTGCGAAGGTGTACAGCAACCCAAGATGCTGAAGCTGTGTACCTGTATCAATCACAACAGTTTCATAGGGATCAAAGATCTCAACCTGATGCAGAACATCCCGGACATCCTGGAATGACTCCACGCCGGGGATTACCTTCAGGTTCTCTCCGGTAACAGGATGTTTGATCTTGCTTCCACCAGCATCGAGTCCACCTATAAATACAGGTGTGGGTGCCAAAGCAGCCAGGTTGGTCTTGCCCATGCCGTATTTACCATGAAGAATGATCTTGTGACCTTCTATGTCACCGTCCCAATCCTGGACTGTGAACGTTTTGGCTACCCGCTTGGCTGCTGGCGGCGGTGCTGCTACCTTCGGCGGTACAGGCAGCGGTGGTTTCTTCGCCTTAGCGGGTGGCATCTTCGCCGGTGGCGGCGGTGCTGATGTTTTATTTGCCATTATTTTTCCCCTTTAAAAATACATTCCATGCCTTCTGGCATATTCTCTACGCTTATAGGTACATTATTGTAACACGATT
>Ga0255055_10002614_pt1 | contig 12587 bp, 8 predicted proteins | sample JV7_2_27_MG_FD_188633 | JGI IMG/M metagenome (GOLD analysis project Ga0255055, IMG submission 188633) | Seawater microbial communities from Jervis Inlet, British Columbia, Canada - JV7_2_27 | ecosystem: Environmental > Aquatic > Marine > Inlet | place: Canada: British Columbia | collected...
ACGCAGCTGAACGACAGTCGTGGCTACGGCTGGGTCTACATCACGGACGATGTCCTGGGCAACCCCTGGGACACCCTCCCCACGTTCCTCGAGGACATGGATGACCAGATTGTCGGCATCAACGCTGCCGAGGACCGTCGCCAGAACTCGAACGTCTCCGGTGGTGTTGCGCCGACCGCGAAGGCTGGTCTCCAGATGTACCTGGACATCAGGTCGGAGACCGCGGACGAGGGCGATGCGCTGACTCCTTCGGACCAGCACACCTCCGCCAACGACCCCACGATCCCGGGCGGCAAGAGTGCGCCGACCTATCGTGCGACGGACATGAACGGTTATCCGTGCATCGAGTTCGACGCCGACAAGTTCCTCGCGTGCGGTGGGATCCTGGGCGTGGGGAACGGGACCGACCTTCCCTTCACGATCATTGCGGTCGTCAAGAATGCTCCTGGCGTTGTTCAGGACTTGATCTGCTGGACGAGCAGCTTCCAGGAGACGGCAAGTCAGCAGCTGTGCATGGCGCAGGGAAGTGTCGCAGACCAGGGACCCCAGTCGTACCGCACAGACAACGTCGGTACGAATGTCTCTCTGCCGTTCTACGATCAGATGGACAACCAGCCGTTCGTGCTGACCTTCCGGTTCACCGGAACGACGATGCACATTCGGGTCAACGGAGTCACGGTCCTCACTGCACCCCAGAACGTGGGCGCGATTTCCGCCAACCAGGTCTTCCTCGGTGCCTACAAGGACAAGGACACTGAGCGCGAAGCGGTGGGACTCAAGCTGGGTGCGATCGCTGTCCACAACACCACTCTCAGCTATGGTGATACGAAGGATGTCGAGAAGTACCTCGCCGAGCGATACGGCGTCGTCTTCAAGCAAGAGGCTGGTGGTTGGGACGAGCTCGAGCTCTGGGATGACTTGATCCTGGAGATCGACCCCGACTCCCGCGGTACCATGCAGGCTGCCACGACGACCCGCACGCGCGCTGCCGCCAGCGGTAACATCGTCGCCATGCAGACCAAGGGTGACCAGCAGAGCATGCGTCTGTGGGAGACGGGTCAGAACCCGCAGATCATCATTCCTTCCACTCCCATGGGTGGTGCCAGGAATGGCATGATCTTCTCTGGCGAAGACGAGGCGCAGTTCCAGGATGGCGCGAACAACTGGTCGTTCCAGGCCGGGACCAACGCCAACATCACTGCGATCGGCGCCTACTACATCACTGGGTTCGATCCGGCGACCAACGACGCTCTGCTCATCTCCCACATGGGTGGTGACTTCAACTCGTGGAAGCACGGCTGGCGCTGGAGTGTGAAGGCCGATGGCCTCATGTTCTGGCTCACCTCGGCTTCCGATCTGACCAATCCGAACATGGTCATCGCCGCCAACATCCCGTCGCCGGCGTGGACTCTGAACACCCTGCACATCTTCGGCTTCCGAGTCGAAGACGGAGTGAGGGGCGACATGTGGATCGATGGCGTCAAGCACACGGCCGACTTCACCGAGACCATCTCGACTGGCTCCGGCACCTACGGTGGCCACGGCGAGAAGTGGCAGGTCGGTGGCCAGCCCGATCCCAACGGTGCCGTCAGCATGGCGGGCACCATGGGCAGGCAGCGGATCTGGGATGCCTGGCTCAGCGATGTCCAGATGGCTGCGGAAATGGATCGCCTTACCGCCTGGTATGCGTAAGATAGAGCCATGAGTGGACCCGTCGACGACGTCCCCCAGTATGGCACCGACACGCCGTACGATCCGAATGCGGTAGCCTCGCCCCACGGCGAGCTCGACATGCGCGTGGAGTTCGAGAAGCTCCGCAGCCGCTACGGCCACTTCGTCGTTCTCCGCCGTCTCGAGAGGGACGTGCCGCGGGTCGACACGTACGATGAGCTCTACGACACTGCCCACCGTGAGGCGCTCCGGCACTTCGCTCAGGGCCGTGTCTACACCGACCACCTCCTGCTCGCCAGGAAGCGGACGGTTGTCCCGGGATTCGATCAGCAGCATCCTGCCGGCCTGCTTCAGACCCCGGGCCTGTTCTTCTACCTCAGCTACATCGCCAAGCCCACCAAGGAGGACATGATCGTCGAGATTGCCCTCGCCGACAGTGGGGAGCCGGTGAAGCCCTTCCAGATCACTCACTACTACGACATCATGGACGTGGATGAGGATCGTGACATCGCCGGCAAGATGAGCTATTTCCGCCTGAGGGTGGAGGAGAAGACGAGCGGTGGCCACGAATAACGACAAGCGCGGGCGCCCGGACCTCGAGCGCTTCGACGAACTCCCTCCCGTCGTCTACGACACCAGGCACCAGGCCTGGCTGATCGATCAGGGCATCATCCCCCGGGACCCTCGAGACCCGAGGACCCAGTTGCCGCGGCAGCGGCGCCACCGGCGCGCTGACGAGGTGGAGACGATGCGCCTGGTCGATGAGGTCGCGCGTCTCTTCCAGATGACTTGGTTCCCGTCCAAGAAGAACGAGAACCTGATCTTCATGCCCTACCAGTTCATCCGGCCGGAGAACGGCTGGCTCCTGAAGAACGAGACGACCGGGGAGAAGTACCGAGTCGTCAACGTGGGCGTGGACGCCACGAACGAGCTCTTCACCGGATCCATCCTCCTCCAGCACGAGAAGCTGGAACGTGCTCCTCTCCAGTCTCCCTACTTCGCCGCTGGCACCAGGGACCGCAAGACGGACCGCCTGGTCTGGGTGGATGAGAAGGGCAAGGTCGTCGAGTTCGTCTACGAGAACCCGGAGAGGACCGCCAACGAGTTGGTCAGCCTGCTCGAAGCTGATGAGGGCGGCGGGACCCCCAAGAAGTTCACCCCGACCATCGCCATGAGCCTGGACCGACAGGAACCTGGGACTACCGGCAAGCGCCCCTTCGATGAGCCGAAGCAGACGCGGCCGCACTTCAGGGAGGCCGTGGAATGCCCCACCGATCCGATCAACTACACGGTCGAGATCGAGGGCTGGTGGATGGATAATCTCCTCCGATTCGACTGCTTTTCTGCCGACACCAAGGAGGTAAACCGGCTGGTCCGGTGGTTCCAGAACTTCATGGTCTACAATCGGTGGGTCCTGGAGCTGAATGGAGTCCAGAAAATTCTCTTCTGGGACCGCCGATCGGACCAGGTTCCGAGCCGGTACCGGGACCGCCTTCCCTGGCGCCCGGTGAGGTATTATGCCCGTACTGAAGAGCTTTACACCACCCGCCGGCGCAACATCAGCGGAATCAATCTGACTGCTAGAACACAGGGGCGACATGGGAAACCCCTGAATACAGGAGAATCGACCGGAGTCACCGCCGGACAGTCCCAGTGGGATTTCTTCCACGACGAGACAGGCGGCTATCTGGGAGGTACTATCAGTATCGAGGAATCGATCCTTCCGTACGAGTTTCTCTAGAGAACACGAGGAAAAACCATGGCCGACAAGACCCTGAGCAAGAGCCTCCCGGGTACCCTGGTCACCGTCAATGACGGGGGTCTGGCGATCACGCCCCCGCCCGGCGGCACCAAGGTGACCATTCTGGGCACCACCACGAACGACACCCTGGAGGTCGGCGAGCCCACTCGGATTCGCGACCGTAAGCTGGTCTCCCTGGCCCTGGATCACGCAGTGGGCGGCGCGCCGTCCGAGCTGAGCCTGGCGGTCGAAGAGGCCTTCCGTGTCGGAGCCGAGAACATCGAAGTCGTCCGCATCGCGGATGCCTCCGGTGAGGACACCGGCAACTACACGGTCGAGAACCGCTTCGACAACCTCGAGGCGGCCTACGACATCCTGAAGGTCACGCCGGTGGACATCGTTGTCCCCTACGGCGCGCGCTTCGAGGACAACCCGACGGGCGTCAACTCCCTGGGCACCACGCGGAAGCCCACCTGGAAGCAGCTGGGCGACTTCTGCTACCAGGCGACCAAGGAGGCGAACAACGTCATCGGCATCATCGCCACGAAGACCCCCAACGAGGTGGCCTTCGAGAAGGGGTGGACGGGGCAGGCCACGGGCCGCGCCGGCATCCTCTTCAACACGCCGCCCATCGCGCACATCCAGGAGTGGGTCAAGTACCTCTCCGCGAGCGCGCTCGGCACGTTCGGCGACTACAGCGCCGAGCATTGGATCGACTTCCTGGCTGGCTCCAACGAGACCAGCCCCGGTGTCCTCGACGTCGGCTACGACGGCTGGGCCCGCGAGACGGACGGTTCGATCGCCCAGGACAACAAGGGCAACCAGGTCGACGGCGGAGCCCGCCTGTCGATCGTCGCCATGGCTTCGCGCATCCGGCACGACCGGGTCCGCACCCTGGCGAACGGCCTGGGTCTCTCCGGCCAGACCGACATGAACCACAACGGCGACGTGGCCTATGCCGCGCTGCTGTCCCGCCTCCCGGCCGAGATCGGCGCCACCAACCACACGATGGCTGGTGTCTCCGCGGCCCGCCAGCTGGCTGCCAGCCTGGCCAAGGACCTCATGAACTTCCGGTACGTGACCGCGCTCGACCGCGCGCTCGGCTACGTCATCGCGAAGGACACCACGGGCGCTCACTACGCCTCGGACGAGACCAAGTCGGACTTCGTCCTCACGCAGATCGTCCGCATCGTGGATGAGGCGATCGACATCGTTCGCGAGACCGGCGAGGAGTTCATCTCCAAGCCCATCAACGCGGCCAACCTCGGAGCCTTCGAGTCGGCGGTTCGTCAGAGCCTCACCGGCATGAAGACGGCCGGCGCCCTCCGCCGCTTCGACTTCGGCATTCTGGCCGACGTCGACGCTCAGATCCTCGGCGAGATCAACGTGGATCTGACGCTTGTCCCGGCGGTGGAGCTGCTCACCATCAACACCCAGATCTCTCTGGCGAAGGAGTAGATGAAGCATGCCCGTCACGCAGCGTTCTGAGTTCACCCGGACCTACAACTCGTTCTCCGGTGTCGACATGATGGTCATGTTCGGCTCCGTGCTGATCGGGGAGCTCCAGGGTCTGTCCTACACCATCACCCGCGAGAAGGCGCCCCTCTACACGATGGGCTCGGCCGACCCGCGGTCGTTCTCTCGAGGCAAGCGCGGCATCGCCGGCTCCCTCATCTTCCTGGTCTTCGACCGCAACGCCCTGCTCTCGAGCATGGGCGGCACGAAGAGCGGCGCGTACCTCGCCAACGAGTACGAGACGCCGGACTCGCGGATCATCGAAGCGGCTCCCGACGTGTTCAAGGAGATCAAGGCTGGCGGCTCTGTCGGCAGCGCGGTCTCGGGCGACACGGACGGTGCGCGGCTGGTCAACACGGGCATCACCGCCCGCAAGGTCATCGCGCAGGCCCGCTACCATGACCAGATTCTCCCCTTCGACATCCTCGTGCTCGCCTCGAACGAGTACGGCCACAGCGCCAAGATGATCATCCACAACGTGGAAATCATGAACTGCGGCTCGGGCATGTCGATCGATGACATCACCACGGACGAGTCCTGCACCTGGGTCGCCACCAGCATCACGCCGTGGCACGCCCAGACGTGGCTCGACCCGCGGACGGGCAAGCAGGTCGACGTCTCCCAGGCGACGCCCTGGATGACCTCTGGCGCCGGCCGCTCGGTCCAGTAGCGCAGGCGGCAAACAGCTGGTACACTTAGGGCGGTCCTGACGGGCCGCCCTTTTTTCATGGAACCCTCTGCACTCACTCCCTACAACCCTGACTCTCGAGTCGGACGCAGGTTCAATGACTCGATCCACTCGGGTCTTGGCCCTGGCCACTCCGGTGGTCGAGGGATGTTCGCTCCGCGGCAGTACCACTCGTACTCCGGTACGGACATGCTCTGCATGCTGCACATGCCCACGACTAGCATCGAGGACATGGTCAAGAGTGGGGTCCGACAGCAGGACGCTGAGGACTACATCCAGAAGGGTGCCAACACCAAGATCTTTGCGGAGCTCGCCACACTCTCGATTTCCTCTGCGCGATCGGTTCATCCGGTCCGACGCCTGGGCGAGTCTCATGTTCACGACTACACCCGCGGCGCGCGCACGGTTGCCGGCACCATGGTCTTCGCCCTCCTCGACCGTGACGTGTTCGCCGAGGTCTACCGGGACAACCCGATGGAGATCAAGTCCGCTGCACCGTTCTACGTGGATCAGATCCCCAAGTTCAACATCTACATGGCCGGCTCCAACGAGTACGGCGGTCAGGGTGCGGAAGCTCTGATCGGGATCAGCCTCACGAACGTCGGCAAGACCTGGTCGGTGGATGACATCTACACGGAGGTGACGTACACGTACGTCGCCCAGTTCTGGCTCCCCTTCGTCCAGGACTACGAGGCTTTCAACCGCATGGTCGCACTCCAGGATGAAGAGGAGTCGAAGATGCGAGCGGCTAGCCGAGTCCTTCTCCCGAACGGGGGCCGCGCCGAGAGTGTGGACGAACGGGAGGAACTTGAGCTTGACAGAGCGATCAGGGAGTCCGAGAATGTACTCCTGTCTCAGTCTCGGATCTAGACATGCTTGATGGCCAGTACCCCACCCCTTCACAGTCGAAGCTCTTCATCGACGACATCTGGATCGATGACGCGCACCAGATCGACTACAGGTCGGAGAATGCACGCATCCCGATCTACGGGTACAACCGCGCCCAGTTCGTCAAGGTAGCCCACGGCAAGGAGCTGATCACGGGCAACATCGTGATCAACTACCGCTTCCCCAACTACCTGGGGCACGCGATCGTGGAGGCACTGAGGAACAAGAAGGTCGTCTCCGAGCGGCTCAAGTCGAGCAAGGTCGGCGACCCCTCCACCCAGAAGGCTCCCCACATGAACCGCAAGGAGATGCGGGATGTGCTGAGGGAGATGAAGCGCACGAATGCGACCGGACGTCTGAAGCTCTTGGCCGAAAGCATGGACAAGGGCACCTTCCACCAGATCTCCGGCCTCAGTCGTGTCATGTTCGACCGGGACCTCTCCGACCTGCCGGGAGAGGAATTCGACCCCGTCCGCATCTCCTCGTCCGTTGGCGGATTCAACATGGTCCTGACCTATGGACATGTCTCCGGACGAAGTATTGTGGAAACGATCGAGGAGTGCTACATTACGGGTCGTGGAAAGTCGATGACGGCTTCCTCGGGTGGTGGCGGTGCCAGCAGTTCTGGCTCTGTCATCTACGAGGTCTACCCGTTTGTCGCACGAACTGTACAGACCAAGATTGTCGATTTCTCGCAGAGGAGCTTGACCTAGCATGAGTGACCAAGACCAGCCCCAGGCCCCCGAGGCCGATGCGCCCGAGGCGCCCTTCAACCCCAACGCCCTGCCGCCCCAGAAAGAGCGGAAGCTCGAGGAGAAGATCCCGGGTCTCCAGCTGACGTGGGCCGACCTCGAGGCGATGGAGCTTCCGGACGAGAAGCACGAGGCGGAGTTCGTCCGCGCTGCCCTCCAGGCCAAGGAGCAGTACCGCGGCGCGCACTTCATCTACCTCGCCGGCCGTCCGTTCATCCACCGCACCATCAACCGTCGTGAGCTCGCCGGCTTGCGTACGAAGGTCGCGGAGATCAGCACGGCCAAGTCGGACGACGTGCCGAGCAACATGGACCCCCAGCAGTTCCAGGCGCAGCTCATGAAGGACTCCCTCGAAGAGGAGATGGTCATGGCGTGCTCGGTCTTCCCGGCGTACAACCGGATGACGGTCAAGGAAGAGGACGCTGGCATCATCACGAGCCTGCACGACGCGATCGTCCAGGCCTCGGGGTTCAACCAGAACTCGGCTCCCATCCGGCTGTAGACCATGGACGCCTCCTCGGTGTACGACCTCCCCCGTGAGGTTCGTCATCGGATCCCGGACTGGAAGGAGGAGCACCGCTACGTCTATGCGGTCTCCATCGACACCAGCTGGGACACTCCGGCGACGTGCGTCTTTCGCGTTCTCACACGCGATGAGATGAAGTACGTCGAGGAGGCTACCGCCTACCGCGACGAGTGGTGGGCTGAAGGGTGGGTGATCGGCCACTGCCTCCTCCACCCGATCGCCGACGCTCTCGATGAGTGGAACGCCGGCGCTGTAGACACCCTCGGGGACTCCATCCTCGAGGCTTCTGGCTGGGCCAGTGTCCCTGCGATCGAGGAGACCCTGAACCTGGCTCGCCAGCAGACTGGGACCCTCGACTCCGCCATGGTGTCCTACATCCTCAAGGCCTTCCCCTCCATGAAGGCTGAGGACCTGGGACGCCTCTGTTTCATCGACCTGATCGGCTATCTCGCTCAAGCTGAGGTCATTCTGGGGGAGCACCTCCAGACGGACATGTGGCTGAACCCCCGCAGGTTCGAGAGAAGCCAGAGGCGCGCCCGCAAGCGCCAGGTCAACCGTCCCTTCATCCCTGGTCAGCTCGGCGGCGCAGAGGGGTTCGAGACCCCTGCCGAGCAGATGTACTCGGAGAAGGACCTCCGGAACAAGCCTCAGCTGGCATTCCAGCGTGAGTCCATGGACGAAGACACCCTGCTCGCTGCCGATTCTGGGGAGAAACTCACGTCTGGAGACGCTATCATGGAAGAGATGATTGCACAGCGTGACTTCCTCGAGTTCGGCATCGACTAATGCCTGAGCGCGGAGCGTACTTTGGCCGTGGAAGCGGCCCTCGAGACGAGTTCTCGAAGCAGCGTGGAAACCGCGGCCGGCACCCCTTCGTAGCCAGGGAGGATGCTGAGCGCCAGAAGGACATGGCGCGGATGGAGCAAGACCATCCGTTCATGCGGACGGTGGCCCAGATGGCCGTCCTCGTCGGCGGTACCTACCTCGTCGGCCGGAAGCTCCCTCGAGACGCCCTCAGGAACGCCCTGGACGCCCTGGGGATGACCGGGCGAGAAGGACTCGTCGCTGCGCGCCGCGGCATCCACGGGACCGTACGGGGCGCCGTGGGCCCCTTCCCGGAGTACAAGGGCCTGGAGCGCGCCTTCATGGGTGCGGACAACCCCACTTACGGGGATCTGGAGCTCGTCGGAGTCCTCGACGAGATCATGAACGTCCGCCAGGGCCACACGGCAACCAAGGGGTTCGCCAAGGGCCTGAGGCCGTCCCAGGCCGGCGGGCCGGTGGGGTCCTTCGATTCCATCATGCAGGAGCACATTGCTGCGAAGTTCCTGCGGTCTCACCCCAACCATGCCTCCCTGCGCCATGTGACCGTGGGCGACGTCATGGCCAGCTCGGACCTCAGCCGCAAGATCGGCGAGCGTCAGTTCAAGGTCCTGAGCGAAGCGCGCGCCGAGGGGCTGATCACCGATCGAATGGCGTTGAGCACGTTGGGTGGTGAATCCACCTCCGTGGGCCTCTTCAAGGACGGCATCAGCCGCATCATCGACACCAGGTGGGCCTCGAGGCAGAGCATCGGCAAGGCGATGTACAACGTCGCCTCCCGCTTCCAGATCCTCGGCTTCCGACCGGTCCACCTCCTCACCTCGGCGATGCAGCCCTTCAAGAAGGGCGAGTTCTTCGGTGAGCTCGGCGCCGGGACGGTGGTCGGCAGGAACAAGCGGATCAAGGGCGAGATGGTCAACTTCGCCATCGGTGGTGGCACAAAGGGCGGCGGCAAGATCTACCAGCAGGTCGGCCAGGATGCCTTCCAGCAGATGCAGGCTGACACCCCCTTCAAGATCTTCAAGGTCGGAGAGGGTCAGTCCACGCACACCATGGAGGCCTTCATGGCCCTCATGGGAGAGCACCCGCTCCAGAGGCGCATCCTGAGCTACAGCGACCCCGCGGACAGGCTGGCCCATCCGATCAAGCAGTTCTGGAACAGGGTCCAGGATGTGGCGGGCTTCGGACCTGGCTTCAAGACGCGGCCGCACGTCGTCCAGCAGCTGATCATCGATCCCCTCAGGCGGATGGAAGCTGTCCGTAAGGGCGGTGCCTACGTCCCTTACACCGAGGGTGTGATCAGTGGTAGGGGCAAGGAAGGCTTCGGCTTCATCTCTCGCCGGCACGTCCGCAAGAGTGGTCTCGACCAGGTCATGGACAACCTCGCTGGCCTGAAGGGCCAGGAGGGTGTGTTGGCTCACCAGGGCATCGACGGTAACCCCCTGAACACTCGAGTCAGAAGGGCATTCGGCAAGGCCTTCGGCATCGACGACATCGATGAGCTGGATGCGATGTTCGGGATCGAGCACCGCGGTGTGGTCCTGGACAAGGCTGGTCTCGAGGAGTTCCACAAGACCGGTTCCATCCGGGGGCCCCAGCGTGCGATCGATCCTCAGGTCGGGCGCGCCGGATTCGGCAGCCGGCTCCGTCGTCCTGGTGAGGTCCCCGAGACCTCGATGGGACGTCTGACTGCTCGTACGACGCTTCGGACGTACGTCACCACTGACGATATGTTGAGCAGCGCTTCGCTGCTGGCCAACCAGATGACCATGCGCCTGAACGACCTGACGTCGGGGCTCATGAACTACGGGTTCCGGCCGGCGGAGGGTCACTTTGGTGCCGCGGTCAACCTGGCTCGCATCTACGGTGGGTACAAGGCGATCGACTACGGGGTCGACTACCTGGGGTACGCCGACTATCTGGCCGAGAAGTACACCGGGATCTCCCCGAAGAAGCTTGCGCTCCAGGGCTACGTCCATGCGCGCACTGGTCTCCAGCAGGCTCGTGAAGCTGTCGGCGTGACCGCGGTTGCCGACTGGATGGAAGACACGATGCCTGGCTCCATCGACAGCCCGCTGTCGCAGGGTCTCCGCTTCGGTCTGCCCATGACCATGACGGCCTTCAAGAAGTCCAGGCACGTCTCTGCTCTCGGTGCAGTCGCCGGCATGTTCTTCGGATACGGAGACGTTACAAAGAGCTCGAGCCAGCTGAAGGACGAGATGATCGGTGAGCGGGACGTCGAGTACCGCCGCGGCCGCTGGTGGATGCTCGGCCGGCAGCCCTTCGGTGGTGGCTCGATCGACTACCATGGTCCCTCGTGGATCGCACGGCAGCTGAGCGACTATCGCTACACTGATGTGCAGTACGGCTCCAAGGATGCCTACTGGCAGAGGATCGCTACGACGCCCACGCCCAGCAACCTCTTCGGTCTCCTCGCTGAACCCGAGGAGTACATGGCGACGAAGCACTACTTCACTCGCCCGTACCCCTACGACAAGGACGGGAAGCCCGCGAGGATGGCCGAGATGATCATGGACGCTGCGCCCCCGGAGCGCGACGTGATCCCGGATGCGCCGGCGCGCCTCGGCATTCCCGAGTACGGCAACATCGCTGTGCCGCGGGACGACGGTCCGTACGGCCCTGGCGGCAAGCTTGGCCACCTCGCAGACAAGATCTCTGAGCTGGGTGGCATCTACAAGTTCGCGCTCTGGGACGCTCCTGGTTTCGGACGCAGCAACGGTCGTCCGGCTGCCACACCGGATGCGATGAGCAGCAAGGGGCGCGAGTATTACGATGACCAGTTCGGTGGCATGCTGGGCCTGACTGAGGCCTATCGCCGGTTCGTGCCGGATGAGAAGTGGTCTCGAGCCTACAACAACATCCCCAACCTCATGCCCTCGTGGGTGCCTGGGCTGAGGTCTGAGTTCCCTCGAGACAAGTCCTACTACCTGGACTACACCCTGGGTGACCCCTTCACCCAGATCAAGCACGGCGAGGCTCGCATGCCTGGCCCGGGTTACGAAGCCCTCCATCGTCTGCACAGCGGTGCCCCTGGCACGTACGATGCGATGGACCGCTTCCTCGTCCTGGCTGACATCGCTCCGTACTCCGAGGCCTACAAGCACTACAAGACGATCGTGAGCTCGTGGGCCAAGGCTGGTGTCCTGGACACCTACTGGCAGAGCAAGTTCGACATGGGTGTTGAGCAGGTGAAGGACAAGCTTCAGAAGTACAACTTCACGGCACGTCGCTTCACCGGCCTCATCGATGCTGACGAGGAGGAGCTGAAGCGCGTGGAGAAGTGGAACTTCATGCGGAAGGGTCTTGCCTCTGCTTGGGAGGTGGGTACTCATGACATCGTGTCCCGCGTCCGTGACGTCGTTCCCCTCGCCGGCCCCATGCTCGGCGACAAGCTGGCGCCGATGCGCTCCCCGATCGAGATGTACAAGAAGTGGGAGATCTACGGTGAGGACTTCGCCGACTGGCGTACGCCCTGGAAGAGCTTCCTCCGTCCGAAGATGCACGAACTCACCGCATCTGACCCCGCCACTGCGACTGCGGGAGGTGCCATGCTTGGCATGTTTGGTGCGGACCCCCTGTCCAAGCTGATCATCGGAACTGTGGGAGCTGCGGCCTTTGGCACCGCTTCTGGTGTCCGTGCGATCCAGACGGGACGTGCCACTGGTGGCTACATACCGCAGCACCGAGAAGATGAGCGCGAGGCCAAGGAGTACCTCGACCACATCAAGTATGCGAAGTACCGGAAGCTCGAGCAGATGGCCCGTGCCGCGGGTGACAAGATGCTCGCCTCCCAGTACAAGCGCATGGCTGGCAAGACCGTCACCGGCCTGAACTACAACCTCCCGCTCGAGCAGTTCCGCAATGCTGCGCGCGCGTCGATGGGCAAGAGGGAACGCGCCTACTTCGATGCCTTCTCCCAGGTCTCCGATCCGACTGCACGCAGGGAGATCAGGCAGATGATCC
>Ga0255055_10002615_pt1 | contig 12584 bp, 14 predicted proteins | sample JV7_2_27_MG_FD_188633 | JGI IMG/M metagenome (GOLD analysis project Ga0255055, IMG submission 188633) | Seawater microbial communities from Jervis Inlet, British Columbia, Canada - JV7_2_27 | ecosystem: Environmental > Aquatic > Marine > Inlet | place: Canada: British Columbia | collected...
TACATGATAATAAAATACTTTCTGCACCAGACCCATCATCACTTCTACCGGGGCATAAAAGAATACCAGGTAAGCAGCTGTCAGGATCATCAACCCAGACAAGACATCAAGAATAGAAAGCAAACGAGGTTTTTTAGTCATACTTCACTCCTCCACTACAAAATCAAATACCATAAAGGCTGCCGCAGTAAATATCAAATCATAAACGATCAACAAATTCAACCAGGGGGTGATTTCCGTCAGCGGAAGCATTAACAAAAATCCCTGGCTGGCTTTAACCGCCGGAATAATAACCGGCAGGGTTAGCGGGAAAAGCAGGATTGGCAGCAGGATATCACGCGTTCTGACTTGTACAACCATTGTCGCCAGCAGTGTTCCCACTGCAACATACCCAATAGAACCCAATAATACCACTAATAAAAAGCCGGGCTGAAAGACCGGAACCTGGTACAGGAAACTGTACACGGGCAAAACGACAATTTCTACCAGCAGCATAAAGATTAAATTGCCAATTGCTTTCCCAAAATAAATCACACTGCGGTCAACCGGGGCCAGCAGTAAGCCGTCCAGGCAGCCTCGGTCTTTTTCCACAGATAGGGAACGGTTAAGCCCAATTGTCCCCGCGAAAATAAAAGTTGTCCACAGCACACCCGCGGAGAGGGATTCCTGAGCCTGAATATCCAGATCAAGGGCAAAGTTAAAAATCAGGATCACCAGCAGAGCAAATACCAGCATAGCGGATAGGTTCTCTCGAGTCCTCCACTCTGCAGTGAGATCTTTCCAGATCACTGCCCGGATCGCGCTCAGGTAGGATTTCATACCAATCCCCCATTACTTTGCAGCGCCTTGCGGTAAAAAGTAACAAAATCCGCCGACTTAAGATCTTCTGTTGGGGTAGAAGCTTTAATCTTTCCTTTGGTCAGGATATCCAATCGGGATGCCAATTCAGCAGCCCGGACCAAATCGTGAGAAGTCATTACAACTGTCCGCCCCTCAAAGGCAATCTCCCGCAGCACACTATCCAAAATCTCACCTGCTTCCTGGTCTAAACCGGTGTGGGGTTCATCCAGCAACAATATCCGGGGATTGTGTAATATTGCCCGGCCGATTGCTAAACGCTGCTGCATCCCCCGTGAAAAAACCCGTACCAGGTCTGATTTACGGCTGGAGAGTCCCACCAGGTTAAGCACTTCCCCTATTCGAGGTCGCTCCACGCCGTATAATCTGGCATAAAAGTACAAATTTTCTTCCGCCGTGAGGTCACCGTAAAGCAGCGGCTGATGAGAAACTACTCCCAATTGAGCTCTAACTGCAACCGCTCCTTCCGGCAAACGGTAAGAAGCCACCTGAACCAAACCGGAGGTCGGCTTGGAAAGCGACGCCAGGATTCTTAATAAGGTGGTTTTCCCGGCCCCGTTTGGTCCCAACAGGGCCACAAATTCTCCAGAGCGGACTTCAAAATCCAGCTCCCGTAATACTGTTATTGGGCCAAATCGCTTAACTAGTTTTTTAACTTGGATCATGAGGTTGCGTTTTAATCCTAGAACAGTTAGCTCAATTTATTTTTCAACTCTTGTCTTTTTTTCAGGAAGGCTTTTTCGCTGATTTCCCCTGAATTGTATAAATTTTCCAGCGCAATAATTTGATCCAGGATGTGATCCAGCATTTGATCCCGATCTTTATCTCTCTCGTTTTGATCTCCTTCCAGTTCGTGCTCCTCTCTGCTCAAGCGCCGATTCCGGAGGAATAGCCAGCCACCAGCCAGGATCATCACCGCGCCCAGGGCAATCAATCCAATTAAATATCCCTGGAACTGTACTGGTGAAGTTTTTTCTTGAACAAGAGTGGGGTCAGGATTCTCGGAGAGCTGGAACTGCAGTTCCTCCCCCCGGCCAAGTCCTGCACCTCCATAAACCTGGAAAGAGCCACTGGCTGTGTTTTGAACACCAAGATCCTCCAGGAAGTTTCCTCTCACCTTTACCTGACTGAGCGGGGTCATTACCACTACTGCGCCAACAGGATAATTCATTGTCTGAGAGAAATCCAGTTCATTTCCCTGGTAGGGCAGCGTGTAATATACCAGTACCTGGTACACCCCGGATCCGGGCGGAATGCTTACTGTGTCGCCAAAACCATCTTGGGTTTTCAGATAGCGCTGACCCAGGACCCCATCGTCGAATTCAATGGCAGCTGCACCTTCAGGAAGAGGGAAGAAAACTGCCGGTTGATCAGGAGATTCAGCGACCACAGCCTCTTCTCCATTATTAGAAAAAATAAAGATCTCCACGATTTGAAGCAGATCAGGTTCGGGAAAATCAACCAAAACATGGATCCGGTCAATGTTCAATCCCGAATCGTCTGTTGTAGTGTCAAATATAAGCATTTTCAGCGCCAATTCAGATGTGTCAGGCGCTAATTGAGTGATTGCTGAGCGATAAACTGCACCTTCGTATTTAAGCGAAGCTAAGTAAATTCTTCCCCCTAAAAAGGGAACATCGTTAAAATCAATGATTCCGGTTGAGGGCAGTGGCAGGGTTTCCAGGAAAACCTGTCCGAAATTGTCATACGCTTCCAGGCTAACCTCCAGACCTTGATCCAGCAGTGTTCCCCCAGTATGATCACTTACCTCAACAGAAACTACACCCGGTGTAGTTTCTTCCTGTGTAGCTTCATTGGGCAAGGGTCCTTCCTGGGTCGGCGCAGTAGTTGGAAGAATAGGAGTATTTGCCACTGGATTGGTCTTAACGACCTCTGGAGGCGGTGTTACATCATCTGACAAACTCAAACAGCCTGATAATAATAAACTGATAACCAGGATACAAAGGACAGGGATTGAAGTAGATACTCGTCGATTCATAATTTTTCTCCACACTGTCCGCAGAATTGATCCTCCGGTTTCACAGCCTTTCCACAATGCGGACAAAAGCTGGATTTACCACCTTTTAACTCACGGCGCCGGGCTTCTATCATTTTTTCCAGGTCATCCTCGCTGTCTTGAGCTGAGGAAATTCGCTTATGGGCCGGGATTTTCTTTTCCAGCTTATCCACTTGCTTAATTATCTCTGCAGCCTGGGAAAGCAGAATATCCCTGTTCCGGGTATGCTCCCGGGAAGATATCTTTTCCAGATCAAATTCCAGATCCAAATCCTCAATGGAGGATAATAATCGTTCCCTTTCAGCGGTGAGCGAATCATACTTATTAGGCACAGGCGCCCCGCGAGTATCCGTCTCCACCAGAAAAGGGCGAATAATTATGACCCCAGTCAGGATAAATATTACCAATACAATTAAAAAAGAACTCACACCCATGAACACCACCCGTCTATAGTTTAGAGATCCAATAAAGGATCAATGAATGATTTGATTTCCTCTAGGGACCTAAAGGGACCGACCCGGACATAGACGATGACACCATCCTGATCGATGATGTATGTCTCTGGAACGCCTGTAATTCGGAATGCCTGGGAAATTTTAGTTCGCAAATCCGGTCCATTGGGATAGGTGACCTGAAATTCTTCCAGGTAAGCTAACGCTTCAGGTTCAGTATCTACATAGTCTACACCCAAGAATAATACATCTCCCCTGGGCTGGTAATATTGGTGGGCAGCTTCCAGATCTGCAGCCTCTGGTTTACAGGATTCACACCATGAGGCCCAAAAATTCACCACAATTACACTCCCCCGGAAATCAGAAATCTGGTATGTTTCACCTGAAAACGATTTCAGCTCAAAATCGGGAGCCATCTCTCCCTGGCCGACTTGTCCCTGCTGGGATTGAATTAAACCCACTACCAGAACCATTAGAAGGAGTGCTAATCCCCCCCAGAGTAATAATTTTTTCATAATTATCCTTTGGATCTTTTATTTAATTCTTCTTCCACACGGCTAATATACTCGTCTGGCGCTTTCCTCGATTCAGCCGCCCGTTTGGCATTCTTCCGGGACCTTACCTCCGGTTCTGCTGTTCGCCAACGTTGAAAAGCTAGTATTAGAAGGATAAAGCCTCCCACAAAAACCAACAAGGGCACGAGGTAAACCACCAAATTAAACCCGCGCTTGGGAGGTTCTGCCAGAACCCGGTCGCCATACTGGTCCACAAAATAATCCTTGATCTGATCCTCGGTCCAGCCTTCACTAAGCTTATCCCGGATAATACCTCTCCACTGTTCACAGGCAGTAGTGCCGCAGGCATCCAGGGGAATGTTTTCACAGACCGGGCAGTAAAGTTGTTTGGCGACTGCATTTACATCATCGTCTGTTGGATATGAACCCTGCGCCAATGTAGAACCCGGAATTAAGGCAGCCAGGATTAGCACTGATGTTAATAACCATAGAAAACGTTTTGTATGATTTATCATTGAGACCTCACTGGAAGCGGTTTGGATTTCTTATCAGGCCAGGTTGCCGCCACAACCCCAACAATGAATACCCAGGCTCCTATCCAGAGCCATTTTACCAGTGGATTGTGATAAACCTTAAATGTCGCACCTTCTGATGAGACCACTTTCCAATCCACCAGGATCACATAAAAATCATCTACCAGTGTGCTGCGTACACCGGGAATAGTCACGGGTTGGTTAGAATCATAATAAAAATCTCGTCGGGGATACAAAGTATCAATAATTTGACCATCCTTGTTTACACTGACAATAGCCCGGGCGACATTTCTCCCATCATTGGTATCAAAGATGTCAAGCTTCTCATACACCATTGTATAGGAACCCAGACTCAGTTCACCCCCTACAGGAATCGTTCCCTGGGTTTCTGTTTGAAAAAATTCAATCCCGATAATCCCTATTGCCATCATGACTACGGCGATGTGGACGATCATCGCGCTGAAAGCCCGTCGGTTCCTTTTAAGGACGTGTACTATCGAATCCCACAGGGAATCTTGTTTATTCTTTCTCCGCACTCTGGTGCGTCGGATGAATTCAAAGGCATTCACAGCCAGCACAAACGCCACCAACCAGAAAGCCACTACTGCGGGCCAGCGGGTCAGCCCTCCATAAAGAGGCAAGGCAATTCCAATCAATGACACAATAAATGGTTTCCAGAGCAATCGCCCTAGATGTTTAAAGGATGCATAACTCCAGACAGCCAGGGGACAGATTACCATAATTAATAACATGCCGCCCAGGATCGGGGCAGCAACCCGTTCATAAAATGGCGGTCCTACTGTAACTTTTTGCCCTGTCACCAATTCAGAAATTTTCGGGAACATCACTCCCCAGAAGGAGGTAACCAGTATCCCTAAAAGGAGCACGACGCTGAGGATGATCAACGCTTCCTTGGAAAAGAATGAGGTCAGCACCTGGCGGGATTTAAGGGTAATCCAGCGCTTGTTCAGCAACCATAATGAAATAATCAAGTTCAGCGCGATAAAGCCCAAGAATATAGGACCGATTGCGCTTTTCGAAAAGGCATGCACCGAGGATAACAAACCGGAGCGAGTTAAGAAAGTTCCAAAGATAACCAGATTATAGGTCAGGATTATTAAAACCATGGTTAACTGTTTAAACATTCCCCGTTTTTCCTGGATTAATACAGTATGCAAAAAAGCCGTTCCAGACAGCCAGGGCATCAAAGCTGAGATCTCTACCGGATCCCAGCCCCAATATCCTCCCCATCCCAGGACATCATACGCCCAGCGGGCGCCCAAAACCAATCCCAGGGAAAGAAAGAGCCAAGCCCATAATGTCCAGCGCCGGGAGAGCTGAATCCAGCGGTCATCTGCCCGTCTGGTAATTAAGCTGGCCATGGCATACGCAAAGGGAATAATAAAAGCAACAAACCCCAGATACTGCATGGGAGGATGAATGATCATTCCCGGGTGCCGCAGCAGTGGATTTAATCCCCCGCCGTCCCTGGGAAAGAGCTGGATACCACCGGGAGGTTGGGAAAATGCTGTTGTGATTCCCTCTGGAGTCTGCCAATAACTGATGAAAGGATTTTCAAAAAAAGTATTTAACAATACAAAAAATGCCAGGGTTGCTAAACAGACTACAATTACCCAGGGCAGCAAATCCTGATCTCGATTCCATTTCCGAAGTGTAACAGCGGAAACGAAACCAGCCAGCAGCCAGGACCAGAAAAGCAGTGATCCTGCCTGTCCTCCCCAGAGTGCGGTGATCTTGAGGTAATCCGGCATGCTCAGACTAGAGACTTGAGAGACGTATACAATTTCAAAATGATTCGTCAGTAGGAGATATGCAAGGGATCCAACAGAGATAGTCAGAAGCGGGAATACAAGGGACATTGCCCTCTTCGCACTGAGAATCCAGACTTTCTTTTTCTTCTGTTCACCATAGAACGCTGCACCAACTCCGTATATCGAAACAATCAGGGTTATTAACAAAGATCCAAAACCAATATCAGGTGCCATTATCTATCTCCCTGCCATTAATGTTTTTTGGGTGTTATTATTCAGTCTCTATTTGATCCGGAACAGATCCCTCATATTTTGTGGGACATTTTAACAAAATCTCGTCGGCTTCAAATACTCCAGAGGCAAGAACCTCGCCAGTAATGATAGCTTGAGCTTCATTTTGAAGAAGGTCTGGAATGGGTCCATGATAAATCACATCCAGGCTGGGTCGACTTGGATCCATCACAGCATTGTGTAATGCCCTGGCTAATCCGCCTTCTTCCTCAAGCAGTAGATTGTCCCCCGGGACATGAACAATAGTAAATGACAACTCCAGCGTATCCATATCGTATTGAATTGAGTCACCCAGGACAGCTCCTGATGCGCGAACATTGCGTCCTGTCAACTCCCCTGCCAATTGTTTGCTCAAAATTTCCTCAACTGTTAAAAAGTACTGCACGTTGGCTGATAACGAGGAGACAATCAGGTAAATGATTGCCGCAACGATGACCACTCCGCCAATAATAAATTTCAGGGTATTTCCTTTCCTGGGATGGGCTTCAATAGGCTGCAATTCTTCCATTAGTATTTTCTCCGTTGATTAAATAACCAATAAAAACTAACAGAACAATATTAACACAGATTTATATCTAATCTAGGTTAATCTTTGTACTTTCCTTGTGATGAAAATAAGAGGGTATTACTCAATTGCCGTGCGCAGCTGCTGGGTCAACCCCACAAACTCTGCAGTGAATCGGTCTTCTTCATGACGCGGCCGTTCTAAATTCACTTTCAAGTCCAACCTTAAATTACCGGGTTGAGGGCTGATTGCCAGCACCCGATCTGCCAAAAAAACGGCTTCAGATATATCATGGGTAATCATAATGACCGTCTTTTTCCTGGCTCTCCAGATCCGGAGCAGCTCAGCTCCCATTTTTTCACGGGTAAGGGCATCCAGGGCTCCAAAGGGTTCATCTAAAAGCAGCAGTTCAGGATCCTGGACCAGGCTCCTGGCAATTGCCACTCGCTGCAGCATGCCACCAGATAAATCCTGGGGAAGCCAATCTTCAAAGCCTTCTAATCCAACCAGTTCAATTAACTCCCTAGCTTTGATTTGTGCCTCTTCTACCGGAACACTTTCAATCTCCAGTGGGAGAGTTATATTTCGCAGCACTGAACGCCAGGGCATTAAATTAGCTTTTTGAAAAACTATACCAACTCCCTGGCGGGGTTGCTTTATTTTGGATCCATCCAGGTACACTGCACCGGCGGTCGGAGCCAACAAACCGGACAGGACACGAATCAATGTGCTTTTCCCGCTTCCAGACGGCCCAACAACACAGATGAATTGTTCCCGTTCAACGGAAAAACTGATCTCTTTAATTGCCTGCAGAGATCCTTTCTCATCGGTAAAGGTCACACCAAGTTTTTTTACTTCAAGCAGAGCTTGCTGATTATTGACTGAATTCATTTGTGTAGGCTTCTTCCAAATTAATCTCTTTTTTCATCAACTCCATCTTCATCAACACTTCTTGCATGTTAGTCCAGGCAGCAGGATGGCTGTAACCGTAGGGATCAGTCTGGTAAAGCTTAATTGAAGCCCTCAAAATTCCCATCTGGACATCTTGATCGGCATCTTCCAATCCCTCGACATATTTTTTACTGATTTCGAAAGCCTCTTCGGGGTTTTCCACTGTATACTGGATGCCTTTCAGAGCTGCGGAGACCATTCTTCGAACCAGGTCGGGGTTTTCAGATATGGTTATTTCATTGGTTAACAATCCATTCGATACCAGGTCCAAGTAATCAGACACCAGTATCTGGTTTAGGTCATATCCCTGGGCTTCTAGTTGAATCGGTTCATTAGCTACGTAGACTACTACTGCGTCACTCGTGCCAGTAGCCAGAATTTCTACCTGGTTAAATCCGACCGACTCCAGGGTCAAATCACCTTCCTTGAGATTTACCTCTCCTAAGAGAGCTCTGAACCCAACATAATTTGCTCCGAACAATCCCGGCAGTCCAACTCGTTTTCCTGCTAAATCTTCAGGTTTTTGGATATTCTGTTCAGTCTTGGATATAACTGCGATGGGATATTTTTCATACCAGGCCATAACATACACCACAGGCAATCCCTCTGCCCGGGCAATGGGGACCTGCTCTCCGGACACAAGCGAAAACTGGAGTTCGTTTGCCCCGACCAGCGCCACGCCATCGGTTTCATAAGAATAATCAAACTCAAGCTCGATCCCTTCTTCGGCAAAAAATCCCTTTTCCACTGCAGTATAAAAGGCAGCGTACTGAATATTAGGGATATAACCCATCGGCAGGCGAATATGGGTAAGCTCGTTGGGGGATTGCTGAAGCGGTGTTTTCCCACTGCAAGCTGTTAAGAACAGAACCAGGGTAGTAAAGAATACTCCGATATATCTTCTCATCTCATTTCTCCCAGACATAAATTAATAATTGCTATTCTCTTTTTTTCCAGGAAAGCAGCCGGTTTTCCAGGAATACAACCGATCCATACAAACTCAAGGCGAGGATAACCAGGGTAAATACCGACACAAATACCAGGGATGTATCATATAATCCCCGGCCAACATTCACTAAAAATCCCAAACCTTTGTCAGCTCCCACAAATTCTCCCACAACAGCACCGATAACCGCCAGAGTCGCTCCAATTCTTAATCCACCCAGGAAAACCGGCAGGGCAGCTGGAATTTCGAGTTTAATTATCCGCTGCCAGGGGTTGGCCTGGAGGGACCTCATCAGTTCATATAATTCCCCTGGAACAGAACGTATACCCACAATCGTATTCACCAGCACCGGGAAAAAGACAATCAAAGCGCTGGTGAGGATTTTAGAGAAGATGCCTGGTCCAAGCCAGATTACCAACAAGGGGGCAATAGCTACGATGGGTATTGATTGACTGGCAACGATATAGGGAGATAATACTCTTTCTACAGTCCGTGATTTGGCCAGGAAATATCCAGTCAGAACAGCAGCACTCAGACCCAGGGTTAACCCGAGCAAAACTTCCTGAAGGGTCACCATGGTGTGGAATAATAAAGATCCGTCACGGGTTACAGAAAGGAATTTCTCCCAAACATCAAAGGGGGAGGGGAAAATAAAAGAGGGAATATCACTATAAGTTGTAAAAGCCTGCCAGAGAATTAAACCAACCACTAAAGAAAGAATGAGAAATCCGGCTTTTTTAAGAAATTCAAAAGGATCTTTCATAAAGATTTTAATCACCTTAATCAAAAAACCGCCGGGGGTGGCGGGGCATCATAAACTGGGATAAGGTCTTCTGAAATTAAAATCCCGAAAGCTTGTTAGCTTTCGGGGCTTTCAGAGTACCTCGCAGGTTTAAAATAACCTGGAACACCTTCTCCTATCCGGACTATACCGTCGGCCCCGGAGTTTCACCGGATCCTGCGCCATTCCTGACGCTCGCGGGCTTTACCGCCGATTGGGAATTGCTTTCGCTCACCCTGCCCCGAAGGTTTTTATTCAATTTTCAATCCAGAGTATACTATCCTCTCTAGAAAGCGTCAACTATCAAGGGACCAGGTCCTTTTAAAGGACCTGGTCCCTTGAATTAACTCTCTTCTACAATTTCAACAACAATAGTTGCATTGGTAACCAATGCTGCTATAGCACCGATAGCTGCCAGTTGGGGCGCAAGCAGAGCTCCGATCACTCCAAATGTCAGCGGAATGTCAATCAGGGAGCGGTCAGATTTATCCTTGATGATAATCCGACGGATATTGCCCTCGTGAGCTAATTCCTTGATTTTGTCAACCAGAGCTTCACCGCTCACTTTAAATTCCTCTCTCCTCACCTGTTCCTCACTCATACATCCCTCCTCTATATTTTAGCAAAAAATCAAAGATTCAATCTCTCTAGAAATAGTCTAACATAAGAATAAGCTACGCTTAAATTAATCCTGCTGAACATCGATCCAGACTGCCCTCATCTAGACGAAACCTCTCCCACATGATATACTGCTCTCGATCCCGCAATCATGCGGGACAAATTTTGTATCACACACGTTTCTCGACCCGACGGTGCGTGCCGGAGATCAATCTCTGGTGCCGGAAGGAATGACGGAAACGGAGGCTAAACGCAAGGAGCTAAATATGCCTATTGTATCTATGAAAGAACTATTGGAAAGCGGAGTGCATTTCGGTCATCGGACTCAGAAATGGAATCCGTACATGGAAGAATATATTTTTGCTGCCAGAAATGATATTCACATCATTGACCTCCAGCAAACTGTACAGGCTTTGGAAGAAGCCTACGAAGTTGTCCGCGAAACCGTCGCTAGTGGAGGATCGGTCCTTTTTGTGGGTACCAAACGCCAGGCTCAGGATATCATTAAAAAGAATGCTGAAAAGGTAGGTATGCCCTACGTGATCGGGCGCTGGCTGGGAGGAACACTCACCAATTGGCAAACCATCCGGGAACGGATCCACGAGCTGGAACGCCTGGAAGGTATGCGCGATCGGGGTGAATTTGAAATCAGAACGAAAAAAGAAGCATTGGGAATGACCAGGGAAATTGAACGTTTGGAAAGCCGCCTGGGAGGCATCCGTGAAATGGATGGAATCCCCAGCTTGTTATTTGCAGTTGATGTTTCCCGAGAGGAAATTCCTGTTCATGAAGCGAACTTATTAAAGATCCCGGTTGTGGCAATGGTTGACACTAACTGCTCTCCGAAACAAATAGACTATGTTATTCCTGCCAACGATGATGCGATCCGGGGCATTCAATTAATCGTATCGATCATCGCTCAGGCTGTCAGCGAAGGCATCAATATGCGGAAAGATTACGAAGCTGATCTGGAAGCGGCTGAAGCCGAAGCCCAGCTGCCGGAACAAATCCGGGACGAGTTGAGTGACGAGGATTTGCTTGGCGCATCCACCCTGGCTAAAATGAAAGATGATCAAGCGGACGAATCAGATCAGGAAAAGAAAGTTGAGGAATCTGAGGATACGCCAGCTGAAGAAAGTGAGAAAGAAGAATCTGACGATGCGCCAGCTGAAGAAAGTGAGAAAGAAGAATCTGACGATGCGCCAGCTGAAGAAAGTGAGAAAGAAGAATCTGACGATGCGCCAGCTGAAGAAAGCGAGAAAGAAGAATCTGATGATGTGTCAGCTGAAGAAAGAAAAGAAGAAGATTCCAAGAAGGCATAAACCCAATGGATATTTCTGTAGAACTAATCAAAAAATTGCGTGACGCGACCGGATCCGGCATTCTGGATGTAAAGGAAGCGCTTCAGAACGCTGAAGGCGACTTTGACAAAGCCGTTGATTACTTAAGACAAAAAGGATTGGCAAAAGCTGCCAAACGATCTGATCGGGATGCGTCAGAAGGTGTAGTTGAGCTGTACTCTCACGGAGATGGCCGGGTAGGAGTGATGGTGGAAATCAATTGTGAAACTGATTTTGTAGCCCGGTCTGAAGAATTCCGACAATTTGCTCATGAAATTGCCCTGCAAATTGCCGCCGCATCTCCCAGATGGGTCAAGGAGGACCAGATCCCGGATGAAGTAATCGAGCACGAAAAAGAGATTGCCCGTACTCGGTATCAGGAAGAAGGAAAGCCGGATAACATCATTGACCGAATCCTGGATGGTATGGTGGAAAAATTCAAAGCGGAAAACTGCCTGGTACTACAGTCATATATCCGCGATGATGAGCTCACTATTCAGGAGCTCCTGCATGAAAAGATCGCTGCGCTCGGTGAAAATATCGTCATCCGCCGTTTTGAGAGGTGGGAACGAGGAGAAAGCATTGAATAAAAATAAAAAGCCAACCAGCAGGTTGGCTTTTTTCTTTTATAATAATGACCAGAGGAATTAACTAACAAGGACTATCTATGAACAAAAACTTGGCTTATAAGCGTATTCTGTTAAAAATCAGCGGTGAAGCTTTGGCAGGACCAGATGGATTCGGAATAGATCCGGTTCGGGCAGAAGCCCTGGCTGAGCATCTCCAGGCTGTTTACAATTTAGGGGTTGAAATTGCTGTCGTCATCGGTGCGGGCAACCTGTGGCGAGGACGAATGGGACTGGAACGGGGAATGGACAGGGCCACTGCAGATTACATGGGCATGCTGGGAACAGTCATGAATGCCATGGCGTTGATGGATGCGCTGGAACGCCAGGGAGTTATCACCCGTGTGCAATCAGCAATCGAAATGAGAGCTGTTGCAGA
>Ga0255055_10002616_pt1 | contig 12583 bp, 9 predicted proteins | sample JV7_2_27_MG_FD_188633 | JGI IMG/M metagenome (GOLD analysis project Ga0255055, IMG submission 188633) | Seawater microbial communities from Jervis Inlet, British Columbia, Canada - JV7_2_27 | ecosystem: Environmental > Aquatic > Marine > Inlet | place: Canada: British Columbia | collected...
ATGAATAAGCCCATTCATTATCATACCAAGCTATAATTTTAGCTAGATTACCATCTATTACCAGGGTAGACAATCCATCAACGATAGAAGAATAAGAGTTACCGTTAAAATCTTTGGAAACTAAGGGTTCTTCAGTGTAATCTAAAATTCCCCTTAAACCCCTCTGTGAGGCTTCTTTGAAAGATTGATTAATTTCTTCCGGACTTGTTTTCTTTCTTAGTACTACTGCTAAATCCACAACTGAAACATTGGGCGTAGGAACACGAAAAGCCATACCTGTTAATTTTCCTTTTAATTCTGGGATTACTAAACTCGTTGCCTGGGCTGCTCCGGTAGTAGTTGGGATCATAGATAGCGCTGCTGCCCTGGCTCTTCTTAAGTCTTTATGTGGGAGGTCCATTAATTTCTGATCTGCAGTATAAGAGTGTATAGTAGTCATAACTCCTTTCTCGATTCCAAATATATTATTTAGAACCTTTGCAACTGGAGCAAGACAATTAGTTGTACAGGAAGCATTAGAAATTATATGATGTTCTTCAGGTATATATTTATCTTCATTAACACCTATTACTATAGTTATGTCCTCTCCTTTAGCAGGTGCAGATATAACCACTTTTTTTGCTCCAGCAGTTAAATGTTTTGAAGCTCCTTCTCTATCTCTAAAAATTCCCGTAGATTCAATGACTATGTTAACCCCTAAATCTTTCCAGGGAAGATTAGAGGGATCTCTTTCACTCAATACTTTTAATCTTCTCTCTCCAACTAAAATATTATCATCTTCCAATTTTACTTCTGGTAATTTACCATGAACAGAATCATATTTTAATAAATGAGCTAATGTTTTAGCATCGGTTATATCATTTACTGCTACAAAGTCTATTTCTTTGTCTTTTAATCCAGCTCTAAAAACATTCCTCCCAATTCTTCCGAATCCGTTAATTCCCACTTTTATTGCCATTTCTCTCCTCCTTATTTTTTGCTTTGATAAATTACTAATTGGTTAGCTAGTTCGTTAACTTGTTTAATGGTGATTTATTAACCAAATAACCGGTTAACTAAGTAACTAGCCAACTAAGTTTCAAATCTTTTACGCAGATTAGAAGATGGTATTTTTAATATCTCTCGGTATTTAGCCACTGTTCGTCGAGAAATATTTACATCTCTTTTTTCGCTCAATAAATCTGCTAACTTCTGGTCGCTCCATGGTTTTAAACAATTCTCACTATTTACATATTCTTTTATTAACTTTTTTATCTTATTGGTAGAGACCGTACCTCCGCTTTTCTTGTCCACTCCTTTAGAAAAGAAAAATTTCATCTTAAGAAGTCCCCGAGGAGTTTGCACAATTTTGTTATGAATCGCCCTGGATACAGTAGATTCGTGAATTTCTAATCTATCTGCTAACTTCCTTAAAGTTAGGGGTTTTATATATAGAATACCTTTATCTAAAAAATCCTTCTGATATTCTATCAAAGTATCAGCAATACGATATATGGTTTTTTTTCTCTGCTCTATACCTTTAATTAACCAAATAGCAGAATTCAATTTTTCTTTAATATATTTTTTAGTATCTTTGGTTTCATGGTCAGAAATGCTTCCCTTTTTAATTTGTTTTCCTTTGCCATAAGGAGAAATATTATTACCTGCCTCCAAAATCGTTTTATAACGAGAATTTATCTTTATTTGAGGCAAATAATTATCATTCAAAATTACTCTGTATCCTCCTTCTATTTTCCTCATTATTACCAAATCGGGAAGAATATATTTAACCTCCTTAAAGTTTCCCACTCTTCTACCGGGTTTAGGGTCAAAGGATTTTTTAATTACATCAGCTAAAGATTGAACTTCAGATATAGATATTTTTAAATCTTTAGCAATTTTCTTAAATGATTTCCCGGCTAAATCCCGTAAATGGTATTTTATTATCTTCTCAATTTTTATATCACTAATGCCTAGATATTTTATCTGGATTAATAGACATTCTTGTAGATTTCTTGCCCCCACTCCAGGTGGGTCAAAATTTTGAACCAAAGATAATATCTTTTCTATTTTATCTCTTTTTATATTTAAATCAAGAGAAATATCATCTAAACCAATAGTTAAATAACCGTTATCGTCTATGCTGCCTATTAAATATTCACCAATCTTATAATCGATATCACTGCTCACTGCTGTTACTAATTGAATTAGCAGATAATCTTGTAATGATTCTCTATAATAAATGAAATTTTCATATCTATTTTCTTTCTCCAATACAGGCCTATTAGGTAAAGGCAGATAATCTTTTTCTTTGAGATAACTTAACCAATCATCAAAGTTATTTTCTTCTCTTCTTTCATTTGATTCTTCGGTTTGAGTTAAAGTGTTTTCCTCTTGATTTACTTTTTCTGTTATTGAATCTGCTTCTTGTTTAACTTCTAATAATGGATTATCTACTAGTTCTTCATAGATTAAATCTTTTAGTTCAACTAAATTTAATTGTAATATATTAATCGCTTGATATAATTGGGGAGTAAGAATTAATTTTTGTTTTTGTGTCAATAATAATTCAGGTTTCATCTCACAAACTCCACGGTACTAAAACTTAAATTAATCTTCATTTAAACTATAACCAATAAAGTTTCAGGATCAAAAATATGAGTCTTTTCCATATCTAATACTACTTCCATATCTTGTTCAACCTCTACTTGAGTGCGTGAATCCATCTTTCCTACCACAGAATGCTTTCCACAGGTCAGGTATATGAAAATCTCTGCCCCCAGGGGCTCAATTACTTCTACTTTGGCTTTTATAGTATTAGAAGGTACGACATTAGATGCAAACTGTTTATTGTAAAGATCTTCAGGTCTTATCCCAAAAATTACTTCTTTCCCGGCATAATCTACTATTTTTGAATAAAAGGCCTGGGGAATCTTTACTTTAAAACTTTCTGTATCGATATAATAATCTCCATTCTCTTTAGTAACTTTAGAATCTATGAAATTCATTGCCGGTGAACCGATAAAACCGGCTACGAATTTGTTGTTGGGTTTTTTATAAACTTCCAAAGGAGAACCTGATTGCTGCAAGAGACCATCATTCATTATAAACATTCTATCAGCCATGGTCATAGCTTCTACCTGATCATGGGTTACATAAATTATAGTTGCTTCCAATCTACGATGAAGTTTACTGATTTCTGCCCTCATGGCCACCCTTAACTTGGCATCTAAATTCGAAAGAGGTTCATCAAATAAAAACACTTTTGGTTTTCTTACTATGGCTCTTCCTACTGCCACTCGCTGTCTTTGTCCACCGGAGAGCTGTTTGGGTTTTCTCTTTAATAAGTTTTCTATGCCTAAAATCTCGGCAGCATCCTGCACTCTTTGGTCTATCTCTTTCTTAGGAAATTTCCGCAATTTTAATCCAAAAGCCATATTATTGTAAACATCCATATGAGGATAAAGAGCGTAGTTTTGAAATACCATGGCAATATCTCTATCTTTGGGTTGAACATCGTTTACCAACTTATCTCCAATATATATCTCTCCTGAGGTTGCTTCTTCTAATCCTGCAATTGCCCGCAAGGTTGTAGTCTTCCCACAACCGGATGGACCGACCAAGACTGCAAATTCCTTATCCTTTATTTCTATATTTACATTATCTACCGCGGTTACTTCTTTAAATTGTTTAGTAAGATTCTTTAAAATTACGTTTGCCATTTTAATTCCTCCCCCTTAATATATTTATATTATTTTACCAAAAATAATTTAATATACAAAATTTAATCTTTATTTTGTAAATTCATTTTCGTATCGTGTATCGCGTGCAGAAAAAGGACTAAAGAAAAAAGAAGATAGAAAAACAAAAACAATAAATATTCTTTTCTCTTTCTTACTACTCCATAAAAGTTTGCACTAATTACTTATATATTAATCAAAGAGATTTTCATTTTTAGTCTCACGGAAAGAATGCCAATTGCTGAAGAGTGAAAAAGTTTTTAATTATTAAATTTTTATAGTTTATAAACTTTCCGCAATCCGGGAAATCTTCTTTAACCGATGATAAATCCCCGATTTAGTAATTTTAAAATCTACTTCCTCAACTAATTCCTGTAAACTGGCATAAGGCAAATTTTTACGTACTTCAGCTACCAATAATAATCTCGGTGAAATATGCCGCAACCCTATTTTCTTTTCTATCACATCAATATCGTGTAACTGCTTAGCAGCAGAAAGAACTATTTTGTCTAAATTTGCCGTTTCACAATTAACTAATCTATTTACAGTATTTAATACATCTTTTCTAGCCCTTATATCCTGAAAATACAATAAAGCATTCTGAAGCCCGATTAGTCTTAGAAATTCAAATATGCTATCCCCTCTCTTTAAATATACTACCCACTTCTTCTTCCAAAAACTTACCCGAGAGTTTAAACCGTAATAGTCAAAGAGAGTATGAATAAAATTTGCTTTCCCTTCATCATTTGTGGAAATTTCTAAGTGATACATCTTTTCCGGGTCGTTTACAAATCCATTTACCAAAAAAGCTCCTCTTAAATATGAATCTTTAGAAAATTTTTTATTTAAATTTGATTTTTTTTCTACGATATACTGTTTGTCGTGTATAGGTTTATTTCCCCAGCTCAAATTCAATTCTTTTAAAATTCTCTCGGTTTCTTTTAAAAAAGGAATTTTGACCTTATAATGTTTTTTTGTATTCGATAAATTTTCTTTTTTAACTGAGGGATAAATTTTAAAAACCCTTTTAATCAAATTATAAGCAGTTCGTGTGGTAGTAGGGTCTTCTAGGATAATAACTAAATTTTTTTTCTGACCCGATTTAACGATATTTCCTTTTAATTTTATAAATGCCAGTAATTCATCCTTCTGTTTAGATATATTCCTGGGAATTATTCTGGCTAATTCATTTTTTACTCGGTAAGAAAATAACATTTAACTCTTTCTTTGGTATATTTTTCTTCTAAATTATAAATATTGATTTAAAAATTACAACAAGACTAAAAAACTTTTTTCGTACAAAGTATTGTTTTAAAGTAGGGGTCGGGTTTATCTGACCCGTTTTGATTGCGGGTTCAATGAATTGAACCCCTTATACTAAAACTTTATACATTCTATGGTTTTGCTCTTTTCGCTTTAAGTTTTTAGTCAAATCTCATAAGTCACTTTTAATCTTTATTTCATCTTTATTCATATCTCTATGTTTCACAAACAGCTTATATTCTTTTCCTTTTAAATAATTTGCTAAATTATCTATTAAAACCACCGATCTGTGTCTGCCCCCGGTACATCCGAAAGCAATAGACAGATATGTTTTGCCTTCTTTAAGATAATAAGGGATTAAATAATCTAATAAATTAAAATAAACTTCCGTAAAATGTTGAGTTACCGGAAATTTGGTTACATATTTCTCAATCTCCTTATTGGTCCCCGGTATATTTTTTAACTTATCTATATAGAAAGGGTTGGGGAGAAATCTAACATCAAAGACTATGTCTACATCAATAGGAATGCCATATTTATATCCAAAAGAGATTAGGGTTATTTGAATCTCTTGTTTTTTCTCTTTTATAAAATTCCTGATAATTTCATTACTTAATTGTTTGGGAGTTAAATCAGAAGTATCTATTATCAGGTTAGTTTGTGATCTTAATTCTTTTAACTGTTCTCTCTCTGCTTGTATGTTTTCCAGAATGTTGTTTGAAATATTTAGAGGGTGTTTTCTCCTGGTTCCACTAAATCGGTGCATCAACATCTCATCACTTGCTTCTAAAAATAATATTTCTCGATTAATCCCTAATTCTTTTAAATAATCGAGTGATTCGTATAAATCTTTAAAAAAAATTCCTCCTCTTACATCTACCACTAAAGCAATCTTTGACAGTTTCCCTTTTGATTTTAAACAAATTTCAGCAAATTTGAGGATTAGCTGGGAAGGAATATTATCTACACAGAAAAAACCAGCATCTTCAAAGCACTTGACCGCTATACTTTTTCCCGCTCCGGACAGACCGGTAATTATTATAAATCTGGTTTTATCCAATTAATCCCAACGCCTCCTATTTAGTCGTTAGTGAATAGTAAATAGTCATTAATATAAGTTTTTAGTTCATAGTTGCAAGATGCGAGATACAAGGTGCAAGTTTATTCAATTATTCAGTTGCCAATCAATTTAGTTAACTATTTAGTTGTTTTATTTTATTTCCTTAACTAATTAACCAGGTAACTAACTAACCAACTAACTGTTATTCACATACTCTCCGGAGCTGAAATTCCTAAAATCTTAAGGGTATTAAATAATACTATCCTGGTGCAATCGATTAATATCAAGCGAGCTTTAGTTAATTCTTTGTCTTTAGTAATTATCCGGTGTACAGTATAATATTTATGAAACGAAGAAGCTAAATCATAAAGATAAGTTGTTAAAAGATGCGGTTTCCAGGATAAAGCACTCTTTCTAACCACTTCTTTTAAGGAAGATAGTTTTTTAATTAATTCAAATTCTTCCTCTTTATCCAATAATTGGCGATTAGCTTCTTTGCTTTTACTAATTTTTATTCCTTCTAATTCAGCTTTTTTTATTATACTACATATCCGCGCATAAGCATACTGAATGTAATATACGGGGTTTTCCATAGATTGAGATTTAGCTACATCGAGATTAAATTCAGTATGACTATCATAGCTCCTCATCAAAAAGAAATAACGAGCCACATCTTTGCCTACTTCTCGTATTAAATCTCTTAGAGTAACAAATTCTCCTCCCCGAGTCGACATTCCTACTTCTTTACCATCTTTTATTAAAGTTACGAACTGTACAATTAACACATCCAAAAAGTCTTCAGAGTAACCCAAAGCTTGTGTCGCTGCTTTCATCCTTTTAATGTAACCATGGTGGTCAGCACCCCAAATATCTATTACTTTGTCAAATCCCCGTTGATATTTATTTTGATGATAAACAATATCAGAAGCAAGATAAGTGGGGATATTATTTTCGCGAATTACTACTCTGTCTTTTTCGTCACCAAATTCAGTGGACTTTAACCAGAGTGCACCTTCTTTTTCATAAAGAAAACCTCTCTGCTTGAGTAATTCAGAAATTTCTTGAAGTTTATTCTGCTCATAGAGTGATTTTTCACTAAACCAAACATCAAATTCTACTCCAAAATCTTTTAAATCTTTTTTAATTCCTGATAAAATCTTTTTTAAAGAAAATTCTCTAAAAAATTCTCGACTTTCTTTGTCTTCTCTTCCCTTGTACTTATCTTGAAATTTATCTATAACTTCTTTGGCTATATCGATAATATATTCGCCTTTGTAGCCATCAGTAGGAAATTCTTTCTTTTCTCCTAATAGGTTATTATATCTAACTTGAACTGATTGCCCTAAGAGATCCATCTGTTTTCCTTGATCATTAATGTAATATTCTTTTTCTACTTCGTACCCTGCTGCTTTTAATATACTGCTTAAGGCATCTCCTACTGCTGCACATTTTCCATGGCCTACATGTAGGGGCCCGGTAGGATTAACGCTGACAAATTCTACTTGAACCCTCTTCCCTTTACCTAAATTTACTTTACCATAATCCTCGCCCTGTTCTCTAATTTCATCTATAACCCTATATAACCAATTTTCGCTCAACCAAAAATTTATAAAACCTGGTCCGGCAATTTTCACTTTATCTACAATTGTACCCTGGATATCTAAACCATTTACAATAAAATTAGCAACATCTAAAGGTTTTGCCCTTAATTCTCGGGATAATTGCATGGCAATATTAGTGGATAAGTCTCCATGAGATTTATTTTTAGAAGTTAAAAATATTATCTTGGGGATATCCTTGATCTGGAAATTGCCCTGTTTGATGTTTTTTTCGATAGAACCCAATAAGATCTCTTTAATTTGATCAGCTAAATCAATTTTCATTTAAAAATCCTCTAATTAATTATTTTGGATAAAATGATTGTGTAAAAATGGTACGCCCGAGAAGAGTCGAACTTCCAACCAAGGGCTTAGGAAGCCCCTGCTCTATCCATTGAGCTACGGGCGCATAAGAAGCCTACTTCATTCGTGGATCCAAAGCATCACGTAATCCATCACCCAAAAAATTAAAAGCCATCATAGTAATGGCCAGAGCAATACCTGGATACAAAGCCAAATGAGGATAAGAACGAATTGCTTTGTATCCTTCTGATATCATCATCCCCCAACTCGGGGTAGGAGGATTTACTCCCAAGCCGATAAAACTTAAAAATGCTTCAAAGGTAATATAGCGAGGTATTTGCAAGGTTACCGCTACAATACAAGGGCCAATTAAATTTGGCAGTATATGTTTAATCATTATCTGAAAATTACTATTTCCAGTTGCCCGAGCAGCTTCCACAAATTCTTTTTCTCGTAATGATAAAGCCATTCCACGAGCAATTCGAGCCATTCCAATCCAGGCAGTAATTCCTATGCCAATAAAAATAAAGAATAATCCGCCAAAAGCATTATCAATTGCGCTTAAAGTTCCAGCAATAGTTCCGGGAGTAGTTACCGCAAAAGTAGATTTAAAAAGAACCATCATTAAAATAATCAATAATAAGGTAGGAAAACCGTACATAATATCCACAATGCGCATCATAATATTATCGATTTTTCCTCCATAGTATCCCGAAATAAGGCCATATAACACTCCCAGTATAAAAGCAGTAGAAGCTCCTATTATTCCTACACTTAATGATATTCTGGTACCGTAAATTATTCTACTTAATAAATCTCTGCCCATAAAATCTGCTCCCAGTAAATACTTGGCACCTGGTTTAGCATAATTATTTATAAGGCTGCCCTCAGCATAATGATAAGGAGCAATATAAGGGGCAAAAATAGCAAGAATAAATAAAATAATAATTATTATTCCTCCCAATACAGCCATTTTATTTTTGTATAATCTTCGAAAAGCATCCTTCCATAGATTTGTTTCAGGTTTTTCAGGAATAATTGCTTCACCAACAATTTGCTTTTTTTCTTTTGATTTTAATTCCAAGATAATATAATCCTCCCTTTCTTAATAATCATTCTACGAATACCTAATTCGAGGGTCAATCCAGGAGTAGGTTAGGTCTACTATCAGATTTGCTATAATTATAATAAATGCATAAAGCAGCATGATTCCTAATACTACCGGATAATCACGATTAGTAATACTGGTTACAAAATACTTGCCACAACCAGGAATGGCAAATATCTGCTCTACAATTAAAGAACCGGTAACCAGAGCAGCAGATAGGGGTCCTATTACAGTTACTACCGGAATAAGTGCATTTTTAAGGGCATGGTGAGTGGTGACTTTTTCTTCTGATACTCCTTTTGCTCTTGCTGTTCTGATATAATCTTCCCTAATTACTTGCAGCATACTTGCTCTTGTTAACCGAGCTAAAAGAGCAGCACTTCCTATTCCCAAAGTAAAAGCGGGTAGAATAGCTTGCTGCCAGGTTCCCCACCGTGCTACAGGTAAAATATGTAGCTTTAGAGCAAAAATCCAGACTAATACAGGGCCTAAAGTCATGGATGGAACTGACACTCCGAGCAGGGCAAAAAACATACAAAAGTAATCAATAAAAGTATTCTGTTTTAAAGCAGATACCATTCCTAAGGGAATTCCTACTACCATTGCTACAATTACAGCCAAAACTCCTAATTGAGCTGATACGGGAAAATGTTCACTCATAATATCATTTACCGTCCTGCTCCGATAAGAATAAGAAGGACCAAAATCACCATGAAGTGCATTCCAGAGATAATCGGTATATTGCATCCATAAGGGATCATCTAAGCCATAGTAGGCTTCCAGGTTAGCGATAATCTCCGCTGGCAAAGGTTTCTCTTTGTCAAAAGGTCCTCCGGGAATAACATGGGCTAAACTAAAAGTCACTAAAGATATTATCAATAAAACCGGTATAGCCCATAAAACTCTCCTAATAATATAGTTGATCATACTCTCTTCCTTTCTTTTTAATTTTTATTGGTTTATACTACAACATTAGATAAATACAAAAATAATAAATTTATTTATAAATATTACAAAATATTATATCATAAAATTAAAAAAAATAAAGGCAAAAAATAGCCATGCACTCCTTTTTATACTTAAGGATGCATGGCTATTTTGAGAAAACTAAAACAAATTAATGTTTTCAAACTCTGTTATTTTGTAATTCTCCAATCCCTGAAATGCTCTCCGCCCAATGGGGCATAACTACGAGTAAGATATGGTTTGGTCATCCTTACGAAAGTATAGAAGTAAATAGGAGCTATGGCAGCTTCTTCCTCACATATAATTTCTTCTGCCCTCTTGTAAAGTTCTAATCTTTTTGCAGGATCAGATGCTTTAGCTGCTTCTACTAATACTCTATCGTATTCTTCGTTGTGCCATTTAGGTCTATTAGGACTTAAAGTAGAGTGGAATACTTCAAGCAGCCAATTGTTTGCGTCAGGATAATCGGCACACCAGCCAAAACGGAAAATATGAGGAGGGTCTTCAAGAGTGCTCTTAAGATATACTCCCCATTCCTGATTAGTTAAATTAACTTCCACTCCTAAATGCTCTTTCCACATCTGCTGGATAGCCTGAGCAATTTTTGCATGAGCTTCAGAGGTATTAAACATTAAAGTAACTTCTGGTAATCCTTTTCCTTCGGGATATCCAGCATCAGCCAAGTATTTTCTGGCTGCTTCCGGATCAAATCCTATACCAATTCCTTCTGAAGGTGAAACATGGCCAAAGATACCCGGACAGGTAAAGGTAGTAGCGGGTAATTGATTACCTTTGGTAACGTAATCTATTACGCTCTGTCTATCAATAGCAGCAGAAAATGCTTTACGAACTAAAGGATTATCCATTGGTGGTTTACTATTATTAAAGGCATAATAATAGGTACATAATCGAGGTGCGATAAATAATTCTTTACTTAAAACCGGATCAGCTTTTATTCTATCCATATCCTCTAAAGGTGCAAGTACTGTATCTATTAATCCTTCTTCATACATAGCCATAGCTGTAGAATCTTCTACAATTGTATAAGCATGTATTACTTCAATTTGTACCTTGTCAGCTTCGTAATAATCCGGATTTTTCTCCAGTACTATTTCATCTTCATGCTTCCACTCTTTTAAAAGATAAGAACCATTAGTAACTATATTTTCAGGATCAGTCCATTTATCGCCATATTTCTCAATAGTCCATTGGGGTATAGGTCGGGCTATCCACATACTAGCAATAGACGGAAAGTAACCAGCAGGTTGGTTTAAGGCAAATTGAATAGTATAGTCATCTATTGCTTTTACACCAATATAATCCAGATCAGCTATTTCGCCGGTATTTACTTCTTGAGCTCCTTTAATTATATAAAGCACATAAGCATAATCGGAAGCATTAGCAGGATCACAGGTTCTTTTTACTCCGTATTCAACATCATGAGCAGTAACCGGTTTTCCGTCAGTCCAGTATATATCTTTTCTTAGATGAAAAGCCCAAACCAGTCCATCATCTGAAACTTCCCAGGAAGTCGCTAATTCAGGAATAACTTCCATAGTCTCAACATCAAAATCGGTTAAACCAACAAAAAGTTGTTCTATGACATCTACAGAAGTAGTATCGCTTGCTAAAGTAGGATCCAATGTGGGAGGCTCTGCACCTAAATTATAATACAGGGTTACCGGTTCGGCAAATGCAGCCAAACTAATTCCAATTAGTAAGATTAAAGAAAATGTTAGAATTAAAATATTTTTTTTCATTATTACTTTTTTCCTCCTTTTTTTGATTACTTAATATAAAATAAATTTCTGAATATTTATATTCCTTTTTTGCACCTCCCTTTTTGATTTAGTTTGCCTTTTCGCTTTTTTTCCGTTCTTAACAATCAATCATACAAACTAAAATTATACTTTATTAAAAGTCCTTTATACTCAAAATATGCTCGAAAAGGCTAATTACCATTCTGTATTTACATATATACTCTACCTTAGATTAAAAATCCTTCTTTTTTTAAAATATTTTTAAAATTTTTTTATCCTCTTCCTCTTACTCCACCCAAGAATTTATCCTTTTTTAATTTTGGATTAAATCCCTTCTTGTGCATTACCCCTTTAAGGTAATTCATATACTCTTTCCTTTGTTCAACCATTTTTATCTTCTCTTTTTTAAGCCATTCTTCTTTCTTTTTCTTCCCTACTTCGTGTTTATTTTCTTTTTCTTTGCCTCTGCCAACATCTTCCTCTTTCATTTTATTTCACCCCTTTATTTAGTTGTTAGTGAATAGTCATTAGTCGTTAGTTACAATCCTTAGCAAAAACTTTTTGGTTATTTAATTTAATAGTTGTAAGTTTTTTGCTTTTATTCAGTATTAACTAGATACTATTCACCAAATACTAACGACTAATTATAATTATTTTAAATCAATAAAAGGTTTGCTTTAAATTTAGTTAAACTGGTTAATTTTATACCATTTAATAAATCATCTAATTCTTTTCCCTCTAAAGTTTCTCTTTCTATCAAATTACGGGCAATCTTTTTTAATTTGCTTTTATTTTTAGTTAAAATA
>Ga0255055_10002617_pt1 | contig 12577 bp, 8 predicted proteins | sample JV7_2_27_MG_FD_188633 | JGI IMG/M metagenome (GOLD analysis project Ga0255055, IMG submission 188633) | Seawater microbial communities from Jervis Inlet, British Columbia, Canada - JV7_2_27 | ecosystem: Environmental > Aquatic > Marine > Inlet | place: Canada: British Columbia | collected...
CGAATCTTTAAACGCCTCTATCCGCTGAAGGGCGTCTGTTTCTGTTGAAATGTGATTAATGGATTTGCGAAATTGGCGGCTGTTTCGCAGCCCTTTAGCAAACCAGCACAAACGACTGCGCATCATCCGGCAGGCTATTTCTTCGCCAAAGTATTTTACGGATTCCTGCAAATAACGGGTCATTATTTCAAAATGGTGTTCCAGGTCAGCCTCGGGTTCTTCCTCGCCCCGGATGCGTGCCAGCACCTGGGAAAAAATGATGGGATTGCCAATGGCCGTTCTGCCGATCATGACGGCATCACAATGCGTTTGCTCCAGCATGTTTATCGCGTCCTTTGCACCGAATACATCGCCGTTGCCAATCACAGGAATATGGACCCGCTGTTTCACAGAGGCAATAATTGACCAATCAGCGTGGCCGCCAAACGCCTGGGTAGCGGTGCGCGGATGAATGGCAATGGCGTCCACACCGCAGGCTTCAGCGATTTCTGATATCTCAAATGCCTGACCACCTGACGGATTCCAACCGGTTCTGAGTTTGATTGTGAGGGGAATCCGGACCGCGTTTCGAACAGATTTGATGAGCGCCTCTGCTGTTTTCGGCGCTTTCATGAGAGCCGCCCCGGAGCCATTTTTGACGATTTTTCTAACCGAACAACCAAAATTGATGTCAACGATGTCGGCTCCGGAAGACTCCACCAACCCGGCGGCCTCTGCCATGATAGCAGGATCAGAGCCAAAAATCTGCACCGACAAAGGTTTTTCCTCGGGCAGACTGTCCATCAGTCTTTCGGTTTTTGAGGATTTGTTGACCAGCCCGTGGGCACTGACCATCTCCGTGCAAACCAGCGCGCAACCGGCCTCCTTTGCGAGCAGTCGAAAAGGCAAATTTGTAATCCCGGCCAGGGGGGCCAAAATGGTTTGGTTTTCAAGCGTTACGGATCCGATTTGCATCAAATATGTTAGTTGTTGGTTGTTAGTGGTTAGTTGTATTTTTTTTAGACAAGATTTACAGGATTTAAAGGATTTATTCATTCAGCCTTTGGACATATTAATAACATTAATTATTCCAACGGACAACTGACGACGGACAACTGACTTATTTTGATGCTGGATTGGCGTAGCAAAATAGGCAATTGTGATAGCAGGGATGAAGATGGTAGGAGCCGACATCTACTGATACTTTGCAGCCGCAGCCTTTTTGTATGCGCTGGCCCGTGTCCTTTTTCAAGGAAAGCGTTCCGCCAAAAAGCGCCACAAGTAGATCATTGGGTATACACGCGCTTTCAGTAACCGAAGTACTTACGGGAAGCGCATCCAGGACTTTTTTTTCGCAGCAAAGCTTCAAATTTATTTTAGCGGCACTGAGCGCCTGCTCCATTTTAAGGATGATATCTTTTTTCGTCTTCAGTTGTGGATCGGAAAAAGAAAAACCCGGTAGGCTCGCAAGGCGTTTTTTAATTTTGGGATAGGGATCCATAAAACTGGTAATACACCGTTGGATACCGAGCTCAGCTGCTTTTTCGGCAATGCGGTCCAGATCATTGAGATTATCCTGAACCATACCATTACGGGTCTTAAAAAAACAGATGGGGTCAAATCGCCAGCTGATCGTCCTTGATCCGAATTGGTCGCAGAGCTGTTTAAGCTGGTCCAAGCGAACATCCAATGGGGGCACATGCGGCTCAAGCCGGGGAGATTCCGAATTGATGGTAAAGTTGAAAAAAAGATTGTAGCCGGCTTTTTGCAGTTTTTTGCCGCAGTTTTCTTTTAAAAACAGGTGGAAATTTTTAGACCAAAAAACAATCGTGTGCACGTCAGCCGGAGATGCGGGAACTTTCCTGACTTGCTGATTGAACGGATTAACAACTTCAAAAAAGCCGCTTTTGATCCGGTCCATGAACCAGGGCATGTAAAATGCCGGTATATCGGTACGCCTGGAAGCAGAGATGACGATTTGAGGGTTCAAGGTTCAAGGGTTCAGGGTTCAAAGGTTCAAGGGTTTGGGGCTTCGCGCTCTGCGCTACGACCCCACAAGCAAGGTAAGAAGACTTGTTAGATTAGTTTTATTTGTTTCATTGGTTGAATTAGTTGAATTAAACAGAACCAATTGAACAAATAAAACCAATTAAACCAATCAAACGGATGTAGCGCCAGCTATATACCTGACACCCTGATGCCTATATTGATAAAGGTTATTATTTTCTGCGGCTTTATTTCCGCTTAAGGTCCTCCAGCGATATAATCTTAGCGCCTTTTTCGTTGCGTGGGGAATCGTTTTTTGTTTCGTCGTTTTGTATGTTCCCCGATGTTTTCTTCTCAACCGGACTTTCAACTTTTTCCAGCCGCATCCGCTTACCGTTCATTGTAAACTCGGTTCCGCTTATGTAAACATCCTTGAGGATCCAGGTGACAAGCTGTAGCGGAACCTGCAGCAAAAGCAGCTTAACGTGATACCAATCTTTTTTTGAATCCGGTAAAATGCTTTCTATCCGTGCAAATGCAAGCGGTTTGTCCTCAAAATAGATCAACACCAAATCATTTTCCGCAGCCATTCGAAATATCCTATCGGAGGTTCAACGTTCAGAGGTTCAGGGTTCAAGGTTCAAAGGTTCCGCCAAAAGCGGTTCAGGTGTCAGGTTTCAGCATCTGCCAGCAGCCAGAAGCAAGGAGCCAGTGGCCAGAAAGCTGACACCGAATCCGCCTCTGGCGGAACACCTGACACCTAATTTTACGGAATCGTTGTTCGGGTTCCGATACTCGGATCGTGCAATGGTAAAAGTATGTCTGCTATTTGTTTAATTTTCTGAATTGAATCATAAGCGTCTGCCAGATTGATGTGAACACCGGGCGCGATAGCAGGGCCGGTCGACGGAAAATTCTTAGCGTTACAGCAAAAACCCGTAATAGCGGCTTTGCCCTCTGAGGTATTGATGATCACCGACTGCCCGCCCACCGTATGCCCGGGTGAAAGAATAACGTCGATGCCGTCGGCGATATTGGTGTCACCATCGACTTCGATCACCTTAACATCATCGAGGATGTCCGGGTAATAGCGGTGGTCAACCGGGTGGGGGTTTTGCAAAAACGCGTGCTCAATTTTCTGTACATACACCGCGGCGTTGGTGCACTTATAATCGTTTTCACAATGATCGTTATGCAGGTGCGTATGGATGATGATATCGATATCCTCAGGCGTCAGATTCAATGTGGCCAATGCATCTTCAAATTCCAGTATTTTAAATCCGCATTCTTTTTCCGCGCCTCCGGGCACCATAAATTGCTCCAGGCCGGTATCGACTAAAATATGCTTGTGCGCGCCTTTCAGGTAGAAAGCATATATCGGCAGGTAAATCCGCTTACCGTAATCCCGCAGATAGGTCATTACCCCTTGATCGGTTTCATTTATCCCGACAACCAGCGGATGTATGGTGTATTGTTGCAACGCGTCCCCCATTATTATGGCGTTGAAAAATGATACAGATAATTTTTACCGTTTTTAGTCAGCTTATGTATTAAGGCAGCTGACAAAGATGTTAGGATATTTTATATTGGCGAGTTGTTCAAGCAAAAACTACCGTGTCGCTTTATTTTGACTTTTTGTTTTTTTTGTCATATAATATAATAAATTTCGTTAGTTACATAGAGGAGAACTTAATGAAGCTAAAGCCAGTGATCTTAAATTTTCTATGTTGTTTTTTTGCAGTGATACTCGTTTTTGGTTTTTCAGGTGTTTTAATGGCTCAAGAAAAAGCCACCGCCAAAAGCCAGACGACCCAACCGCCGTCAAAACCGGTAAAAAGAGACGCGAGTTATTGGTTTAACAAGGGTGCCCTTGTTTCCACCTATGGCAACAACAAGGCCGCCGTTCAATATTTTCAAAAAGCGATTGCACTGGATCCGAATTTCAGCGGGGCATATTTTTCACAGGGTGTATCCTACGGGCAGCTGGGCCAGTATCAGAAAGCAATTGCTCAGATCAACAGGGCCCTTAAGATGGAGCCTCAAAATGGCATGTATTACTATGGCAGGGGCAGAGTTTATCTTTTATCGGGTGATAAAACCAAAGCCATGGAGGATTTTAAAAAAGCCGCCGACCTGCAAGATGAAGATGCGCTGGATTATTTGGATTATATCAACCCGGATAAAAAGTAGAATTCACACAAGTCCGCTAATACCGCGTTCGTAGATCCCGCCTTTCGGCGGGATTTTTTTTCCTCTATCAATCGGCAGATCCCGGTACGGTTTATTCTGAGCATTTAAATGCTCAGAATATCTCCTTTACAAGATAGGTCCAAATGTGCATGATATTATTGTTAGTCGTCCCGTGGATACGGCGACTGAAATTTTATCTGATCTCATCAAACATATTATAAACTGAGACACTGGAATGAGTTCAGTCCAATATCATAGTGAGAGGAGGCAGTCATGGCTCATTATAAATGCAATTGCACATTTGTTCCACCGCAGGTTCTGGAAAATCTGGCGAAGGTCGGCGTCAGTGAAGCAAGACTGAGCATCCAGCAAAGCAAAATCAGCCGCAAAAAACGGGCCGCAAAAGAGATCGATATGAAGGCCTTCCTTGGTGCCAAGACAAAGACCAGGCCCAAACGCAAGGTCTATGACTGCCGAAATACGTGGGAGCAGCGGGTGAAGCTGGTCAGAGACGAGGGCAAACCGGCAACCGGCGATAAAGATGTCGACCTGGTATACAAATATGCCGGCAATGTGCGCGATTATTTTAACAATGTGCTCAAACGCAATTCGATTGATAACAAAGGGATGGACTTAATCTTAAACGTTCACTTCGGCGAAGATTATATGAATGCGTTTTGGGACGGCGATGAAATGACCTTTGGTGACGGTGATGGTGAAATATTTATCAGTTTTACGAAGTCGTTGGATGTTGTCGCCCATGAACTGGCTCACGGGGTAACGCAGTTCACAGCCGATCTTGAGTATTTCAGCCAATCCGGGGCGTTAAACGAGCACTTTTCGGATGTATTTGGCAGCGCCATCACCCAGTACGTTTTGAAGCAGGACGCCGGCCAGGCAGACTGGCTGGTTGGAAACGAGATCATGGGGCCGACCCTGTATGGAGAATCGCTGCGCTCCATGCAGGCGCCGGGTATGGCTTATGATAACAATCTTCTCGGTAAAGACCCCCAGCCGGCTCACATGAACGATTACTATGCGGGCAGTGACGACAACCAGGGGGTTCATATCAACAGCGGAATTCCAAACCGGGCGTTCTATCTAATATCCATGGAAATCGGAACCGATAAAGCCACGCTCATATGGTATGATGCGCTTCAGAAACTGTGGTCGACTGCCAAATTTAATGATGCCGCAGAGATTATTGTAGAATCGGCACGAAATCTTACCAAACAAAAACAGGTGCCCATCGGTTCAACTCAGCGGGTCAGGGCGGCCTTCAGAGATGTGGGGTTGCCGCATCTGTAAGGGTTCAGAGGTTTGGGGCTTCGCGCTTTGCGCTACGACCCCACAAGCAGGGTTCAAGGTTTGGGGCTTCGCGCTCCGCGCTACGACCCCACAAGCAGGGTTCAAAGGTTTGGGGCTTCGCGCTCTGCGCTACGACCCCACAAGCAGGGTTCAAGGTTCAAGGAAAAGCGACTTGTTCCATTGGTTCGCTTTAACAAATATAACGAATTAGACCAATCAAACTAAATAAACAAAAATATGATCTACCTGGCCTCTGCATGCCGGCATCTGAAAAAAACCGAAGGAGAGACTTCCATGCATATTGAGTATCAGTGTTCAGGTGGATACGGGGGTCTGCGCCTTACCTATCAGGGCGAAACCGATGCGTTGCCGACTGCAGAAGCCAAAATGTTACTGGATTTAATTAAGGCGGCAAACGTTTTTGATTTAAACCCTGAGCAAATCTCTAAAAAATCCCGACCTATTCCGGACGATTTTGCCTGCCGGCTGACCCTCTCAAAAACCGGGAAGAATAAAACATTATCTTTCAACGAATTAGGCGCACCTGAAAACCTGCGTCGGTTGTCGGTTCATCTGCGCAAGCTTGCCATTAAAAAGCAGAGTGGTTAATTTGCCGATCCCAACCCTTTTATTCGCCTTCGCCTTAATACCCGGCAGCTTGCTGCGGGGAGCTTCATTTTCCTTCGTCTGAATATTTCACAACTACTCCACTGGGCTGGTTAAATAGTCAATTAGTCGAATCGTCAATTGGACTTTTTATTTGAGACAAAATTCTGAAAGCTGTGTTATACTGTTTTATAATTAAAAGCTATCTCAAAATTAACAGCTCACCTTGGAAGAAATTTGAGATAGCTTCTAGTCAATAGCCTGACTTCAGGAAAAGATCTCGATTGAATTCCGGGGAAAAAGAATGAAGAAGTTAATCATCGTTACAGCCGCTTTACTGGTTTTTATCGGACTCGGATATCTGGTTTATTCTAATTTGATGATTCAAAAGAGCCCCTGCGCCAGCATTTTTGAACAGACCACCGTCAGTCTTGAAAAGAAGATCAATATCTTGAAAGATAAAGGCGGTGCCATTCTGGGCAGGGGGCAGATTCAGAAACTATCAGATCAATCAGATCAAATTACGGCAAATCTAAAAACCTGCTGCATCTTATTTCATGATGATAAGATCGCCTTCGAGGAATTTTTAAACTGCCAGGACGATTTTAGCCAATATGAGCACAACATTGATCGCCTGGCCCATCTTGTTACTGCAGCTCAAGCCGCCAAACATCAGGAACGCTATGATCTGGTAAATTTGAGGCTCAGTCATATTGAACGCACCCTAAAAGATCTGGGTGCCATTTCAAATCAATTCCAGGCACTGATGAAGTCGTTAATGGAGCATCCATCCAAGGAACACAGGCAGCCGGTTGAAATCGCCCAAAAATCGGTAATAACCGAAACGGAACCAAATGATTCCTATAATCAGGGCATGGAGATTTCGGTTGGCAATCTGAGGGGCAGCTTGTCCGGAGATGATTCGAAGGATTATTTTCGCTTTGAGCTGAATCCCGGTGCTATTCTGAGCCTGAATTTTTCTGCCGGCGATGACAGCCAGAATTTGAAAATCACCCTGCGAGATTTCGAGGGCAACGTGTTGTGGAATTCCGGTGAGATCAGCCCCGGCGAGATTAAATCAACACGCATGATGATGAACAACCTGTCCGGAGGGATCTATTATGCGGTTGTTGGTTCCGGAATCGGCTCATACAAGCTGGATCTTTCCAGCGAGGCCCAAAATGATGCCGGAACCGGATTCGATGCCGGCGATCGGATTACCAAAGCGCTTGCCATTAAACCGGACAACTCAGTTTTAGGTGAAATGGGCGGGTTTGATCTTGAGGACTGGTATCGGTTTGATATTCCTCCCGGTCATATATTAAAACTTTCCTTCACTCCGAGGGAAAGCAGCGAAGCCATGAAATTTTCACTGAGAAGTTTTGAGAGCAGTGAAGTTTGGTATTCAGGTGTGGTGCCACCAGGAGAGACAAGACTCGAACGCGTGATGATGAATAATTCATCTGGTGGAACCTATTACTTGGAAGCTTATTATGGAAGTGGCCAATACGGATTTGACATTTTCATTGAAGGACAAAACGATGCGGCTTCCGGAACCGACGCCGGAGACAAAATGGCCGAGGCGCTTAAGATCATGCCGGGTCGCTTCTATTCTGGAGAATTGGGGGGCTACGATGAAAACGACTGGTATCGTTTTGATATGCCGGCCGGCAGTATTTTAAAAATGGCGCTCACCAATTACGAGGATGGAGAGCCAATGAAATTTTCCTTCCGCAATGTTGACGGCATTGAGGTCTGGCGATCCGAATTAGTACCGCCCGGGACTACGGATTCAACCCGCATGATATTTAACAGCACAACCGGGGGAATTTACTTTTTAGAAGCGTTTTATGGCAGCGGTCCGTATAAATTTGAGGTTTTACTGGAAAACCAAAACGATGGCGACTCCGGTACCGACGCAGGGGATAAAATGACCGAAGCCCTTAAGATTAAACAAGGGCGTTCGATTAAGGGAGAGCTGGGCGGCTTTGATAACGAAGACTGGTATACGTTTTCGCCGCAGGAGGGAAAGTCAATTGAATTTACTTCGAATAAGGATGGAGAACCTCTAAAGCTTTCCATGGGCAATGTCGCTCGCAGGAAAGTGTTGTATACGGCCGAATTGACGCCGGGAATTACCAGGGCATTTGAGATCCCAAGGGATGTGCGGCCGCCATACTTTTTAAAGGTTTACGGAGGCAGCAGTAAATACAGCTTTGAGATTAAATAAAAACGGCAATGGTGCTGCTGTAACAAACCTTCCGGAAAGTTCTACTAAATAGGCTTCGTCAAATTTGTTTGCATTTGGAGTACTGGAGTGGTGGAGTAATGATATAAAATATGAAAAAATCCATCAATAATTCCCATTACTCCATTACTCCAATACTCCATTACTCTACATTGGTTTTTAATACGACCACACGACAACTCCCCAATGTTTATTGAAACCATATCTTTGCAAAAGGGAATTTTATGCAATGATAACGGCCTTGGACTGCTTCCCGTCGATTTTTATGGTGAGTGGCTTTTTAAGGGCGACATGCTTCAAGTGGGGGGTTTCTTTTGTAGCCGATAAGGTCCGCAGCCATTTCCAGTCGATAAAATCTTCCCCGCCTTCCGATGTGTTCAGATAACTGATTCCTAAAGATGTAATGTTGTGAAAGAAATGGGAACCCTGGGACGAGTCGGCCTTGAGGCCCGCGATGGTTGCCTCAACGATAGCGCCAACCCCCGAGATATCCGACCAGCGAACCGGAATTCCCAGCCAGCGGTCGGCGGATCCCCAGCGTCCCGGTCCGATCAGCAGGTATTTACGATTGCGCAAGGTCATTTCTTTATTTACATTTCCGATTTCCGCAGCAATTTCGATGGTGTCGGCTGCATTAAAGCGATCCGGATTTACGAATATAATATCCTCAATTTCTTTAAATTGTCCGTTTCCAAGGGCCATGGTGGAATAGCAAAAAGCACTGGAGATATCTTCGGCGCTGATTTCTATTTCCAGATTATATTGATTGACTGCCATTGGCCTGATCTGCAACAGCTCAAACAAGGGCTTTTGTTCCTCATCAAACGGCATTTTAACGGCAAATTCGATTTCCACCGGACAACCCATACCAACGCGGCCGATCTTGAGAAGATCCCCGAGGATTTCAGCAAGGGGAAATGATTGAAATTTTAAAATGTTGGCAAATGTGCACACCGGATATCCGGATGTTTGAACGCCGTCTCTGATGCGATGATCCTGTGCCGAGTAAGTGCTGCATAGATGTCGTACCGGCGCATCATGGACCGCATCATTGATTTCAAGCCGTTCAAGGGTGGCGTCCTCATTAAAGGGAAGATCATCCGGAAACTTTGTCAGGTTGAGCGCATAGAAGAAGCGTTGAGAATTTTCCAGCATATCGTCGACCGTGGAAAATTGGGGGAGAAATTGAGGATATTTTGGAGAAAAGCGCAGCGCAGCACCGCCTTCGACTACAATTTTCCCCAGGCCAAGCGCAACGTGCGCCAGCCCGTCTTCGGGTTGCATGTGTGCAATGGAATAGTAATTATAGGATTGCGCAACTCCGGAAATCGAAGGATAAAAATAATCACCGTATTGCTTTCCGGTCAGTTTTTGAATGACAACCCCCATTTTTTCATCTTCTGTTCGATGAAATGTGCTTTTGACATATGCCCGGGCGTTTTGGCAATAGGTTGAGGCGTATACCAGCTTTATGGCCAGAAGGAGTTGTTCAAACCTTTTGTTTAGATCCGCATGATTGTTGGGAATCATGTACGTTTTATATATGCCGGCAAAGGGCTGGAACTGGGCATCTTCCAGCAAACTGGATGAACGTACGGCCAACGGATAACGGACGTGATTTAAATACTGTTCAAGGTCCAGCTTTAACCATTCAGGTACTTGAGCATTTGTAAATAATCGGATAATTTCTGCATCACTGAATTCTCCGCTGGCGACATCTCTGAGGTTATTTTCGCTGATGAAAGAATCAAACGCTTCGGTGGAGACAACCAGTGTTTTGGGAACGGAGATGTTGACCGCTTTGAATTTGTTCAGAAATTCAGGGCTGTTTTTCAAACGCGTGGACATGAATGCCAGCCCTCGGGCCTTACCTCCCAGGGAACCTTTACCGATTTTTGAGAAATCGGCGTCCGGATCAAAATGATCTGAATCAAATTCGGTGATGATCCCTTTCTGGCGCCCCATGCGGCGATCATGAATGATGGAAACCAGATATTGTTTGGCGTCGCCGATACTTTCAAAATCGCTGATTTTAACCGGCTTTATTTTCGAGGCCAACATTATTTCAGAGCGCGCCATCAGCCAGCTTGAAAAATGGTTATGGGTTGCATGATAAAAGACGGATTCATTCGGAATGGTCGGCAAGATATCTTCCATTTCGCGCAAATTGGAGGCTTTACCGATCTCTTTGCCGTCCGGCAGCCTGAAGACAAATTCACCGAATCCCAGGAATTGCATAAAAAAACTGCGGATTTCCGAATGGAGCGTGGCTGAGTTTTTGTTTAAAAAGACAGCCGGAATTTTTTGCGCCAGTTTACGATTGGATTCTTCGGAGCTGAAATTGAGCAGCGGCAAATCCGGGCTTTCCGTTTTGATCATAGACAGTAGCTTGAAGCCGGCCGCATCATCTAATTTCCCATTTTTGGGAAAACGGACATCGGAGAAAACACTGAGCAGATACGGCCTGTACTTCTGATAAAGGTCGACGGCTTCTTCATAGGTTTGCGCAACCAGAATTTTGGGACGTGCGCGCATCCTTAAAATCCGATGTTCATCATTAAGGGATTCTTCCATGACAACCTGGGTTTGGGTGACAATTTCTTTATACAGCAGCGGCAGCAAAGATGAATAATAAATGGGTGAATCCTCGACGATGATGATGACCCTTACCCGTGCGCGCTGGGTGTCGTAGGCCACATTCATGCGGTCTTCCAGATTTTTAATGAGCGCCAGCAAAAGATCCGAGTTCCCATACCAGACATACAGCCGATCAATGGAATTGCGATCTGAATATTTGCGATCAAGTAGATGGCGACTGGTGTTTTGAATCATCAAGAAAACAGGCAGCTGCGGGAATTTGCTTTTTATCTGACGGCCGAGTACATACGCATCGGTTTCATCGACCTGGGGCATGGTGATAACCAGATCGAATTTTTTTTGGGACAGGGCATCTAAGGCCTCACGGGCAGAAGAAACCCAGGTAAGCATTGGCGGACGAGAGAGATTTAAGCCACGGTATTCATGGATGATGCGCTCCGCAAGACGGCCTTCTTCTTCCACGATAAACGCATCGTAAGGGCTGGAGACCAGAAGGATTTCCGTGACCTTGCGGGCCATAAGCTCATGAAAGACCTTAAACGAAAGATCAAAATCTTCGGGTCGGAATAAGCCTTGAGTTGACATAAGCTCTGTAAATTCTTTGCTTCAGGTTAACCGCTTCTAATAAATATAGGGTTATCGTAAGTTCAATGCAAGTCTCTGGCCACTGGCTACTGGTCACTGGCTTCTGGCCTCTGGTCACTTGTTCCTGATTGCTTGTCACCGGTTCGGCCAGCAGCCAGCAGCCAGTAGCAAGAAGCCAGAGGCGTTGCCTATCTTTTGAAGTACTTGCCTTGCCAGGAGTCTCTTTCTTCAAGCGTTCTGCGTATCAATTTTAGGGTTTCGGGTTTTTTAAGGGACCATGCCGGTGCCGCCAGCTCCGGCCGGTGGGGATCTCCTGTAAGCCGCTGAACAACGATTTCGAAGGGAATTCTTTCTAAAAAATCACAGACCAGATCCACGTACTCCTTCTGTTCGAGACATTTAAAGGCACCCTGTTGGTAGAGTGTCTCCAGGCGGGTGCCTTTGACCACGTAAAGGAGGTGCAATTTAACGCCGTCAAGGCCCAGGCGTGCAATCGTTTCGGCCGTGTCTAGCATGTCCTGCCGGGTTTCATGGGGTAGTCCCAAAATCACGTGCGCACATATCTTGATGCCCCGGTTTTTGGTTTTTTCGACGGCATCGCGAAAACATTGAACATCATGGCCTCGGTTGATGAAAGCCAGCGTTGCATCGCGGGCCGACTGCAAACCATATTCAATCCAGACCAGGTGGTGCTTGGCATAGTTCTGGAGCAGGTCTAATACAGGGTCATCCACGCAGTCGGGCCGGGTGCCGATGGATAGCCCGACAATATCATCTACGGCGAGGGCCTCTTCATAAAGGTGTTTTAGCTGATGCAGGGGCGCATAGGTGTTGGAAAATGATTGGAAATAGGCAATAAATTTTTTAGCCTTGTACCGCTTTGACAGCGATTTCTTTCCGTTGCGAAGCTGATGGGTCACCGTCAAACCGTTTGCATGGGCACCTGTTCCGGATCCGCGGATATTGCAATAAATGCACCCACCGCGCGAAATGCTGCCATCGCGATTGGGGCAGGTCAGACCGGCGTCTATGGTGATTTTTTGAACCCGACACCCAAAGAGATTCCTCAGATATGAA
>Ga0255055_10002619_pt1 | contig 12574 bp, 11 predicted proteins | sample JV7_2_27_MG_FD_188633 | JGI IMG/M metagenome (GOLD analysis project Ga0255055, IMG submission 188633) | Seawater microbial communities from Jervis Inlet, British Columbia, Canada - JV7_2_27 | ecosystem: Environmental > Aquatic > Marine > Inlet | place: Canada: British Columbia | collected...
TGAAAACCGCATATCGAAAGTCTCATTGATGCGCCAATGTCGCTCAGGTATAATGACCATCAACAGGCAGCGTGAGTATCCCGCGCTGCCGAGTTCATTTAGCTGGGGACCGCACTGAATGGCGATAGCGAAAATCCTACTAATTGAGAGCGGTCGTCCGAGCGCACCCTCATTCGCCTCGGCCCTCGAGAAAAAAGGGTTCGATGTCACAGTCCATCACAAAGTCGATAAAGGAATCAAAGCCGCGGCGAAAACCTCTCCGGATGTTTTGATACTGGACGCCGCATCGATGCGGACCAGCGGATCTCGGATGTCGCGAGCCGCTCGCGCCGGGCTCAACGGCATTCCCATCATCCTCATTTCACCAAGCGGTACTCTCGTTGATCCCGGTAACGGATCGAGCGTAACGCTCGTACAGCCATTCACCCCTCGGAAACTAGTTAACCGTGTGATTCGACTTCTTCCCGGAGATGAGCGTTATGTTCTGCAAGCTGGCCCGGTCAAGCTCAATCTTGCGCAGCGGAAGGTACGGGTCAACGGCAAAGAGGCCAGGCTGACACCGAAGCAATCAAAGCTGCTTGAGCTATTTATGCACAACCCTGGGAAGCTGCTCACTCGAAAGAAGTTAATCAGAGAGGTGTGGCTTACCGACTACACTGGCGATACCCGCACGCTTGATGTGCATATGAGCTGGCTCCGCCATGCGATCGAGCCAGACCCCGCCAAGCCCGAATTTCTGCATACGATTCGCGGAATGGGCTATCGGTTTGACCTTCCAAACTGAGCGAACGCTTAGCTACGCGACCCGCACCCGTTCGGTAGCAATGCCCGTCTGACCCTCAGCATCCACCGCACGTGCAGCCACCACATAGCTACCCGCCTCTGAATATGAATGGTCGAGCCGAGTCTTCATTTGCTCCTGCCGCCAGCCCCTGACGGATTGAGCTTCGCTGCGGAAAAGCCGACCATCGAAGTTCCAGTCCAATTCGAGGCTTATTAGAGCCTCCGGATCGAAGTCCGCGAGCTGTGCTTGTACATCTAGATTGTTGGCCTTGAGCTGAATCCTCGGATGCAGCGAATGAGGGTTTTGGACAGCTTTGTCCACCCACACGCTAAAACCGCCCGCATCCGGCTCGAGCAGCAGCCGTCGACGCGTGGTGTTTATTGCAATTGGCGAGATGTCGCAAGCCAGCCACCCTCGGCTCAACCGACGTGCGATCGCAGCCATTGTCCCCGATCCGCTGAAAAAATCTGCGACAAGGTCACCCGGATTGCTTGAGGCAAGGATAATCCGCTCCAGCAGAGCTTCCGGCTTCTGTGTGGGGTAGCCAGTTCGCTCCCGGTGCATTCGCGCAACGACTGGAAAATACCACCAGTCTTCAGGCACTTTCCCCCGCTCGAGATCGGGGCGCTTGCCAAAGCCGGCCTTAGCCGAGGAGAAGGTCTTTACCGTCGATTCGCTGTAGGGTACCCGCACATCGTCGGCGTTGAAGGTGTACTCCTTGGACTTCGTATAGACATAGATAGTGTCGTGTTTACGCTTAAATGCGCTCCGTATGGGGGAGGGGCCATGATAGGTCCAGATAATCTCATTTAGCAGGCGCTCGGGGCCGAATACTTCATCCAACAGCACGCGGGCGTACCCCGCCGCATGCCAATCTAAATGCAAGTAGAGCGTGCCGGTCTCTGACAGCAAGGCGTGCATCAGCCGGAGTCGAGAATAAAGCATGTTGAGATATTCTGCGCGATCGTTCCATTCATCGCGAAACCCATCGGCCGTCTTCCAGCCTTCGGGCCTGCGGGAGTCTTCCCCTTGACCGGTTCGTACGCGATATGACTTTCCAGATAGAAACGGTGGGTCGGCGTAGATCAAGTCGATCTTGCCTTCAAACTCGGTCAAAAGGGCGCTCATTACCCCCAAATTCTCGCCATGAATCAAGCGCTGATTGACCACTTCAGAAGAAGGTCCCGGCAATACAACCGCAGTTTGAACAAGCTCAAGCGGGGGCGGGGTGATTGCTTGTTTGCCCGGCCATTCAAGCGTTGGCTGGTTTTTGCTCACTTGTCTCCAGATCCTCGGCCAAAACGCGCCTCCAGGATCTCTGGCAGACGGGGTTGGCCGATCTCTTCCAGATCATAGCGAACGTTCTCATAGGGCTTGTCGAGATCGAGAAGCTGGCCCAGGTCAATGGGGGTGCCGATGACAACCATTTCTGCATCCGATGAGTTGATGGTCTGCTCGAGTTCTTCTATTTGCTCTTTGCTATAACCCATTGCAGGTAAAACGGCTCCCGTAGTGGGGTATTTGGCATATGTCTCCGATATGGTGCCCCGAGCATAAGGCCGCGGATCCACAATATCCTCCGCACCATAACGTTGAGCCGCGATCCAACCCGCTCCAAACTCCATTTCCCCATGGGTCAAAGTAGGGCCATCTTCAACAACAATCACGCGTTTGCCTCGGATGGCTTCGGGATTGTCCACCTCTATCGGGGAAGCGGCTTCAATAATGTCGGCTCCTGGGTTCAATGTGGCAATGTTATTGCGCACCGTCACGATGTCATCTTCCTTCGCCGTGATAACTTTATTGATAACGATCAGATCCGCCGCGCGCACATTGGCTTCCCCCGGGTGGTAGCTCAGCTCATGACCTGGTCGATGAGGATCTACGACCACAATTGCCAGATCACTCTTGAAGAAGGGAAGATCGTTGTTGCCCCCGTCCCATAAGACGATATCGACCTCTTTCTCCGCCTCTCTCAGGATCGCTTCATAGTCAACGCCTGCATACACAACCGAGCCTTGGGCCAGGTGCGGCTCATATTCCTCTCGCTCCTCGATGCTGGCATCGTACCGGTCGAGATCTTCGTAGCTTGTGAAACGTTGAACTGCCTGGGCCGCTAAATCGCCATAGGGCATCGGATGGCGCACCACCGCTAGCTTGTGGCCGAGGTCCCGCAAAATGGAAGCTACTTTTCGGCTGGTTTGACTCTTGCCGCTTCCCGTGCGCGCTGCGCAGACCGAAACCACCGGCTTCGTGGACTCGAGCAAGGTTGAGTCCAATCCCATCAGTCGAAAGTCTGCCCCAGCAACAAGTACCCGAGAGGCAACATGCATGACGTACGTGTGTCGGATATCGCTGTAGGCAAATATCACCTGCGCGATCCGTTCCGACTCGATGAGAGTTTCAAGTTGATCCTCGGGATAGATTGGAATGCCGTTCGGGTACAGCTTGCCAGCCAGCTCCGGCGGGTACGTTCGATCATCGATGTTCGGTATTTGTGTGGCGGTAAACGCCACAACTTCATAGGCCGAGTTCTCTCGAAAATAAACATTGAAGTTGTGAAAGTCGCGGCCCGCGGCTCCCATGATTAAAACGCGTTCAGGCTCCATCAAGTATTGAAACTTTCCCTTTCTGCCCCGCTACATTCGATCTGGGGCCTCGACATCTAGCAATCGCAGGCTGTTGGCGAGTGTCTGCTTCGCGGCCGCGGTCAATCGGATCCGTGCTTCCCGCTGATCCGACCGCAAGACAGGCACCGAGTGGTAAAAGGTGTGGAAAGTTCTGGCAAGCTCATAGGCGTAGTTTGACATATGGAGCGGCTTATATTCGAGCGCAGCTTTCTGGACCACTTCCGGGAATTGTGAAATACGTTCGATCAACTCCGATTCCATCTCGAGCAGCTCGTAATCGAAGCTCGCCCTATCGGCCACGCCGTCAGACTTGCGCAGGATGCTGCTGGCTCTGACGTGCGCATTCTGAATATATGGGGCAGCTTGTCCCTCGAAGCTCAGGGCATTGTCCCAGTCGAAGACGATTTCCTTTGTGTTATCTACTGAGAGCAGCGCGTAGTTCAGCGCCCCCAATCCAACCTGGCGGGCAACCACAGCACGTTCGTCTTCGGTGAGTGAAGGATTTTTCTCAGAGATGATGTCAAGCACCCGCCGCTGTGCTTCTGTCGCGACGTCCATATACAGAACAACGTTTCCCAGCCGGGAAGACATCATCCCGCCGGGCAGTGTGACAAAACCATAGGAAAGATGGTGGCTCTTTTTGGCTTGCTCAAACCCCCAGAGCTCGAGAACCTTGAATGCCTGATCAAAATGCAGGCTCTGGCGGACATCAACTACGTAAACTGACCGATCCACATCGTAGGATTCAAACTTACGTTTGGCCAGAGCCAGGTCTTTCGCCGAATAGAGCGTCGTACCATCTGCTCGAAGGAGTACCGATGTGCGATACTTCTCTTTTTCCAGGCCCAGTTTTTCATCAATCTTCACAAACACCGTACCGTCGGGCCGCTCGTCTTCGGCAATGCCCAGGGAAATGAGCTCCTCTACGATTTCCTTGGCCGGTTCATCCATCTCGCTTTCAAAAAAATAGACGTCGATATCCGCGCCCAGAATGTGCAAAATATCGCGCAGCTCGTCCAGGCTCCATTCTCTGGTCTTCATCCAGAGCTCGCGCACTTCCGGGTCGTGGCTATCCCAACGCCGGAACATCTCTCGACGCTCTTTGTCGTACTGCTCGCGCAGATCGCGCTCTTCTGGGGTTTCATTATCCTTGGGAGTCACCAGAGTGTTGGCTTCGTGATAGATCCCGGCCAGCCACTGGCCGCGCTCGTGGACGCCCTCAGGCTCTTGATCGGAGTAGAACTTCTGATAAGCCCACATACAGGTGATCACACCCAGACCAATGTCGCCGGGGTAGGAAGCCCGGATGGTTTCAAATCCTGCGAACTCGACCAGCCTCGCAAGCGATTCGCCGAGCACCGTATTTCTCGCATGGCCGATGTGGAAGGAGTGGTGTGTGTTTGGCTGCGCATACTCAACCATGAGACGCTCCCCCTTTTGGGAGCCTCTGCCGAAGTCATCTTTCAACTCCAAAACTGAATCGACCACGCGTTCAGCGTAGGTTGCAGTGTCGAAGTAGGCGTTGATATATGCCTTCTCGGCCTGTACTAGCTCAAATGCGGCCGGCGAAACGATGGCCTCCGCGGCGAGCGCGGCAATCTCTTGAGCACGTTTAGGAACATCAGCGGCGGTTCCCTCGAGTGACGCGGCCTGGAAAGCAACCGCCGTACCGAGTCCCCAACGACCCCGGAAGGGGGTGGGGTTCCATTGGATCTTCTCCGGATATGGAATGCCTGCACGGTCGAGAGCTTGCTTTAGGCTGGTGGTGAGCTCGAGAATCTCTGCGTCGAACAAGGGCTATACCGAGGGAATCAATCGACTTGAGATACAAAAAGACCTCGACAACAAAGGTCGAGGTCGCTGTTTGTGCGGAGTTATTGTCTTATCCCTTGACGAGGGCTGCGAGCTGCTTCATTAATCGGCCCTTCCGTCTAGCGGCATTCTTAGAATGAATAACACCCTTTGCAGCGGCTCGGTCAAGCTCGCTTGAAGCCAGAAGAACGGCCGCGGAGGCCGCTTCTGAATCTCCAGAATCGAGTGCGGCACGCGCACTGCGCACCGTACTGCGGGCGCGAGTCCGGTCGGCCTTATTGCGCACGCGGCGTTTTTCGTTCTGTCGTATTCGTTTCTTGGCCGATAGTGTATTTGCCAAAGAATTTTCCCGTCCTTAAGGCACAAAATAAGTGCCGCGATCCAGCGTGCTATTTTAGCGCAGTGATGGGGGAATGTCTACACACGCGGGCAACCCTGATGTGTTCAACTCGATATGCAGGAATTCCTGCCGCAGTAATTGAGAGCCGCCTTGCACAGGCCCGCGGGGCCTATTAGTGATCGAATGGGGTAGTGGGAGTGGGGCTGGGCCAAGCGGCGGTTGCTGTCGGCGTTATCGGAGTCGCAGAGGCAGAGGAGGTGGGCGCCGGGGTGGGGGTGTTGGTTGGCGTCAGGCTTGACGCAGCCGTTGGAGTCCTCGAAGGCGTCGGAGAGGGGCCGAGTGGAGTTGGCGTGCGGCTGGCTGTTGGCGAAGGAATCGGAATTTCGCCGGTAAGGATAAGCAGGTGTTCCTCAGCAAGCTCACGGATGAACGGATCTGGGCACTCAAGGGCCAAAATCCATTCCCAGTTCCGGATCGCATAATCCGTCAACTCGTCCGAGGCCTCCGCAATGATCGCGCGCAGATGGTAACCGCGGGAGATGTCTCGATCCAGAATTTCGCAATCATCGGCCAACGCAGCAAGCGTCATGGCGGTACTGGCTTGATTCAGGCCTTCCTGTAGATCGCCTAACAGGTAATATGCATGCCCAAGGCCCAGATACATCTCGAAAGTCTCTTGCCCGAATTGAAGCGCCTTCTGGAAGTCTGTGAGTGCAGATTGACCGTCCCCCAGATCCAGGTTCAGCCAGCCGCGACCGATATATGCCGGGGAGTAGTCCGCTTTGATCGTGAGCGCCTGGTTCAGCGAGAAAGCAGCCGGCGGCTGATCGCCCAGCTCAAGTTGCGTTCGGCCCAGATCACTCCAACCGCGATGATCCTCGGCCCGGTATGCTACGTAGGTTAGGAGCGGCTGCAGCGCCTGATCGTACTGCTCGAGGCGGACGAAGGTGCGTCCTAAAATGAAATACCCATCAATATCCGTGGGGTCGCTTCCGCTGCCTTCAATAGCATTCTCAAGCGCGGCCTCATTCTTTCCGCGATGGAGCTGAGCTTCGGCGATCAGGATGTATATGATCGGATCTCGCAAACCAACGTCCAGCGCAGCTTGCAGAGTTTCTTCTGTGTTCTTCCACAGGCTCACAGAACGCATAAATTCGGCCTGAGCGACATAGGCTTGCACCAGGGTCGGGTCAAGCTCAAACGCCCTGGCATAGTCTGTAGGCAGGTCCTGGCCATTGAGTGCATCGCGGCCTTCTCGAATGACGGCTCGTTCAAGAAGCGCTCGTCCGCGACCCAAATAAGCCGGGGCATATTCCGAATCCTTTAAAATCGCATTGTCGTAGGACTGGATAGCTCCGCCAAGGAGCGCGCTGCGGTCGTCCGCGCCATCATCTGACATCGCGTAAAGTCGTCGCGCTTCACCCTTGAAGTAGTGCACATCAGGCAGGGTATTGTCCAGATCCAGCACCTGATCGAAGAATTCTTCAGCCTGTTCATAATTGCCACGTTCCAGTGCTCGGAGCCCGGAAGAGTATGCCTCGTAGGCTGCATGTGGCGTAATACCCACGACGGTGGTGGGAGTTGGAGTATGTGCCACAAAGAAGGCGAGCGGCGTCTGCGCCAGCTCGGTAGGGATTGCGGTGCGCTGGACGCGCAAGGTAGCGGGAATTGTGGTGGTGGTCGCGGTGGGAGTCTCGGGCGTCGAAGAGGCTAGCGCGGTTTGGGGCGGCAGCGTCGGTGCAACCGACATCTGTCTTGACCCAAAAAATGGAACCACGGCCCTTACGATAAATCCCACCGTAAATAAGGCGACAACCGCCCCAACCGCGTAGGCCATAACTCTCCACGGGAGCCGCGGCAGACGAACCCCACCTCCAACCGAAGCGCCGGTGGCAACGGCAGCTATCTGACGGCGGGGGATTCTTGCTGCCCCCGCAAGCTCTGCCTCAGAGGGGACTCGCGCACCCATCAGGGTCAGGCCTCTAAGAACCGCGCGGTTGGTTGGGTCAAGCTTGAGGGCAGATTCGAGGCAGTAAATCTTTTCGCGCTGAGACTCGACCACCGAGCTCATCCAAACCCAGTAATCGACCACACTCGAATCGGTCTTGAGCAGCTTGGTCAGCAGGCTTCTCGCTCGCACCCGATTACCTGCACGGGCAGCGGCGAGAGCCTCCATGAACATGCTTTCAGTGGAAGCGCTCATGCAGCGCGAAAGTCTAGCATAGCGGTATGGGCCGCACAACGGATCGCTCGGACTACTGGTTGTGATTTGCTATAATCCGCGGCCGCTAATGGCTAAATTGCTGTTGATTCCGCTCGCCATAGTACTCATCGGCTGCGCGGAGGCACGGAGCACTCAAACTTCATTTGCCACGCAAACGCTCTTGCCGCGCTCCCGGTCTACCGCTACGTCCACTATCGAACCGCAAAGTGAGGCGTCCCCGGTTGAGACCGTTGGCCCAAGCCCAACTCCGCTTACCCATGTGATTGTCGAGGGAAATACCCTGCTTTCGATCGCTATTCGGTACGGAGTTGAGCTAGCAGATCTTCTTCTGGCGAATCCAGAGGTAAATCCTCGGCTCCTGATCGTTGGTGAGAGCTTGAATATCCCGCGCTCCGGCGCGCAGGGGCCGATACCGACCGCCACTCCGGTTCCGATCGATCTGTCTCCCGTAGCATGTTATGGATCGAAGACAGATGGGCTGACCTGCCTGCTAACCGCATCGGTTTCCGGCGACACAGCTGTGGAAGGGGTGGTCGCGCTGGTGACGCTTGTGGATGCTGATGGCCAGGCATTTGCCACCGAAGCCGCGTACGGTTCTACCAACCTTGTGATTCCCGGTCACAGATTGCCTCTGATCGCGAACTTCGGACCTCAACCCATCCAGTTCGCCAGCGCCTCTTCCATCGTAATCAGCGCCTTAAACGCGAGCGATCAGGATCGGCGATACGCTGCTCTGGACCTTCAGGTAGACAACACATCGATTTCGCCGGACGGGCAAAGCGCGAGGGCGACCGGCAGCGTAGGGTTTTCGGGCGATAAGCAGGCAGGTTTAAGGTTGGTCATTCTTGCCTTAGGAGAAGACGGAGTGCCGGTGGGAGTGCGAACCTGGGAAGCTCCGGACGAAGGCTCATCATTTGAATTTGACATAGCCGTCTTCAGCCTTGGCCCGCCGATCGAAGAACTGGAGATAATCTCTGAGGCGCCATATTTGCCTTAATTTGGGGAAAAAGCACGCATGTTATAATGCGGCGCTTCCCCTAAAATGGAGAGGTAGCGTAGTCTGGCCGAACGCGCGCGCTTGGAAAGCGCGTGAGCCGCAAGGTTCCGTGGGTTCGAATCCCACCCTCTCCGCCTACTGTGATTTCCCCTTCCAGCAGTCGCAAACAGAGGGGAAAACCTGATAAATTCCCAAGCATGGACCTGAAAATCACACGCCGTAGCTTTTCACCGATAGCATCGCTTGTGCTCGTTACGGCAGGCCTGGCCGCCCTCTACTACGCTACGGCTCGCCCCGCACTGCTGATGATTGACGGAGAGCCGCAACAACTCCGCACCCACGCGCGCCGGCCATTTGAATTGCTCTTGGAAGCGGGAATTGCCTTGGGGGCTAGTGACGCGCTCGTACCCGATAACGACACGGCCTTGAATTGGGACGGCGGCCAGCTTCCGGTGGTCGAAATCAATCGGGCTCGTCCAGTTATTGTTGTGGATCAAGCCACCATTGAAGTGGTTGAGAGCTCGGAAACCAGCCCCGCTAACCTGATCGACAACCAGCTTTTTCCCGGTGACCGTCTGGTGGTCAATGGTCTTCCCGCGCAATCGGACATCCCGACGCACATTCGGCTCCGGCGCGCCGCCCCAATACGGCTTATCGATGATGGCAGAGAACTTCTGCTGCACTCCGCCGCCTCCACACTAGGGGAGGCATTGTGGGAAAACGGCATTTACCTGCATGAGGGGGATCGGTTAGACCCGCTCCCGGGTACGCCTGTCGACGGGCCTGTCCAAGCCGAGCTACACCGTTCAATTCCCCTGAGCATCCGCGTTGGCGGAGAGCACATTCACGCACGCTCGGCCGCTGAAACGGTCGGAGGTGGTCTCAACGATGCTGGGCTGCAATTAGTAGGCTTGGATTACGCAATTCCTTACACGTCTCAACCCATTCCCTCCGATGGCCAAATCCAGCTGGTTCGAGTGCGTGAGGAAGTTCAGATGGAGCAGCAGCCATTGAGCTTCGACACCATTTATCAGCCGCTCGATTCGCTGAAAATTGACAATCAGCAGATCGTACAGCCAGGGGCCTACGGGGTCATAACCAACAGGATACGAGTGCGGTCGGAAGATGGGCTTGAGATCGGTAGAACGCTCGAGGGCGAATGGGTAGCGCAGGAGCCTACCCCTCAGATTATCGGATACGGTACCCAGATCCAAATTCAAACGGTAGCTACCGCGGACGGACCATTAGATTACTGGCGGGCGGTCGATATGTACGCTACTTCATACTCCCCGTCGCGGGCCGGGGTGTCTCCAGATGCGCGTAATTTCGGCATCACAGCTTCCGGAAAGCGATTGGTCAAAGGCCTGGTCGCAATTGATCGAAGCCTGATTCCTTTTGGGACCATTATGTATGTTCCTGGGTATGGCTACGCGGAGGCCGCGGACACAGGCAGCGGCGTAAAAGGGCGGTGGATCGATCTGGGTTATGAGGATGACAATTGGGTCTCATGGTCTGGAAATGTTACCGTTTACTTTCTAACTCCGGTGCCCAGCTCAATCGTCTACGTCTTTCCTTGATGCCGGATCCCCTGGCCGCGCGCCAACTTCTCCGCGCCTATGGCATACGCCCTGACAAGAATTTGGGACAAAATTTCATCGTGGATCTGGATGCGCTCGATGCCATCATGCTGGCTGCCGAGCTCCATAGAACCGAGCATGTGGTGGAGGTGGGCGCGGGGTTGGGAGCCCTTACTCGACGACTATCCGACGCTGCGGCACATGTCACCGCCATCGAGCTGGATTCGCGTCTCCTACCGATATTAAGGGCCGTATGCAAGAGCGCGGCAAACGTAGACATCGTGGCCGGTGACGCATTGGCGCTCGATGTGGAAACTGCAGCAGTCTACCGAGTGGTCGCCAACATCCCCTACACCATTACTTCGGCCCTGCTTCGACACTTTCTGGAAGCTGACCGACCCCCTGACCGCATTGTGCTCACGGTTCAAACCGAAGTTGCCGAGCGAGCCGCGGCCGGGCCCGGCCAAATGAGCCTGCTTGCGCTCAGCGTTCAGATCTACGGGAAACCGGAGATTCGGGGGACAATTCCAGCAACAGCTTTCTACCCACAACCGGAGGTGGAATCCTCAATACTGCGCATAGACATACATCCAACCCCTGTGATTCCAGCCGAATGGATTGCTCCGGTGTTTCGCCTGGCGCGGGCGGGCTTCAACCAACGCCGAAAAAAGCTGAGTAATTCGCTTGGGCTAGTGTTAGGTAAGGGTGCGGGCGAAAAGCTGCTGGAGGCCGGAATCGACCCGGGAAGCAGGGCGCAGGAGCTGAGTGTGTTCCAGTGGGAGGCGCTGGCTCGGGCTGCTATGCCTGGCTGATAGGCACATTATGTGCCTAGGGCAAGGTCCAGTTTTCAGGGGAGGACTTCAGGCGCGCTTGGCTGCAGACCGCGGTAGACGTACGGGAGCAGCCATACTCGGATGGCGGCCTCGAGCTGGATTTTAAGCGACATTTTTGATTGCCCTATGCGCCGATCCTCGAAGTAGATCGGTTGTTCAGCGACGTTGAATCCTAGCCTCTGGGCAAGGTAAGCCATTTCCACCTGAAAGACATAGCCCTCTGAGCGGATGCGCTCGAGCGGCAGGGCGCTGAGAGTCTCCGCACGCCAAATTCGAAAACCACCCGTTGAGTCTCGAACTTGCAGCCGCAAGATAACCCTTGCATAGGTATTGCCGAAATTAGATAGGAAGCGACGCCCAAGACTCCAGCGTTCATCTACCTGGCCTCCCTCAACATATCGAGACCCAAAGACCGCATCCCATTGATCAAGCTCAGCTAGAAACTCCGGCAGGTAGGAGGGGGAGTGCGAAAAATCCGCATCCATTTGCCCAACAGCTTGGGCTCCGTCAGAGAGGGCCAAGCCAAACCCTCGAATGTAGGCCGAACCCAGACCGAGCTTGCCAGCTCGATGTACGACCGACATATTGCCGGGCATCTGCTCCGCGAGCTCTTCCGCCATCTCACCCGTGCCATCCGGCGAGCCGTCGTCAACAATAATAATTTTTAGATCTGGAATGGAGATTTCGACCAGGTTTTCAATGAGGGAGGGGAGATTCTCCGCCTCGTTGTACGTGGGGATGACGAGCGTAAGCTGTCGCATCCTAGAGCAATTTTTCGAGATCCTCCGCTGCCCGGCGCATGTCGAGAAACAGAAGTCCGAGCTTTGCTTGGTCCCGTGCCAGAACGGTTAAAACGGCATCGCTGGCAATGGACATCAGGATCACGTATCCGCTCTGACCCTTGATGTAGACCTGGTCCAATTTGCCTCGACCAAGCTCGGTCGCGATTCGTTCGCCAAGGGAAAGCATCGCCGCCGACATGGCGGATACCCGATCCTCCTCAATCTCGGAGGGCAGAGCGGAGGCCATGGTTAAGCCATCCACACTGACAATAGCGGAAGCCTCGACATCCGTCGAGGAAGCTTGCAGATCACGCAAGCGGTCCATCATGAGTTCGACGCGCGGTTTAGCCAATGGTGGAATTCAGCTTCGGATTGATCTTGCTTGGGTCAACATAAAACCTGTTCAAGCGCGGGCAATACTATATCACTTCGACCTTGAATTGCCAGCGGGAGCAGAGAACTATTCAGAGCAGCGACTCGCACATTGTTTCCTGTTTTTATTCTGGGTATACTCTCCGGTCGACATTGGGAGCAGCATGCCCGCTGAACTCGAGCATCAAATCGTTCTGATCCTCACCGACGTCTTACAGACGAT
>Ga0255055_10002620_pt1 | contig 12571 bp, 9 predicted proteins | sample JV7_2_27_MG_FD_188633 | JGI IMG/M metagenome (GOLD analysis project Ga0255055, IMG submission 188633) | Seawater microbial communities from Jervis Inlet, British Columbia, Canada - JV7_2_27 | ecosystem: Environmental > Aquatic > Marine > Inlet | place: Canada: British Columbia | collected...
CAAGCGAATTGGCGTTTCCAAAGTCACGGGAACCCTACGGGGTAGTTTTTTGGCAGCTTATTATATGTTTCTGATACCGCTAAAGTACCTATTTAAGAAATAAAATCCGAAACCCGAAATTCGAAACAAATACTAAATACAAAATCTAAATGTTCAAAACACGTTTTTAACTTTGCTTATTTGATATTCGGATTTGTTTCGGCCAATTTTATAAAATCAGGCGATATTCGTGCTTCGATTTTTTTTATAGGAGGATCTAAATGGTTTCTCTCGGAATCGGACTCACCAGTGATTGCAATTTGTCCTGTGCGCACTGTTATCGAGATCAGGCTCAAATCTATAATCTAAGCCTCAAGGATATTCAAACCGTATGTGACAGTATCAGTATCAGTTCCATCGGTTTCGGCACCGGTGAAAATGGTCTGAACCCGGAATATTTCGATATTATTGAATACCTGCACTCCCGAAAGTTCCGACTCACACTGGCTTCCAACGGCTATACCCTGTCTATTACCCCTGATGATAAACTGAAATATTTCAGCGATGTGGAATTTTCCGTTGACTTTCCGGATCAACAAAGACAGGACCAATTTCGTGGCACCGGCAACTGGCAAACAATTATGGAGAGCATCGATAGATGCCGAAAGCTTGATATTCGGGTTTCTATCCTGGCGGTATTGATGAATTTGAATTACAAAGACCTGGGGGAAATTGCCCACCTGGCAGCGTCTTGCGGCGCCGATTTTCGAGTCAATGTTTATCAGCCCATGTATACGCATGAATTTATGCCAAGCTTCGACCAATACTGGCGGGCGTTCAATATTCTTTTTGAAGACTGCGAAATTATTTCGGTAAGCGAACCCCTGGTCAATACGTTTTTGGGAGTCAATGGTCTCAAAGGAACGCCCTGCGGCGGCCGAAGCATGCGCATAACACCCGACCGGCACTTGAAAGCCTGCGTTTACTGGCCGCAAGCGGATCTTACGATTGAGGATCTGGCCAAAGAAAAGGAAGCGGTATTTGAATCGCCCCAATTTAAACAGACCCATCAGACACCGCAATTCTGTTTAAGCTGTGAATATGTTCAAAATTGCGGCGGCGGATGTGCCGCCCGGCGCAAACTACGGGGCCGCTTTGATGAACCGGATGAATTCTGTCCAATTTTTCAGGACAAGCACATCGAGATTGCCGGCCGGTTTTCTGCGGCGAAGAAACCGTTGCGAACCGGCAGCATATGTACCACTATTGTAAAACCCTAACCCGGATCCGCCGAAGGCGCAGAACAAATTGCCACAAAGGCACCCAGACACAAAGTCCGCCTCGGATTAATATTCATCTTGGCGTCTTTGTGTCTTCGTGGCGTAAATGTTTTGCCACAAAATGCAAGGAATTCACAACTAAAACTCTAATTGACCGTAAGAGATCAATAGATCCATGTCTGCATATGAAGCGGAGCTAAATCTTCCCCGGACTTTGTATTTAGAGGTAACCAATCGATGTAACCTCAAATGCAAGGCGTGTATTCTATACCGCGGAAGCTGGGAACCTGCGCGAGATCTGACATTCGATGAGCTGGTGCGGATAGCGGATCAGTTGCCGGAACTGGAACAGATCGCGCTGCACGGTATCGGGGAGCCGTTGTTAAACGAAGAATTGGCGGCCATGATCCGACATTTAAAAAATCGTGACGTATATATATTGTTTAATTCCAACGGGATTTTGATCGATGAAAAGCGACAATATGAGCTGATCACAGCCGGTCTGGATGAGCTGCGCATATCTCTGGATGCCGCTTCCGCGCATGGATACCGTCTCATGCGCAATAGCGACAAATTTGATCAAATCGTCAGCAATCTGCATTCCTTCGTAGAGCATAGCAAGCAACTTCATGTTTCCCACCCGAAACTTTCACTCTGGTATCTGGGAACCCGTCAAAACCTTGCGGAACTGCCGGAGTTTATCCGGCTGGCTGCCGCCATCGGAATAAATGATGTTTATTTGCAGCGATTGGTTTACTTCCAAGACGACGCCGGTTACGGTGTGGCAATCCCTGATAAAACCCTGGTGGATTCAGATGGCAAAACCCGCGGATATTTGAATCAAAGTCAGGATCTGGCAAAACAGTTCGGTATTCAATTCAATGCATCCGGTCTGCATACGCCGCTTGAAAGTGTTCAAGTGAATTCCGCGAACCGATCTCCCTGGAAACAGTGTATTCGCCCGAATACCCTGATGTACATCACCGCAAACGGCAATGTGCTCCCCTGCTGCATAGCACCGTTTTCGACATCTGATTATTCTTCGATTCTTTTAGGCAACGTGTTTGAATCCAGCCTGAAAGAGATTTGGTTGGGATCAAAATACAGACAATTTAGAGAAACTCACCAAACCGACTCACCCCCCAAATGTTGCCGGGGCTGCGGTGTCCTCTGGAGCCTCTAATGTCATATCCCCCAAATATAGTTCAAAAGCCGTGTAGTTTTCTTAAGCCCGGTTGAGTTCTTTAAGCAACACAATGTCTATGATGTCAGGTGTCAGTAAGGGCTGCCCTTCCTCCTCGTTCTCGTCGTCGTACTCGTACTCGTTAATCGATTCAATATCGAGGACGAGGAGGAGCACGAGAACGAGTGTGCTACTCTCCGGTTTTCATCGGTCCTCTCACCTCTGACATCTGTCTTCTGATTCCTGACACCCGAAACCTGAAACCTGAAATATGCCCGTGTTTTGTAAATAACATAAGGGACACCATAATAGGTGCTATTTTAATCCGTTTTGATTCCAGTTTACCCCCATTCAGGCTTTTGCATGAATGATTCCTGCGATGCACAAAAATTGACAATTATGGATTTTGAAGGTAGGATAGCTAGATATTCAGGCCAACCATGCCGGCCCTTATTTCACCGTTGGAAGGCATGGTTTTTTAAGCAGTTTAATTCCAACAGCCTCGGCAATAATTAAGTAAAAAGTCAATTATTTCCGATCAAGTCCAGAGGATCGGGTATTGTGTAACAGAATAAAGAGAAATTGGAGGAGGTTAAGAATGAAGTTAATTCGGCAACGATCGAAATCGGCAAGTGTGTTTCTTATAACCTTAATGGTTTTGTTAACCGTACCATGTCAATCGGTTTTAGCGGCCATGATCGAAACAGAAGCCACCCTGGATATTTCCGCAAAGGGTCAGGAGGCCCGTAATACGATCAAAACCACTCTCGCGCGTGAAGACGCCCAGGCGGTTTTAAAGGCACAGGGAATTGATCCTCTGGAAGCCAGCGCACGTGTTGATAGCCTGACCGATGCTGAAGCCGTGCGAATTGCTGATCAAATCGAAAACCTTCCGGCCGGCGGCAACTTCTTTATCGGACTCCTGATTGCCGTGGGCGTCATTGTCGTAATTTTAGCAATTACAGATGCAATGGGATATACTGACGTATTTACATTTATCAGATAGAGTCAACGACCACCCGCACAGCGGGTGGCTTGGATTTTACCGCCATAGGCGGGAAAAGACAGGGGCACGAAGTGCCCCAATCGTTGCGGGTGGCACCGGGTGCGCATCAATGATCATACCGCTCTAGGAGCGGGATGGCTTGGATTATTCCGCCTAAGGCGGAATAAAACAAAGGCACGGCAGTGCCTCAATCATTGTGTTTGTGATCGGGTGCGCAGCACCCGGGCGATAAGCAAACAACCACCCGGTTTGGAAAACCCAATCAAAGACAAAGGGCACTGCAAGCACTTTAAGCAACTGTACGTTCTTATTTCCGGGATTATTCTCGGGCTGTTAGTGTTTACCGGATGTGCCACCGTATCCACAAAAAAATGGTACCAGGATGCCGGTGGTATACCGCCAAAACATGAATTGAAGGCGGTGCCTTTTTACCCCCAGAAGGCCTATCAGTGCGGACCCGCCTCATTGGCAATGGCGCTTGGCTGGAGCGGAATCCAAATAGATCCGGATTCGCTGACCCCTCAGGTATATACTCCTTCGCGTAAAGGCAGCCTGCAACCCGCTATGATCGCTGCAGCCCGACGCCATGGACGGGTTGCCTATACCATTGCCGGCGCAAATGCGCTGCTCAGTGAAATTGCGGCCGGGCACCCGGTAATTGTACTGCAAAACCTGGGACTCTCCTGGATTCCGGTCTGGCATTATGCAGTGGTGATCGGTTATGACCTTAACGAAGGCGTGGTCATCCTGCACTCCGGAATAACCAATCAGAAAATTACTGCGCTCAGAACTTTTGAGAACACCTGGTCCCGAGGTAAACACTGGGGTTTGGTGGTATTGCCACCAAGCCGTTTGCCGGCGACAGCCGAAGTGAATTCCTATGTCAAAGCAGTTGTTGGTTTGGAGAAAGCCCGCCAATGGCCGGCGGCGACAGAAGGGTATCAAACGGCACTAAATCAATGGCCAAGGAGCTTTTCCGCTCATATGGGTTTAAGCAACAGTCTTTATGCCCAGGGGGATTTAAAATCTGCTGAAAAAGTTTTGCGAAGGACGACGAATCTTTTCCCGAATAAAGGCGCCGCCTTTAACAATCTGGCCCAGGTGCTGTGGAAGCAGGGCAAAAAGCAGGAAGCCAAACAGGCGGCCCGCCGAGCAGTAATGCTTGGCGGACCGTTGGTTGAACAATATCAAAAAACTCTGCATGAAATTCAGGCGGATGAACCCTAAATGAAAGAAGTTGTCGTCTTTTTTTTAAAAGTCTGAAAAACAAAAACTAAAAAACACCAAATATGAGTGACTAAAGTGAACTAAAGTTTGAAGTGCCTAAAGTTAAGGTATCGCTACGCTCATTCATTTATTAAAATGACAGAATTCCTCAACTTTAGGCATTTTAGATCACTTTAGTTACTTTAGCTCACTTACTATTTTGAGCAGCTTATTATTATTTTAATTAGATGCGAAATCCAGCCTATTGAGCGGGCAGAAGAGGTTATAAAATCACTTTTAGTCCTTTTTTTCGAACAGCCCTTTCACCTTATCAGTTACACTTCCCGCATCCTCGCCTGCTCCTTTGACAACATCGCTGACTCCTTTTAGCCCCTCTTTAGCGGTCTTTTCAATCGATTCGACATCAACGCCAGCCAGTTTTTTGAGCTGATCATTTAAAGCCCCCATCACATTCGGTGACGTAATCTTGCCATACAACGCCGCAAAAATTTCCTTGGCCACTTCTGCCGGTGAAGCTCCGCCCTTTTTCTTGCCGATGTCTTTAAGATGAATATCGGGAAGTTCCGCGCTGATGTTTTGATCACCCAACACGCCGCCGGGAATTTCCACAACCAGGTTCACCTTGCCTTTTCTTACAATAAAATCGTTGATTATCAGCTGTTTTCCCGGGCCTTCTTTTGCAGGGTCCTTTTGGGAAGACTTTCCTTTGGGCACATTTTTTTGCACATTGCTCATAAGCGCTTTAAAATTATCTGTTTTGCCCCTCTTCTCGTATGTGATCACCGGGGCGACCACCTCGATCTTTTTAATAACAATTGTGTCTTTGGTTATCGTACCCTTATCAACATTCACATGCACAGAGCCGACTTGCATGGCACTCGGGGATTTAAAGCCTTTTGGATTTCCAAGAAAAAACTTTTTGAGTTTGGCCTCCGCCGAAAATATGGAAATCCCTACGTCATCGACATGTAATTCGGTGTCTGTAATTTTGGGTCCGTAAGTATTGACCGCCATCTTGACGATGGGACCCAGCTTTGAGATGCCGACCACCACGATCACAACGAGCAGGACGACAATCGCACCGAGGCCGATAAATATCCATTTTTTCATAATTTTATCTCCTTTTTAATTTAGGGAAGGTATTTAATTTCGATGGAAGATGGTTCCGGAAGTCATTTATTTACTGCAAAGTTAGGGACTATATAGGGATGTGTCAATATGAAAACCTATCTCAAAAATGCATCTAACGCCCAATAGCTATGTTGTGAGCCTCCTTAAAACGCTCACATACTAACATGTATGCTCACCTTTTGCGTCGGCTCACGCCTTGCTTTGATGAACACAAATAATTTATAAAAATCAGGTGTGAAATCCCGCGTGTATGCGGGAGATGTGATCTACTATTTTTGAGATAGGTTTAAAAAGAGAAGAAAACCAAATTTATGAACATGATGCAAAAGTCAAAGCATTCAACGATGGGTGACCCTGACAGACAGATCTGTATTGGGCGAAGATTGTGTCAACAGCGGGCGATACGTTTTGCCTTCTACCTGCTCCAAATAGTCCAGTAGCTGTTGCTCCAGTTCGGCAGCCAGCCGGGGCTCTTCTTCTATCAGGTTTTTTTTCTCCAAGGGATCTTCAACCACGTTGAATAACTGGAGCAGATCCAGTTCGGCAAAATAGATGAATTTCCACTGCCAGTTACGGAACAAAAAGTAGCGCCGCTTAAAAGAAGCCCTTCCGACAACATCTCTTTTTTGATATGGGGCAGGGTCACCATTTAAAATAAGAGGGACAAGCGAAATCCCCATATGCGGGTCATCGTAAGGCGGATCTATTTCGTATCCGGCCAACTCGGCTATGGTGGGAGCCATATCGGCAGCTATAACGGGAATATCTTCGAAGCGCTTTCGAAAACGATGCACAAGTAGAATAAGCGGAATCCGAATTTCTTCTTCATAAAGGGTATGTCCATGGAGACTTGCGCCATGCTCCCAAAATTGTTCTCCATGATCCGAGGTAAATAAAATGACCGTTTTATCATAAATGTCTCTTGCTTTCAGCCAATTCACAAACCTTTTAAATGCATGGTCTAGGTAGGAGAGATTGTTGTCGTAAAGATCTCTGGGTGAATTGCCAAAATCGATCCCACCGGGTTTTTTCCAGAGATCATTGTGGACATCCATCAGGTGCAAAAAACATAGAAACCGTTCACCGACAGGAAGTCGACGGATAGCCGCCTGCGCCGACCCAAAAACCTCATCTGCGGTGGCGGTGCGACGATCGCTGACCGCTCGCGGTATCGTCAGTTCGATGACCGGATGTTCCGGCGGAAATATGGACCTGGGACCAAAACCTTTCATAACCATATAATTTTGAATACCTTCTGCGCGAGCAATTTTAAGGAAGAGATTTTCTCGATATAGATCGGGCCCATACAGATCAAATCGACTCCGGCCGGCGACCAGAAAAGGAAAGGCCGCAAATGAACCTCCCCCCTGGCTGTAGGCTCTACGAAACGAAACCGCATCTTGCTTTGCCCATTTGTCCAAAAAAGGTGTCAGGTTGCGATGATAGCCGGCGGAATGAAACGCATCGCCCCTTAAGGCATCGACAACAATCACCATCAGATTGAAATTATCAGGAAGTAAAGATGGATTTGTTTTTTTGAGTTCCCATGGCTGGGGCCAGGGATGCGGATGATGATTAAAACCCGGGTTCTGGCCCATTCGGACCCAGCCATCCAGTTTTAATATGCCGGCAAGTTCTCTGGCATACGCAGATTCCACCCGCGTGAGATCACTGAACTGCAAAAGCGTTGATTTGGCACTGGGATATTTACCCAGAAAACCGAAGGGAAGAAATCCAAGAAAAAAAACGACGGCTACCCCTATCCAAATCCTCCCATATCCGCGCAAAGCGGTCGGCTCCGCAAAAGATAGCACTTCAAAAGCTAAAACCAAAGTGCCGGCGGCAACAATCGTAATTGTTTTCAAGAGTATGCCTTTGAGATAAGAAAAAGCGGTAAACCACGGATTAAATAAATCGCCATATAGCAACAGGTAACTTGCCAGCCCACACAAAAAACTGATTGATACCAGTAGCAATAACCACATAGATCTGCGGTAGGGTCGCGACGTAACCAGCCGGAAAAGCGGATATAAAACAACGGCTCCGACCGAAACACAGACAATTCCCACCGAACTCTGTTTTCGAGTCCTGGGCAAATACTCTAAAATGCGGACATAGGCAATGGAGAAAAGGGCGCCGCCGCAACCACACACTAAAAGAGACAGCGCGAAGATAGCAGGTTTAAGACCCAGTTGATTGACCTGCCATTCAATAGCGTATGTCAGGGCCGTAAGGGAGATGGCCGTAAAAAAGCCGCCAAGCAGAAAAAACGGCAGGAAAAAGGAAATGCTTTTAAGGGAAGATTTTTTTTCAAATTTTGCCTGAAATAGGGCTGAGAGCGCCAGTAATGCCAGCAATACAATGCCGAACCAAAGGCCGGTTGTGCCTGCAAAAACCGGAGGGATTATTTTCTGTAAGAATATCTCTATACCCGATTGCGGGTGGATCTGGTCTTTTAAACGCTGCCAGGACGGATCGAGCTGGGCAATGATGACATTTAAAGATACCAGCAGTATTAAAAACAACAGCGGGTGAGTCTCTTTTTGCTGCAACCGATAGGTGTCACTATTATTTTGGAATTGTTGGCACCAAAAAATCGTATAACCCTGCAGGAGAATTGAAGCCAGTAAAACAAATGGTAGCGCAGATTTTAAATTATTCCAGCCATTATAGACCGCCAGGGCTAAAATCCCAATACATACAAACTGGATAAGAGTAGCTGTTTTAAGGGTCCACACATAATTTCCAACATGGGCCCGGGTCCACAGGTGTTGCAGCCAGCCAACCAAGATCAAATAGCCCACCGCCAGCGCCATAAAAATCGATAGGTGCTCTCCAAGCCATGCAAACCCCGGGCTTTCCCCGGCTGAAATTTCATAGCCCAGCTGGCTGTGGATTGCCGTAAAAATATAAAAGAGCAAAAAGACCAGCCAGGCCCCTGTGAAATGCAGCCATGCAAGGGTATTAAAAAGCCTTTTTAGATGTGCTGACGGATTTGAATGATTCATTGCAGTTTCTGCTTCTATGGAAATTTAGAGAAAACCAGATCGCCTGTGAGTCGAAATGCAATACTGTGGCATTGATGGCATTCCTTCAGTTTCTCCGCAGACAACGACGAATTGCCATCCGGAGTAAATCGCGCATAACTCCAGTTGACCGGATAAAATAACGCTTGCGCAGATAAATCCGGGTTATCTGTTTTCGTCATGACGACAATTTCCAGAAGGTTCCGGTTATCGATGCGTAAAGCATCCCCTTTGTATCCTTCCAGAATAAGAGTCGTCCCGAGCGGCCAGATTCGCATTGTCCTGGGCACACCGGACGTTGGTATATTCTCTGCCCGCTTTAAATCTGCCGGGCGGTAATAAACCCAGGCGCTTTGATCACTTGAAAAACGGCGAGTCTTTACAAATTCTCTGGACCACCCGTCCAGCAGGACTCCGGCCGCACTTCGATATTGCGGAAGCTGCAGCTCGCGGTTTAAATAATGATAATTAGCAGGGATAACGGTTTCAGGGTCACGGATTAATCTACGCCCGGGAGGCTTCAGAAAAATACCCGAATTGGTGGAATTAGCGCTAAGTGTCACCCCCAAGAGGCTAAACAAGATTAAAGCAATGCAAAGATGATAAAAGTCTTTTTTCAATTTCATGCCAAATTGTGATGATGCGGAATTTCCAGCTAAATGGGCATAGTTTTTTATGTGCTAATTCGTCTATCTTTTTCTTCACCACGAAGAACACAAAGATGCACGAAGCTCAATACAAGCTCTATATAAAGCATTGCTTCGTGTCCTTCGTGAGCTTCGTGGTAAAATCTAGATTATGCGTCAAAACTTATAGAGCTAAATATAACACAGGCTTTGCGCCCTTAAAGCAAGCGCACAAAGCCCACCATCCAAATTCTCAAAAAATCGGTTAATTGCAGCGGATTGCGCCTGTCTTACAAAGATTTTAAAAAGTTTACAATCGCTTTAATTTCTTGATCTTTTAGATGTTTAAATGGCGGCATCTTCGCACCCCCATTGCTAAGAGTTTCCCGGACGATTTTTTCGCTGGTAGGACGGCCGGACTTTGGTAGGGTCGGGTTCTTAAACAATCCCTGCAGCCCGGGACCCACTTTTATATCTTTACGATCAGTGAAATGACAGATAGAGCAGTTGACGGTAAACAGATCTTGGCCGGATTTGGCCACTTTAGCATTCTGCAGTTTGTTAAAAATCCAATCGCCGGTGCGATTGGGAAGACGAAAGCTTCCTTGCATGCTAATCTGGTTTTCTTTACATATCAGCTGAAGCTCAGTCCGACCCTTTTCATCTTTGAATCGAAATTCCATAATGACCTTATCGTCTTTTTGGTCGATTTTATCGATTATAATATCGCCTTCGAACTGCTTACCGCTAAACATCCCCGGGCCACCCTGTGTAAATTGATAAACCTTCTCAAAATTAGACTTCCAGATACCGGCAACCTCACATTTTAGTTTTTCAGCATGGGCCACCGGCGGCTTATGCACGGATTGATTCAGCCCATTATAAATCGGGCCATTGCTGCACTGGTGGTCCGCCACCACAAAAAACCAGTTTTTCAGGTCTTCGCCATCTAGTGCTAAAGGAATAAATGGAGAAACGTATTCTCCCCCGGGGAAGTCCGCTTTTTTATCCTTCAGATCACCGCTTTCCGGTGCCAAGCGATAGGAACGAAAACGCCGGGTGTCAACCGCCAGCATCTGAGGCCCCAGGTTATTGTCGGAATCGTCGACTCTCATTTTGATTTGAAAGACTTGATCGGCAATTTTATTAAAACGAATGTCTGAAATGCGCGGATCATCGCCTTTTTTTCCGTCAAACGGTAAAATTACCGGAATCTCATTATTGCTATCCGCTTTAATCTGCACTTGGAGTGGAAAGTAGATATAGCCCTCACTGTAAACATGCAAGCCCCACGGGCCTCCGGATGGCAGGGGTATTTTGAAGGTGCCGTCGGATCCAATAGCGCCTCCGGTGAGGAAGGCATTATTATGAAGCTCGCCTTTTTCAAGCGCCACAACACCACTGGCCACAACCTTTCCATCTGAGGTAATCACTTTTCCGGATATAAACGTTTGCCCCCAGGCACTCGACAAGCCCAAAAAGGACAAACAGATCCATATCAAAAGAATACGGTTTGTCGAAATCCATTTGCTTGATCTTTGACTCATTTTTTCTCCTTTTAATTGCTTCCCTAATAAATTTCTAAAACCCTGAAAGCAAGAACCTATATCAAAAATAGTAGATCACGCTCCCCGCTTAAAAGCGGGATTTCACATTTTGATTTAATAAATTAATGTGTTCAACAAGACGCCCCGCTCGCTAGCGGAACTTCGCATCTGATCATTTTAATTTAAGGTGCTAAGGCACCGGCCGACGAAAAAGCACAGCATACACGATAGTATGTAAGCATTTTGAGGAGGCCGGTAGTCCGCCGCAGGCGGATTGAGATGGGTTCTAAAGTGTTTTTAGATAATCTATCAGTGCGTTAACCTGTTCATCTGAAAGGTGCCCGAAGGGCGGCATCTTACCGAAAGGTGTTTTTAGCTGCTTGCGGAAATTCTCATCCGATACTGACAAACCGCTCATTGGAAATTTATCTTGTTTAAAAATGCCTTTTAACCCGGGACCCACTTTTATAGCGGTGCTATCCGTATGGTGACAGACCGAGCATTTTTGATTAAAAAACTGTGCGCCTTCGGCTGCGAGGCCTTTGACTGCTTCGCCGACAGGCGTTTTGGTTCCATATACCAGTTCCCCGCCAAAATATCCCAGACCGATGACCGTCAACAGGCACAGCGCATATATCGCCATAACCGTTTTCGTGAAGACCCCGGCCAAAGCAGCGTAAACAACAGCCACCAGCAGTAGAAGCAAAAGTATTCCGCCTAATGCAAGTTTCATCTTGATTTCGAAAAGATAGGCACCGCCAAAGCGATATTGCCAGTCCATAAGTCCCAAAAGGATGGTCGGAACAGCCATAATTAACGCCAGGATAAAGCAATGACGCGCGGTTTGGGCCAGATTTGAACGGTTGAAAATCCAGGCTATAAAAGCAAATATAAATGCCGCGATGATAAGTCCAGCCGGCAGGTGCGTCGCTGGAGGGTGCAGCGGATGAGTGTAGCCGATTTTGGCCAGGGTTTGATAAATAAATTCAATCATTTTTGAGCCCCTTTCTCTCTCAAATTAGAGATTGGTACCCGTATCGGAGAATTGAGCGGGTTTGATAGCCAGTTTATCCCGACTCTAACGCAGGGTGATAAGAATAACATGCGGTTTATTGAGGAATACATAAGGATTAACCTATCTCAAACTGCGGTGTCAATCTGATTTTTTAGCTTCCAGCTTCTACCGTACTCGTCCTCGTACTCGTCCTCGTCCCTCGTACCTTATAAAATTCTGATTCACGAGGACGAGTACGAAAAAAATCATATTAGTAAGACTAAATAAATACGCATGACTTGACGAATACCACAAAGTGGTATAAGTTGAACCTTAAGATTTTGCGGCACGACAAACCAGGCCGCCCAATATTACAGGAGGTATAAAGATGAAAGAACAGGTCCAAAGCGCTTTAAATGAAATTCGGCCGTCACTTCAGGCGGATGGTGGAGATGTGGAACTGGTGGATGTGGAAGACGGCATAGTCACGGTCAGATTGACCGGTGCCTGTGGCGGATGCCCCATGTCCCAGATGACTCTGAAACAGGGTATTGAAGCCTATGTGATAAAGA
>Ga0255055_10002621_pt1 | contig 12567 bp, 11 predicted proteins | sample JV7_2_27_MG_FD_188633 | JGI IMG/M metagenome (GOLD analysis project Ga0255055, IMG submission 188633) | Seawater microbial communities from Jervis Inlet, British Columbia, Canada - JV7_2_27 | ecosystem: Environmental > Aquatic > Marine > Inlet | place: Canada: British Columbia | collected...
CGAGGAGGGCTCAGTTAAAAAATATCTGTTAAATTGATGAGGATAATGATCACACAGTGATTAAAAGATGGGGATAAAGGAGGTGATGTTTTACAACGAGGACGGGACATACAGGGTAATACAAACGATGAAAGGAAGGAGAAACAAATGAAAGTAAAAAGATTGTTGTTCGCATTTTGCATCATTCTTATTGTGTCTTCCCTCGTCTTTGTTGCAGGTGGGAGGAAATCGAAAGCCCCCGAAGAAGAAGCGGTCGAGATGACTGCCGGGCCCGATGAAATTGATCCCTGGATACTGAAGATGAGAGAGGGACTTGATCAGTACAGAGGTGATATTACCTACAAGACCGAGTTTGGTGAATATCCGACCTGGGATACAGAACTGGTTCTCACCGTACGTGAAGTGGAGAAGATCAGAAAAAAGAAGGTGAAGGTGGGATACGTCATGGATGCTGCTGCGGGAGACTACACCACTTCTCAACTGAAGGGGATGGAGGATGTCTTTGATCATCTCGGTATAGATTTTGTAGCTCAGGTGGATCCTCAGTTCGATCCCGCCAAGGAGAAGGCAGGGGTTGAAGACCTGCTCACCATGGGGGTGGACATCATTATCGGTGCTCCCATTGATGCTGTGGCCTCTGCAGAATCTTTCAGAGCGGTAAGTAAAGCCGGTAAGAAGTTTGTGATCTGGTCCAATATACCGCAGGACTACGAGTATGGAAAAGATTACGTCGGTATTGCCAGCGCTATGGCAGAGGATCTAGGGAAGTTCGCCGTGGATCTCCTGGCAGAGGGGGTTACCGAAAGAACCGAGGTTGCCTATGTTTATTTTGATGCGTCCTTCTGGGTGGTCAACCTTATTGATGCGCAGGTGAAACAGGCGATTGAGGAGCATCCCCATCTGGTAATCGTGGAGGAGCTCGGGTTCAGCGCTGAGCCTGAGGTCTTCGATCTGATGAACGCAGCAATCCAGAGGCATCCGAATATCAAGAGGGTGTATGGAAACTGGATGACCCCTGCTCAGTTTGCTGCCGATGCCTGTGTACAGATGAACCGTTCCGATATCAAGATCAGCACCTTCGGTATAGATTCACCGACGCTGGTCAATATCATAACGGGAGGAAATATCATTGGTACCATATCGGACGACCCGTACCATATAGGTGCAAATCTTGCACTCCTCTGCGGCTATGCGGCAATTGACAAACCCGCGCCGAAGTTTACCATTACGCCGGCCCTGCCCATGACAAAGGACAACGTCGAAGAGATTTGGGCTATTGCCAATAAGATTCCGATTCCCGTAAGTGTGAAACAGGCGTTAAGTCAGTAGAGATCTTGTGTAGTATAGCACAAAGAGCAGAATGGGATGCTATCTTATTCTGCTCTTTGTGTATTGATTCCTCCATACAGATATGTACAGATATTATGTATGCATGTATCTCCTGGGAGTAGCTATTTTTAAAGGAGCTTTGCATTGACTGAAGAAAATATTGAAAAATTGAAGCAGGATTTAGCGGGGTTAAAGGAAACGATGGCTATTTATCTCGGCTCCCTCATTACGGAAGTGGTACGGGTATTCGGTGAGAGGGGGAGAGAAGTTGTCAAAGAAGCAGCCAGAAAGGGGGGGCTTTGGCAGGGGCAGAAGTATATACGGGAAAATAAAATCACTGATAGAGGCATTCGAGCCTTTGCTGCTTTTTATAATGGCATGAGTGATGTTGAATTATTCAAAATCAAGGTGGATGAGTCATCAAATAATCGATTTATCATTAAAACCAATATTTGCCCCTACATCAGCTATTGGAGAGAGATGGGGATTGCCGAAATGCTTCCTGAGTTTTGTGTCCTCGCCACCTATTATGACTTGGGATTAGCGCAGGCATTTGATCCACACATAACCATTGAACTAACTGAAGATATGGTTCGAGGAAACTGTGAATGTATCTATGTGTTCAAAACACAAGAATGAGATCAGCTTTTACAGGTACTCATTCATCCTGTTTGGCCTGTTCAATCAGCTGAATGAGTCTGTCGAAATCCGTATTTTTGAGGTTTTTTCTGTCCACCTCAATAATGGCCGCAACCGCCTCGCTGGTTGAATTGTTGAAATAGGTGCGAAGCAGCTGCATAATAGCCGACGTCTTTGCCTTCTTGATCGGTGTGGTGGATGTGTATACGTACTTCCGACCTTCCTTCACGTGTGTTATGAAGCCCTTGTTTTCGAGAATATTCATCATTGCTCGAACTGCAGAATAGCTGGGGGGATTGGGTATCTCACCCAGCACTTCTCTGACAGAACCACTTCCCCTTCTGAAAATGACTTCCATAATCTGTCGTTCACGTTTGCTCAAATCGTGGTGCACGCTCTCCTCCTTGGTTAAAATCCATGCTATAAGTTTAGCATTTAATACATGGTTTTGTCAAGTCAATAATGAGCGTTTTTTTCTTAAACCTTGGCGCACTCCCGGCAGTACAGACCGAAGCGTGGTACCCTTCGAAGGTGGTACCTATCTGTGTGTCTGTTTAGTTGGTGCCGGGTCTTTGGTATTGACAATGGATGGCATACATACTATCCTTTGGCTATTCAGGCGGCATAGCCAAGGGGTAAGGCGACGGTCTGCAAAACCGTTATTCGTCGGTTCAAATCCGACTGCCGCCTCATTTTTTTTGCCATGGGTAACGACACCTTTAAACACCATCCGCTGTCGGTGATACCCCTCGTTGTCACAGCAGTGCTCTGGAGCACAGGCGGAGTTCTCATCAAGCTTATCGACTGGAATCCCCTTGCCATTGCAGGAATGCGAAGCGCAATTGCCGCCCTGCTGATACTGGCTGTGGTCAGAAAACCAAAATTTAATTTTTCCCTTATGCAGGTCGGCGGGGCAATAAGCTTTTCGGCTACGGTCATATGTTTTGTCTATGCAACGAAGCTCACCACAGCGGCCAATGCCATACTCCTGCAGTACACTGCCCCTGTATACACAGCCCTCTTTGCCTGGAGATTTCTTCGTGAGCGGACATCCTGGGTTGACTGGGCAACCATCGCTGTTGTCTTTGGCGGTGTGGCACTCTTTTTCCTCGACGATCTCTCGAGGGGCGGTTATATGGGCAATATTCTCGCACTCATGGCTGGGGTGGCACACGCCTGGCTGGGTCTTTTTCTCCGTAAACAGAAGAATGCATCCCCCACTGAGTCAATTCTCCTCGGCAATATCCTTACTGCAGTGGTCGGTCTGCCCTTTATGTTCGGTGTGCGTCTCAGCATGCTCGACTGGACCGGTCTTTCCCTGCTCGGTGTCTTTCAGCTTGGTATCTCCTATGTTCTCTACGCCTATGCCATAAGGCGGGTGCGTGCTCTCGACGCAATGCTCATATTCATGATTGAACCTATACTCTCACCGATCTGGGTTTTTCTGGTCGTTGGGGAGTCGCCGGGACGATGGGCCCTCGCAGGTGGTGCTGTGGTCATTATCTCAGTAACGATTCGCTCTATATATGCACTGGGGAGGGGTGGAAGTGCAAGCTGATGTGTGAGAAACGATATGTTTTTGATCTACAGCACAGACATGGAAGCCACCCCATCGAAGCAATTTACATTGGTGCAGATTCGTGTTACATTTATCCTGCTGGCGGTACCTGTAGGAAGTGTCAGAATTGCATACTGCCGGAGTGGTGGAATTGGCAGACACAAGGGACTTAAAATCCCTCGGGGTGAAAACTCCGTGCCGGTTCAAGTCCGGCCTCCGGCAAAAGGAGCTTTAACTATCCCAGCGATCAGTCATCCCTCTGCCATTTCCGTGTAAGATAGAGGCGGTTGCCTGCCAAGGGGGAAACCCTATCTCCTCCCGGATTCTGAATCATGGTGATACCGCGCATCATAGTGCATGTTGACATGGATGCCTTTTATGCATCCATTGAACAGATGGATTGTCCGGAGTACAGGGGAAGACCCGTCGTTGTTGGTGCGGACCCTCAGGGGGGGAAGGGGAGGGGAGTGGTATCAGCCGCTTCCTATGAGGCGAGAGGCTTTGGCATTCATTCAGCACTTCCCATTTCAACTGCATACAAACGCTGTCCCCGTGCTGTTTTCGTGCGGCCCAGATTTAAACGCTACACCGAGCTTTCCAGGAAGGTGATGATAATCCTCGACACATTTTCACCGCTTGTCGAGCAGATCAGTATCGACGAGGCCTTCCTCGATTGTACCGGCACTGAAAGGCTGTTCGGAAAAACCCATTCGCTGGGTTTGCATATCAAGGAGAGCATCAAAGGGGCAACAGGACTTGCTGCCAGTGTTGGCATTGCAACGAACAAGTCTATTGCAAAGATCGCCTCTGATCTGAAGAAGCCGGATGGGCTCTGTATCTGCCCACCCGGTAAGGAGCAGGAGTTTATGGCTCCCCTTCCGCTGGGCAGTCTCTGGGGCGCGGGAAAGAGAACGGTGGAGAAGCTTGAAAGTTTGGGATTCACGCTGGTGGGCCACATACAGAACTGCCCGAAGGAAAGGATACATGGGCTGTTCGGAAAATATGGTGAAAAGCTCTGGGAACTTGCGAATGGCATTGATGAGCGTTCTGTTACCCGGTCCAGCCCCCGAAAGTCCATCAGCCAGGAGATAACCTTTCGAAAGGACATCGATCAGGATGCCTCTGTCGAGCATGTACTCTTTCAGCTGTCGGACAGCGTCACCCGGCAGATGAGAACCGAGGGAATACGGGGAAGAACCGTCAATCTGAAGATCAGGCTGGCACCCTTTGACACCTATACACGCAGCCATACACTCTTGCAGCCTGTACATGACATGCAGACTGTACGGAATACGGTTCTGAAGCTTTATCGGGATTTTGATCGGAAGGGCAGAAGGGTACGCCTCGTGGGTGTGGGTGTTTCAAATCTCCACAGGGATGAAAGCAGCAGTATTGCACAGCTCGATCTTTTTTCCGGGGATGAGGAGGAGTTGGGTGAAACAGACAGATTGCTCGATCAGATGAAACGTCTCTACGGAGACAAGGTTACACGGGCATCCTTTCTGCCTCCTGTTGAATAATACGCAGTGTTCTTAAAAGCGAGTATGATTCAGATTGCAAGGCGCCTGTTTGATTGATACCTGGGAGGTGGAGTGTTGTATTAGTCGCCGCCGCGTTCTATAATAAGAGCTGAATTCTAAATCCATGATCCGTTGATGAAATGAACATTTTCCGGCTGAACAGAAACTACAAGAACCTTACCCGTCTGATAAAGATTATCAGTATCATATCAAAGTACGGCTTTTACGCATTCCTTGCACGTATTCGAGCAGGGCTCGGCATCGTGCCTGAGCGGGTGTTTCATACAACACAGGAGGCCTCTACAAAGACTCTGACCGAGCCCGAGCGTGTCCGGATGGCAATTGAGGAACTGGGTCCAGCATTTATCAAAATAGGTCAGATTTTAAGCCTTCGTCCCGATATCATTCCCCCTGCCTATGCTCGTGAGCTCGAGAGTCTCCTCGATCGAACGCCCCCGGTTCCTTTCCCTGCAATACGAGAAATTATTGAAGAGGAACTGTCTGCAGGGTTGGGGGATATATTCGAGGTGTTTGATGAAACGCCGGTTGCCTGCGGGTCTATTGCGCAGGTACACCGGGCAGTGTTGAGAGAGGGAGGAGAGACGGTTGCAGTGAAGGTGCTCAAACCCGGGACCAGGGAAACTGTCGAGAAAGATCTCAGCATCATAAGCTATCTGGTCAAGCTTGCACAGAGCTATATTCCGGAGCTCGAGCAGTACAGGCCCGTACAGCTGGTCAGAGAGCTGTCTGAGATACTGCACGATGAGCTCGATTTCATCAGGGAAGCTCATGTGATGGATCGTTTTGCACGGTTCTTCGGAAAAATGGATGATGCATGTATTTATATCCCCAAGGTGTATATAGGCCACACTGAGCGCAGTGTACTCATCATGGAGTATATCGAGGGAATAAAGATTTCCGATGTGGAAGCTCTGGAAAAAGCGGGCATGGACCTTGTTGCTATTGCAGAAAACGGCGCCCGAATGGGTCTCAAAGAAATCTTTGAGTTTGGATTCTTTCATGCTGATCCGCATCCCGGAAATCTATTCGTGCTTCCGGGAAATGTGATTGCGCCTGTTGATTTTGGGATTACCGGGTATGTGGACGAGGAGGCTGTACAGGTCATCGGAAACATCTTCCTGGGAATCATCGACCGCGATGTGGACAGGGTGATACGGTACCTCAGACGCTACGATTTCATCGGGCCGGATGTTGATCTCGGAAGACTCAAGTCTGAATTATACCATGTCATTGACCTCATCGGCGATTCGCGGTTAGAGGAAATCGATATGGCCTCCATGCTTCAGGCCCTGTTCAATCTCATTCGTAAAAATCGCATCCAGTTCCCCGGGGAGTACTTCCTCATTCTCAAGACCATGCTGCAGATAGACGGATTTGGGAGGAAGCTCCACCCCACTTTCAACGTGACGAAGACCGCAACCCCCATTATCAGGAGATGGTTTTTTGGGCGGTACAATCCAAAGAGATCGCTTCGGGAGATCTATTTCTTTTTCGATGACATGCAGCACTACATGAAAACCCTTTCATCGGTGATGGGGACACTCATTAAAAGGATTGGCCGCAACAGAATGAGAATACCGCTCTATCATGAAAACCTCGATCGGGCGGTTAGTGAGCTCGACCGGACTGGAAACCGCCTGTCCTTTGCAGTCATCATTGCCGCACTCCTGCTCGCATCCTCCATTCTGGTGCAGGCCAGGATAGGTCCCTTCATCAAGGGTTATCCAATCGTGGGTTTGCTGGGGTTTCTCATAGCAGCGGTAATGGGATTGTGGCTGCTCATCGGTATCATACGATCGGGGAAACTATAGCCAACATAGATATTGGAGGGAGTTCTGCATGAAAGCTGTGATGAAGAATGGTGTGTTGACAGTACCGGATCAGGTGTCCATACCCTATATTATCGGTGACGGAATCGGTCCCGACATCTGGCATGCGGCGGTAAGAGTGTTCGAAACTGCAGTACGGAAGTCGTACGGTGAAAAGAGGAAGATACTCTGGAAGGAGGTTCTCGCCGGCGGCAAGGCCCATGAGAAGACCGGCGAGTGGCTGCCGGAAGAAACGGTTGATGTACTGCGCGAGTATTTGATTGGAATCAAGGGACCGCTTACCACCCCCGTAGGCGGTGGTATTCGAAGTCTCAACGTGGCACTTCGTCAAAAGCTCGACCTCTATGTATGTCTGCGTCCGGTGCGCTATTTCAAGGGTGTCCCCTCTCCTGTTCGAAAACCAGAGCTCGTGGACATGGTTGTGTTCAGGGAAAATACTGAAGATGTGTACGCCGGATTTGAGCTCGAGCAGGGATGTAAAGAAACGGGAGAGTTGATCTCATATATGAAAGACTCCTATGGTTGGAATATACCTGACGATTCCGGGATCGGCATCAAGCCGATCAGTATACGGAAGAGCAGGAGGCTCATCGATGCTGCTATTCAGTATGCTCTGAGGTACAAAAGAAAGAGTATCACACTTGTGCACAAGGGGAACATTCAGAAATTCACAGAGGGTGCATTCAGGAAATGGGGTTATGAGTTGGTAAGGGAGAAGTATCCTGAAACACTCATCACCTGGGATGAGTACGCCAAAGCGGAAAACAGTGAAAAGGTGAAGGACAGGATACTTATAAAAGACACCATTGCGGATATATTCTTCCAGCAGTCTCTCACGCGAGCGGCCGAGTTCGACGTGATTGCAACAACGAACCTGAACGGTGACTACATTTCTGACGCCCTTGCAGCGCAGGTAGGGGGCATAGGCATAGCCCCGGGAGGTAATATAAACTACAAAAGCGGCCATGCGGTGTTCGAAGCAACCCATGGAACGGCACCGAAGTATGCGGGCCAGGACAAGGTGAACCCCACATCGGTGATTCTTTCAGGTGAGATGATGCTCCGGTACATGGGTTGGGATGAAGCAGCGGACCGCATCGTAGGAGGCCTGGAAAAAACCATCGAGGAGCGCATCGTTACCTACGATTTTGCACGGCTTATGGAAAGCGCATATGAGGTCAAGTGCTCTGTGTTTGGAGATGCGATTATCGAGAGGATGTGAATCAGCGTTCCCGCAGATAGGGTGCTATGTCCGTTTCCTCTGCCGTTGATATGGCCGTGAGACTGCGGCGCGGGTAATTGTACATGTACAACTCACGAACTGGAACAGATTCAGAATCATCGCCGGAAGGTGATGTGGCGATGATGTAGATGCTGTGTATGGCTTCTGAAAATTCCATAAAGGGAGAAACGATCACCTCTTTGATGGTGAAATTAAAGGTCTTGCTGAATATCTCACCGCTGTTCCTGTCGTATATTCTTAGGCTTCTCCTGTCCTCGAATTGGTAGAGAATGTAGCGGTCATCGGGACTTACCCCCAGGAGGTGTATGGGACCCTGATCGCTGAACACCTCACGCAAGTGCTGGCCCGGCTTCTTGTATTGAATGGCAAACACCTGATTGTCCTTTACCGTGTAATAGGTGTAGCGGGAGAGAGCGTCCCCCTGCCCATCACCGCTGAGCGTGAGATAGTAGAGCACGTCACCGGAGGGGATGTTGACCAGAAGCACCGTTTCTTCGTCATACACTACACATGCAGACCCGTCATCAGCGATGAGTGGGAGCTTTTCGGATGAGAAGTGTTCGGTGAGATTGACACTCTCGTTGTTGAAGACCCGATAGAGGAACAGGTCTGTATCGATTGAGTAGAGTACAGCCTCCCCGCTGGGAGCCTTCTTTACATACTCAACGTTCTCTGCCACAACGGTGCGTCCCTTGCCGTCGCTGCGAACCACACCGAGGCTCAGACGGTTGCCGATATGGTCGACATAGTAGACGCTTCCATTGTACAGAAATCCAACCTCCCTGAATTTGTGGCCGCTGTGCAATCGCTGGATGGTTCCGAGATCGTTGTAGATGACATATATGGCCTGGGTATCGGCACCCCGTCGCAGCACGGAAGCCACGGTCTCATTGTCATAGTGCAGTGTATTGAAGAGAAAATAACCCGACGTGTCGAAACGAAGCCGCGTGCTCCTGCCGCTGATGATATTCCTCGTAACAAGGAAATCATTTCCCTCGATCAATGAGTGATAGGTGATGGAACTTCGGTCAGGAGACACGACAGGAAGGAGATAGCTTTTCTCGCCATACTGCTGCAGAAAGGTTATTTTGCCCGTCCTGGGGTTGAAAACATACATTTCATAGGTCCTCAGAATGGGCTCCAGGAGGGGGTTTCTATAACGGACAAAGAGAAATTCGCCGTTTTTCATGGGTTCACCGAAATAGCAGAGGTCGTAGAGCTGATCAGGGAATAAAGGGATGACAGATAGCAGAAGAAGGGCTATAATGGTGAGCAAGCCGTAGAGATATCTTTTCACGTTTTTCATTTAATCCAGATTATACACCATATGAGCTGAAAATGGTGTTTTTTTGGAGTGTAATGAGGTCAGTATGCCCATGGCACTGGATCTCAACAACATACGCATCACGCTGGTGGAGCCGGAAGGACCATTCAACATCGGCTCCGTTGCGCGTATCATGAAGAATATGGGGCTTGAGCAACTCGCTCTGGTCAATCCCGTGGATTTCCACAATGATGAGGCGTACAAGGCTGCGGTAGGTGCACGCGATCTACTGGAGCAGGCCATGGTCTTTGACACTCTCGAACAGGCAATCGGCGATACGAACCTGGTCGTTGGAACAACTCGCCGTGTAGGAAAGCTTCGACGGGTCTTTTGCAGTGTTGAGGAGCTCCCCGAGAAGGTGTTTCCTGTCACAGCGGCTGGAACGGTGGCTGTTCTGTTCGGGAGAGAGAAGGATGGTCTGACAAACCGGGAGGCTGACCTGTGTAATATCCTCGTCACTATTCCAGCAAGCGAGAGATTCCCTTCCCTTAACCTTTCACATGCAGTTGCCGTGGTCTGTTACAAACTGTATATAAACGCCATGGTCTACAAGGTGCCCTTCCTTCAGCGCCCGGTGGCCAACGCTGAGATGGAGGGATTGCTCGACTACATTGAGAGTGTGTTTACTGACATAGGCTTTTTTTCAAAGGGATCTTCACGTTATGTGATCTCTCTCTTTCGGAAATTGTTTGGTCGCGCGCTTCTGGATGAGGAAGAGATGCAGAATCTATCCTATATATTTCACCGTTTGCACGGCCTCTTCAAGGAGAGGAGAGCTGGTTAGGCTGGAGATAATGAGACCGATGCGGACACGATCACGGTTGTGCAGGCTGCTGTTTTTTATCATATTGATACAGCTACTTTCTGCGGGCATGCTCTTCGCCGAGAAGGATGAGATGTATACCTCCAGTGAAGAGTTCCTACCCCTCGGATCGTCACTCGGTGAGGGGAGTACGGTTTTGGATCTCTCCTTTCTCGAAGACGAAACATACATACACGATGCTGAGCTTGCAGGAATACGACTGCTGAAAGATGAAAACCGTCTTCTCTTCAAACTGAAGGCGGGGCAGCCGGAAGAGCTTGCAGAGCGCAACCTCAAATATGAACTGTTCATGGAAAATTGTCCGCCGCGGGTGATACTGATGCTGTACGGTGTGGTGAGCAGGGAAAGGGTGTTCCGATTTTTTAGAAACCTGAATATACGGGGGGTTGTGCACAACCCCTTTCTGAACCGTCATGTTTCTGAGTATGTGATCTTCCTGGAGGATTGGGCTGAGATTGTGTCGGAATATTCCATGGAGGAGCATGCCCTGTCGCTGCAATACAGCTTTACTGAACCCCCATACAGGCGTGGCTATGGTGTGCGTATTGCCGATACCATGATAGATCCTCTTCCCCATGTAATCGAGATAAAGCGTGAGCTGACCGAGTACGGACTGCCAAACTTTCTCCTCATCGCATCCGATGAGGAAACGTTGGTACTTGAGTCACCCTTCTTCACATCCCGCGAGGAGGCCATTGCATATATCGAATCGCTCGAGGGGTTCGGTTTCAAGGGAAAACTGGCCATCCGGGAGTACAGGGATTTTCCAAAGCACCATCGTTTCGATGTGGTGTCCGAGGTGGTCATCACTGGTGAGGGCGATGTGAACCTGAAAAACCTTGTATATTCAGAACTTCTCCCCGATCGTATATACAGCCTGAGCTACTCGGAACTGTATTTGATTACAAAGGAGATATTCAGCCCTCGTGTGCAGAGCGATGATGAGTTGATCGTGGAGTACTACTACAGCCTCAGCGAGATATACCGGAACTATGAGACAGAGAGTGCCCATGTGCAGAGCCTCGCCGGTCTTGTATCGATCAAGCTCCTTGAGATCATTTACTTCACATACCCAGAATCCCAGCGGGCGGACGATGCACTCTGGGAAATGGCTAATATTATCAATGAGCATGGAATTCGTGACCTGCTCGATGAAGCTGAGTGTTACCAGAAGATTCTCGAGGGTTTTCCTGACAGTATATTCCGTGAGGAATCTCGTGTACGATTGAAGGCCATGGGAAAATGAAGGGTTAAAAGCTTTCCTGAGCAGTGCTGTGCAGCAATCCCCACACAATTCCAATACTGGAGCGAATGCAGATAACGTGATGTCAGGGGCCTCACCTCTTCTTGGATGCCATGTATCGGTCGCAGGTGGATTGTACAGGGCCTTTGAGCGGGGTGTTGCTGTGGGATGTACGGTCATACAGATTTTCACACGAAACCAGCGTCAGTGGCACATACATCCCCTGTCGGTTGAACAGATATACCGTTTCAGAGAATCGAAGAAGGCCCATACAGAGATCCGATCTGTGCTGGCCCATGGATCCTATCTGGTAAATCCGGCAGCCGGCTGGGAGAGCAGGCCGGATTTGGTGAAGCTTTCTAGCGAGACAATGTTCGATGAGTTGAATCGTTGTGCTGAACTTGGCATCCCCTTTCTCATTGTGCATCCCGGTTCACATGGTGGTGCCGGTGAGGGGGTGGGTGTTGCGAGGGTTGTATCGTGTATCGAGAAGGTGTTGGCGCAATTCACCGGTGATACCGTGCTGCTCATCGAGACAACAGCCGGACAGGGAACAGGTATAGGCTACCGATTTGAGCATATACGTGATATCATTGGCGGAGTTCGTGATACAAGAATCGGCGCATGCATGGATACATGTCACATATTCAGTGCAGGGTATGATATACGAACGGGTGGCTCATTTCGCCGAACCATGCATGAGTTCGAAAGAATCGTGGGTCTTGCACATGTGAAGGCGCTTCACCTGAATGACTCAAAGGGGGTCTTGGGTGCACGGATAGACCGTCACATGCACATCGGCAGAGGTGAGATCGGACTCAGGGCCTTTTCCATGATTATGAGAGACAAAAGATTCACCCATATCCCGAAGATTCTCGAGACACCGAAAAAACTGGATGAACAGGAGATGGACAGAGAGAATCTTGATCTGCTCAAAAGCCTGGGAAGGAATAATCCCGGCAATTAGCCCACTCAAGTCGGGGAGGTTTTTCAATGTACGGAACAGGACTAAAAGGTTTAAGGATTCACGTATCCTTA